>Ga0206843_10124_pt1 | contig 21783 bp, 22 predicted proteins | sample Alteio_BWOrgCont_21_FD_152869 | JGI IMG/M metagenome (GOLD analysis project Ga0206843, IMG submission 152869) | Enriched cells from forest soil in Barre Woods Harvard Forest LTER site, Petersham, Massachusetts, United States -... | ecosystem: Environmental > Terrestrial > Soil > Temperate forest >...
TCTTAGACTGCAACTTTATACATTAAAAAACCGAAATATGCAAATGCAAATCCTCACTGAGGTGGAAATTTCTGAGGTGAAAATTTCTTGACCTAATAAGGTATTCATTGCAAAATTGTTCGCATTGCCGCATGATGCGGAAATTAAAAAAGTGCTCCAGGTTAAGGTCTGGAGAGAATAGGGAAACAGGTGCGAAGCAGCCAATGCTTCAAATCCTGTGCGGTTGCGCCGCTGTAACGAGTGACAAAGCTTAATTTAAGCCACTATTGATGTTGTCAATGGGAAGGCTAAGCTGTAGGAAGACCTCGGAGCCAGAAGACCTGCTTTTTTAATCTCATCGCCGTTAGGATTTTTCAAAAATTCAACGGACTGTCTCGCTAAAGACAGGATGAGGGAACACTGTCATTTCATTTATTGACTTATTTCCCTCACAATCAATTAGCGTGTATGTTATCGAGCCGGTTTTACTTGCTCGAGATAATGCTTTATTCACTTATTATTTTTTTTGAGGAAAAATGACTCTCTATTTTCCAAGTTCAATCTTGCCTACATGCTGTGTACAAACTTTTCAATGGGGTGTTGATCAGATCAAAAAACCCCTGATCAATTTTTTTCCGAAGGTACATCTAGAAAAGCCAAAGGAAAATTTAAATCGGAACTTTGCTAATTTGACGAACATGGCGTCATTTGAAAAACTGATTCTTTCAATAAATAAAGAGGATCTTACCCCACTAAATATGGCTTTAGATGGCATCTCTTTGGCTAAATTAACATCAATCCTTCAAAAAGAAAATCCCCTATTGACCGACAAAGATGTCAACATGCTGGTAAAGATTTTATCAGAATTTCTCCCTGAAGAAATCAAGTCCGTCGCCTCTTTAAAGTCCCAAGCACATCAATCCGGCAATACAAAATTTCTGACAACATTTTTTCCAAATCTTGTACATGTTTTTATGCGGGCTTTTGACTTGTTAAATTCGGATAGACCTCCGGAAAGCCTTTATGAATATGGCGTATTGGTCACTCTTTATATCAATTTTTTTTCTATACCCTATCATTTGATTTATGCATTAAACAGTCTAATAGGAAATCCATTGCAAGTTTTAGCCATTGCTTCGCTTATAATGGCTGCCTCCATAGGAGCTTTGTATGGTTATGTGGGTTATTTAAAAAAATGTCCCTCACAAGTGACTTGTTGTGAGAATTTAACTGCAAAAGGCGAATCAGTTAAAGTGAGGGGGTTTGAAGACAAGTATGAAGAGATGAAAACCTATTTTGGAACTAAAGATAACGGCTCAATGAGCAAAATTGTGGTTCTAGTTGGTAAGCCTGGAGTCGGAAAAACAGAATTTATGAATGGTTTACCTGAACAGTTCCCGGGATTTCAAATCTTTAAATTCGATAATGAGTCTTTATATGGAGGCTCAGGGTCGATCATGAATGCGGCAGGTATAATGAAAATTGCTTTTAAAGATATTCAGGGAAATGAAGATAAGGTAATTTTCTGCTATGATGAGTTTAACCAGGCCTTAAAAAACGAAAGTATGGAAATTTTTTTTCAATCAAAGCTTCCGAGGATGAATATACAATTTGTTGCAGCGATGACCGAAAAGCAATGGGAAGAACTCAAAATAAAATCTAAGGGAACCGGATTAGAAGCTCGTTTTAAACCAATTTTTTTTGAACCGACCAGTGACGAACAAACTAAGATCATTTTGGCGAATCGTGCCAGACGAAAATCGATAGATATTACAGATCATGCTTTGCAAAGATTGATACAAATCACGAATCAACAGGAATACGACAGTGAGCAGCCTCGCAAGGCAATTGATGCCTTCGATGCGCTTGCAGGAAGAGTCTCTCAATTTAAAATAGACTCTTACATGACACCTGAACTTCGGACAAAGTATAATGAACTTATTTATTTACAATCGAAAGTATTTGAATCAAATAGTCCGATCTTCACTCAGGAAAGCTTTGAGTATTTTTCAGCAATTGAAAAATTGAAAAGCGAAATTGTTGAATTAAACAAGAGCACAGAAAAGCAAAAGGATCTTGGTAAGAAGATAAAAAAATGCCTTGATTATTTAAAAGTATATCGAGAGCAGCGTATTGCTTTAGTCCGCTTATTCAAACAAAAAGGCTCCCTTGAAGAATTAGATCAAAAGAAATTTTTATTTGCCAATTTTTTTGCTATACCTAAGTTGCAGCTTCTGATTGAAAAGATTGAAAAAAAACTTAATAAAGACATTTATGTGCGCATTAATGAAGCTATAGTTGAAAAATTTTCGGAGGGCTTCAAAAAATAATCTAAAAATAATCTAAATTGAAGTTAACAGAGAGTTGGGTTATAATGTGGGTGCAATTAAAAGTGTGGGGTTCGTTGATTTTTTAGTTCTTTGGAAGCTTAGTAGATTCGGGAAGTCTGCCTTCACACCCGAAGGGTGTGTTTGTAGGTAGCCCAGAGTGCCTTGCGAGCGAAGCGAGAAAGGTCACTCTGGGTATAACGAATGAAAGGACATGCACCCTCGAATGAGGGTGCATGAATGCGACAGTATGGCCCAGAGGTTTTGTTATTGCTAGTCCATCATGGGGTGTCTTTTGATCTGCAATACCTTTGGAAATAATCCATGCACCCTCGTTCGAGGGTGCATGTCCTTTCATTCGTTATACCCAGAGTGCCTGCTCGCTTCACTCACAAGGCACTCTGGGCTACCATACAAACACACCCTTCGGGTGTGAAGGCAGACTTCCCGTATCTACAAGCTTCCAAAGAACTAAAAAATCAGCCAACCCCGCACATTAAATTGCACCCTTATAATGTATATAAGTTCTCAACAAGCCATAGCAAATGTATAATAAAACCAATCCCTTTATTGCTTCAATCAAAGATCGTTATTCTTTATGCCGTGCCGGATCGAAAAAAAACGTCTATCACATTGTGTTGGATTTAAAAAACTCCGGCATGGCATATACCGTCGGAGATAGCATCGCCATCTATCCCACGCATGATGCCGAACTTGTGAATCGTACCCTTCAAGCCCTGCATGCAACCGGCAAAGAGCTTGTCACTGACAAGCATTCAGAACAAACATGTGAATTGCTGGATGTATTAACTCACAAAACGAATATTACGAGTATTAGCCGGAAATTATTAAATGAAGTAGCTCAGAGGCAAACGAATCCCTTAAAGAAAACTCAATTGAAAGAATTATTTGAAGAAAATAATAAGGATGCCTTAAAAGAATATCTTCATAATCATGAACTATGGGATGTTCTGCAAGAAAATCAAGAAGCGGTTTTCTCTCCTCAAGAAATATGCAGCATGTTGATGCCTCTTTTACCGCGATTTTATTCGATTGCTTCTTCGATGAAAGACGTGGGAGAAGAAGTCCACCTGACTGTCTCAGATTTGTCCTATTATACGAACCAGCATCTTCGCCATGGAGTGTGCACCTATTATTTATGCGAACTGGCTCCCATGAATACTGCGATCATCCCTATCTATGTACAACCTCATCGAGGCTTTACATTGCCCGATAATCCGGCAGCGAATTTGATCATGATTGGCCCGGGAACAGGTATTGCGCCCTATAGAGGTTTTATGCAGGAACGCATGGTGAACGAAGATTCCGGAAAAAATTGGTTGTTTTTCGGGGAATGGAATAAAAATTACAATTATTTTTACGAAGAATATTGGAACGAACTAGTCTCTCGAGATAGATTAAGGATAGAAGTTGCTTTCTCGCGTGATCAAGAGCACAAAATTTATGTTTGGCACCGCATGCTTGAAAATGCCCGGCAAATTTTCGAATGGTTGCAGAACGGGGCTTACATTTTTGTCTGCGGCGATGCCCATCGCATGGCCAAGGATGTCGATGCCACCATCCATCGCATCATTCAAGAGCAGAGCGGCGGTACTGAATTGTCGGCAAAAAACTATGTCAAGCAGTTAAAGGCCGAAAATCGTTATTTGCGGGATGTTTATTAACACGCTTGGGGCTCCTTGGGGCTCTGCCCCAAACCCCGCCAAAGGGTTTTTACCCTTTGGAATCCCATTCCCTAATTGTTAGGATGAGATGAGTTTTGAGTTATTAAGATTCGTGTGTCTTTGTTACTCCATGCAATGGGTTTTACCCATTGCATGGATGCAATTTTATTCCTCGCAAGGCGAGGAATAAAAAGAGGCAATTTTCCATCAGGCATGCCTCCTCATTTCATTACTGCGGGATTCCAAAGGGTAAAAACCCTTTGGCGGGGTTTGGGGCAGAGCCCCAATTTAAATTTCCATGGCAGTAACAATGGCAAAGCATTGTAAGCCATCGCCGCAGCCAAAATCGGTTAAGCCTTCCCCTGAGGTGGCAGTTACTCCGACTTGCGAGATTTCCAATTCCATTACCCTTGCAATGTTTTCCCGCATTTCTAGAAGTTTGTCTTTAAATTTTGGTCTTTTGGCTTCTATCGAGATGGCTACATGCGTGATCTTTAATGAACCTAACGTTTTTACCGCTTCCCGTAAATAAACTTCACTATCTGTGATTCCATCCTTCAAACAAAGGTCATCGGCAATTGCGCCTAAGATAAGGATGCCTGTCAAGGAAGAAATCGCATTGCAAATAGCATGAAAAACGACATCCCCGTCCGAGTTTGCCATAAATCCGGGTGTGTTTTCAAAGATTAAACCCGCAATGACACAGGGCTTGGAGGAATCGGGAGGAAGAAAACGGTGGCTGTCTTGCCCAAGTCCTGTTTTTACTATCATAATGTGAGCCTCTTTTCAAAATTAAGTTTTCAATTAAAAAGCGAAGCAATGTTTAATTATCATGACCTAATAGATTGTATTATTTCAATCGATTTCTGTTTCAAGAAAATGTTTCAATTTTGTCAATGCAACATAACGCATAGAACACTTGCTTTGTTCTTCAATGCTCATTTCTCCATAAGTCTTGTTTGATCCTAAGGGTTGAACAATGGGACTCCAACTATATGTTTCATTCCTTGTCTTGCCTCGAGGAGCAACGATAGTTCCTTCTACGATTCCTTCAAATAAGATCGGTTCGAGGCCCGGTTTGATATAACTTACGACGCAGATCGCTTGGACTGAATGGTCTGCATATTTATGAATCAATTCATACAACCCGTCATTGCCGATAGATCGAAGGAAATCCTTAATGTAAGGCCCCGGCAATCCCCCTAATGCTGAGCAACATAACGAGACATCTTCAACTAGCAAGGGGCGTTTTAAAATCCGCAAAGCTTCCTTGGCTTTAGCTTTCATTATTTCAAATCTAGTTCCTTGGATTTCAGTGAGATCGATATTAACCTGTTCAAGTTCCCAGTCTGATAAAATATGCTTGGCTTCTTCAAATTTATGTTGATTGCTTGTTATAAACTCAATTTTCATAAAATTCCGTATCAAATTAAAAGCCGGATTATATCCAAAGTTTGATTTGGCAATCCATAGCAAAAAATAAAATATTTTCAACAATGTCATTTTTTTTGTTGTTCTAAAATGAGAAGTTTGTTAAGAAATGGATGATTTTAAGGTAGTTCTTAACATGAAAAATTTGTAAGGTTTGTTTCCTTATCCAAAGAGAAAATACAAATCGAGCAAAACTTAGCTAATCGATTGAATCGAGAAATTATAAATGGAAATTCTCAAAATTAAAGGCGGAAGCCCTCTCAAAGGACAGGTCAAAGCGTCCGGAGCGAAAAATGCCATCACCAAGCTCTTAGTCGCATCCCTTTTATCGGACAAACGCTGCAGATTCTATAATGTCCCTGACATAGGCGATGTAGAAGTGACGATGGCCCTTTGTAAAGAAATAGGCACAGAGGTGCAATGGGATCGCGAAGCAGGTGTCATGGAGGTCATCACAAGGGACCTCAAGACATCATACATTCCACAACGATTTTCAGGAGCCAACCGCATTCCTATTTTAATGATAGGAGCCCTTCTAGGAAGGACTGACGAAGATATCATTGTCCCTACAGTGGGTGGATGCGATATTGGAAGGCGTTCAGTCGATTTTCACATCGATGCCTTAGAAAAATTGGGGGCAGTGATCGAATATCGCGAAATGAAAAAAGAGGGCGCCTATTTTGCCCATGCCCACAATGGTTTAAAGGGGACGTTGATCACGCTTCCATACCCTTCTGTGGGTGCCACAGAGAATACGATTTTAGCTGGAATTACAGCAAGAGGCATAACGGTAATAAAAAATGCGGCGAATGAACCTGAAGTCGTAGAATTGATCCTTTTTTTACAAAAATTGGGAGCCATCATTTCGCTTGATGTAGACAGGACCATCCGGATCCAAGGGACCCGCCGTTTTTATGAAGTTGAGCACACAGTTATTTCTGACCGCATTGAAGCAGCTTCCTGGGGCATGGCCGCAGTCAGTTCCAAAGGAAGAATTTTTGTCGAAGGAGCCCAGCACCTTAACATGGTCACCTTTTTAAACAAGATTCGCGAAGTGGGAGGCGGATTCGATATTAAAAGCAATGGCATAGAGTTTTTCTATGATGGACCTTTGCAAGGGGGAATTCATCTTGAGACGGATGTGCATCCAGGTTTTATGACAGATTGGCAGCAGCCATTTGTTGTTCTTTTAACGCAAGCTTCAGGAACGTCTGTAGTACATGAAACTGTCTATGAGAACCGCTTTGGATATACTGAAACGTTAAGTGAAATGGGCGCGGATATCACGTTGTTTAGGCAATGTCTTGGAGGCAAACAATGCCGTTTTGCTTCCCAAAGCTTTTCCCATAGCCTTATTGTGAAAGGTTCTTCTGTGCTTCATGGTAGAGACATTTCGATTCCTGACCTCAGAGCAGGATTTGCGTATGTCATGGCCGCTGCTATTGCAACAGACACAAGTACTATTTCGGGCCTTCCCTTCCTGGACCGAGGCTATGAAAAATTGGTACCTAAGCTAGCTTCGTTAGGTGTAGATCTTGAAAGAGTCAAAATCGATGACAAACCTGAAAAACCGATCGGCCAGCCTCGCAAGCGCAATGTATTTGAAGAGCTTCAGCCTATCATGGTCGGTTCAAGATAAATTTGTGCCCGTGCCCCCCTTTGCGCCTCTGTGCCTTTGCGCCTTTGCGTTGAATCTCACGTTACCACAAAGTTGTGAGACGAAGTGAGATTCAACGCAAAGGCGCAAAGGCACAGAGGCGCAAAGGGGGCACGGGCACGAATTCAGTTTTTGTCCATATGCCGCACAATGTGTCTTATGCCTTGAAGAAGATCCGTTGTTGAGATCCTGCGTGTGGATTATGAGGATCAAAAGAAAGCAGCCCGATGGCTTCGGCATGTTGATCTTCCAAGAAGCAATTTAATATCTCGCTGATTTCAGATTGTACTTGTTCAGGATAATGATTGTTTACAATGTCTTTGACATCGTATTGATTTATTAATACTTCTGGCTTAACTGTAGGAGGCAAGTGATCTAAATCGATTGTAGGGCGATAGCTGGTCGAGTGATAAGAGGTAAAAGGTTTAATAAATCCTCCTTGGAAATCGCTTAGTTTGGGAATCTCATTGTTAGTGCTATCACTCGTTTGATCTCCAAATGTTTCCGATGAACAACTTTTGCAATAATCGGCGTAGGCATTATGAATAAGTGCTTTTTTAAGATACCAGGTTTGTTCAATAGAGCTGTCTTTTGGCACAATTGATACTGCAAAAATGTGTGAACATTTGTAAGCTGCATCCATCAATTGAATACGCGGATCCCAGATTCCTTGTTCAAATTCTTTTTCGGTCCAATTTTTTTTATCCCTTTCAAATATAAAAGTTGCTTTATCTGGAGCATGTTGCAGCTTGCATTGGTATTTAACTAAATGACAACTTGTGATATGTCTATCTTTAATATTGTGAGCTTGAAAAGCGTTTAAATTGGGCAATGAGATGTTAACATCACGGTTGTTTAATTTTAATGGAATATGATCATTTTGGTATCCATTTGATAAGGTGGACATTTCTCTCATAGTGGAACCACAGTCAGCTTTAACGATTTGAGATGGACGATAATAGTAACATCCATAAAGTGTAGACAATGATATTATATTAGCCATTCTGAAAACTCCTTAATTATATTTAATGAAAATGTTTATTCTCGACAAAAACGGGAATCTTAGTTTGAATTGAAATATTATGCAAGTTATAAAATTATCATTATTCGGTTTAATTAAAGCCTGCTTTCGCTGTTATTGCTCTTGGAAATTAATTTAAATTATTGTAAAGTATTGTAGGTTCTAAATAAAATTTAGCGAAAGGCAATGACTTTGTTAAACTCCAATCACGTTCTTTTATGGCGTCAGATTTTGCGCACGAATTTTACCAACCTGACAACTCTCCTTCACTATCTTGAATTAGAGAATGATCCCTCGGCAGTCGCTTTGACAAATCCCCGTTTTTCTCTAAACCTGCCTGTCAGGCTTGCGCAAAAAATCGAAAAGAAAACATGGGACGATCCTATTTTAAAGCAGTTTTTGCCGGTGCCGGGGGAGAATATTCAAACGACGGGGTTCACTCATGATCCAGTCGGAGACCAGGCTTGTCAAAAATCATCAAAACTCCTTCATAAATATCAAGGGCGTGCCCTATTGGTATGCACGAGTGCATGCGCCATGCATTGCCGTTATTGCTTCCGTCAGAATTTCGAATATGACTCTTCAAATAAAATTTTTGAAAATGAAATACAGCTTCTAAAACAAGATTCGTCCATCAAAGAAATTATCTTAAGCGGAGGAGATCCTCTTTCGTTATCGGATCCTATTTTAGAAGAACTCCTTGCAAATCTTTGTTCCATTGAACACATCAAGATGATTCGTTTTCATACTCGGTTTCCCGTCGGAATTCCAGAGCGGATCGATTCCGGTTTTTTATCGATTTTAAGCCGCTGCCCCTTGCAAATTTGGTTTGTGATCCATACCAACCATCCACGTGAACTCGATAAGGATGTTTTGCATGCGATGCGCAACCTTCAAAAACAAGGAATTACAATTTTAAACCAATCCGTGTTATTAAGAGGAGTCAATGATGATGTTAAAACTCTTAAAGAACTCTCTGAACGGTTAGTGGAATCAGGCATCGTTCCTTATTATTTGCATCAATTAGACCGAGTCCAGGGAACAGCACATTTTGAAGTTGAGGAAGACAAAGGCCGAGCCCTAGTTCAGGAATTGACAAAACAACTCCCTGGATATGCCGTGCCTAAATATGTGCGGGAAATTGCAGGACAGCCGAATAAAACTTATTTGATGCCGTAAGGTCGATTTTATGCATCCATTTTCAAGATATCTTTGGGGAACAATCACAGAGGTTTTATCTTTTATCGTCATTGTCGTTTTCTATCCGTTCAGATCCTCAAAGCTGAATTTGCCAAGCAAAGGCATGGAAGGCAAACCGGATATTTTATGCGTCCATGGATATCTTCACAATGGCACTGGCTGGGGGTATTTTCGTAGAAAATTGCAAGCAGCAGGTTCTGGGCCTGTCAATACTGTTTATTATCCATCGTTGACCCAAGACATTCCAGAAAATTGCCTGAGATTAAAAGCTAGAATTGAGCTGATTAAAGCTAAAACAGGCAGAGATGTCCGCATCTTAATCGGACATTCTCAAGGGGGTTTAGAGTCTTTGGAATATGCTCTAGAATATGCTCCAAAAGATAAACCGATCTATATCATTACCATGGGGACTCCTTTGCATGGAACATCCATTGCCTCTCATGCTTATGGTCCAAGCGCCCGTCAAATGGAAATTGGATCTACCTATCTTAACAATTTGCATGAAAGACTTGCAAAGGCTTCTCATATTCGTCTTTTAGCTCTTTATAGCGATGCTGATTTTGTTGTGCAGCCGTTCGATTCGGCTAAAATTCCTGAGCTGCCTTATGCCCAAAATGAAAATATCGAGGCTTTAGGACACATGGCCTTTCTATTCTCCAAGCGGTCTATTGAAAAGATCCTTGCATTTTTGAAATCCTCTGCGGCTATATAGAGTTAGGATTGGGGCTCTGCCCCAAACCCCGCCAAAGGGTTTTTACCCTTTGGAATCCCTTTACCTAATTGTTAGCCTGAGTTTTGAGTTACTATGATTCACATGTGTTAAACCAAGCAATGGGTTTTACCCATTGCTTGGATGCAATTTCATTCCTCGCAAGGCGAGGAATGAAAATAGGCAATTTTCCATCATGCAAGCCTCCTCATTTCATTTACTGCGGGATTCCAAAGGGTAAAAACCCTTTGGCGGGGTTTGGGGCAGAGCCCCAATTACATTTTTTCAACGGTTTTTAGGCCTAGGATTTCCAAGCCTTGCTTCATGACTAAGGCGACAGCTTCGCATAAGAGCAATCGGGAGGCCTGCTGAGGGGTGCCTTCTACGCGGCAATCGCGGAAGAAAGCATGGAATTTTTCGGCAAGGGTATAGAGATAATCTGTCAATCGATTGGGGAGTAAATCGTTGGCAACTTGATTCAAAGCTTCGCCGAATTGGGCTATATGCAATCCTAAAGCTATTTCTGAAGGATGATCGAGATAAATACAGTGCGACTTTTTGACCTCGTTAATGTCAACATTGACTTTGCGTTTGATCCCTGCGACTCTAACATAAGCATACATCAAAAAGGCGGCTGTATTACCTTCGAACTTAAGCATGCGGTCATAGCTGAACATGTAGTCTCCGGTTCGATGGCAAGACAGGTCGGCATATTTGACAGCGCTGATGCCCAAGGCGTTTGCAAGGTCATCCAATTCATCGGACGGCATATGCGGGGTGCGCTCAATCAGGATCTCCTTAGCCCGCTCTATCGCTGTGTTGAGTAAGTCGATGAGCTTTTCGCTTTCTCCGGTTCGGGTGCGGAACTTTTTTCCATCAGGTCCAAGGACCAATCCAAAAGGCACATGGTCTACACGCACCTTTTTTATATCCAGGTAGCCCGCTTTTTCTGCTGCCTTGAATATCATTTGAAAATGGGTTGCTTGTCCTGCATCCGTCACGTAGATTAAGCGATCGCCCTTTTCAACTTCAATGCGATGCCGGATGGCGGCCATATCTGTTGTGTCATAGTTGAAGCCGCCATCCGACTTTTGGATCATTAAAGGCAGAGGCTGTCCCTCTCTATTTTGGAACCCTTCCACATAGACGCATTTGGCGCCATCAGAAATAACCACCATGCCCTTGGACTCAAGGTCCTCGACGATATCCGGTAGCATGAAATTGTAGAATGATTCTCCCCGGTCGATTAATTTGACATCGAGCAAGTCGTAAATTTCTTTATAAGCTAGTTCTGAGATGCTGCAAATGATTTCCCATGCTTTGAGAGCTTCGGGTTCTCCCCTTTGGAGTTCGACGACTTCCTGCTGCGACTCTTTTTTAAATTCGGGATCATGATCAAAGCGTTTTTTTGATTCGCGATACCATTGGACAAGGTGAGTCAAATCGGTCGGTTCCATCCCATTTAAAACTTGGGGATGATGCTCTTTCATGTAAGCAATCAGCATTCCAAAAGAGGTGCCCCAGTCGCCTAAGTGGTTAAGTCTCAGTACGTTATGACCTATAAATTCAAATAAACGCGCCAGGCAGTCTCCAATAACTGTCGACCGCAGATGCCCCACATGCATTTCTTTGGCAATATTGGGTGCAGAAAAATCGATGATAATGCGTTGCCTGTGCTGCGGAATTTCGATTCCAACGCGAGGGCTTAGCAAGATGCGATGGACTTCCCTATTCAGAAAATTCAGATCGATGACGATGTTGATGAATCCAGGGCCGGCAATATCGAGCTCCTTGATAAAGGGTTGCCCTTCAGGGGAAAAGATGCGGACCATAGAGGAAATATTGACGGCGATATCATGAGGCTTCTGTTTGAGCAAACGGGCCAATTTCATGGCGGAATTGAATTGATAATGGCCGAATTTGGGAATCGTGCTTTGGGCGACTTCAATAGGAAGTTCGTCTCCGAACTGGGCAAGTTCCGGGTAAGCTGCCAGCGCTGCGTTTTTAAAATTATCAATCAAGGACTCTAATATAGTTTTGTTCATGAATATATTATAAGGATGCTATTAGAAACAGGAAAGGAAAAAATCATTGAGTTTTAAATGCAATGGGTTCTGTGCGCTTGCCTACTTCATGCAAGATGTTATATTCGGCAATTTCATCGGCTACTTGGTTCGGCGGTTTTCGTTCTCTCTCTGATCTGTTGAACACTTCCAATAAAAGATCGTGGATATGGTTGACTTTGTCTCTGACGCGCTTGGGATTATATCCCGCGGAGTCAAACTCTGCTGCAGCATTGGTGATGCCGCCGGAATTGATAATATAATCAGGAGCATATAAGATTCCTCTTTGCATAAGCTGGAGCCCATGTTCAGGTCGTAGTAATTGGTTGTTGGCTCCTCCTGCAACTCCTTTGCATTTTAATAAAGGGATAGTCTCGTCATTAAGGATGCCTCCAAGGGCGCAGGGAGCGAGAATATCGCACTTGACTGAAAAAAAATCCTTAGCCTCTACAGCCTCTGCTCCATATAAAAGGCACATTTTGTGCACATACTCCGGGTCAATATCGCAAAAAATCAGCTCGACGCCTTCCCAAAAAAGGATATTGGCCAATTTGCTGCCCACATTGCCAAGGCCTTGGATGGCAATGACCTTCTTGCGCAGGGAAGTCGTATGCCATAGCTTTTGCGAGACAGATTGAATGCCTTGAAAAACACCCCATGCTGTAAACCTGCTTGGATCTCCGCTGCTTTTTTCTGTTGGAAGGGCGCAAACATAAGGTGTTTTTTTCTTGAGAATGACCATGTCTTCCGTCGTTGTCCCCATGTCTTCGGCTGCAATATATGTCCCTTTTAAATAATTGAGGACTTCAGCAAACGACAAAAGCAACGCTTCGCTTTTATCTTTTAAGGGGTTTGCGATGATCACACTTTTGCCTCCGCCCAGCCCATTTTCGACGATGGCAGATTTATAGGTCATGGCCTTTGACAGCAACAGGACATCGTTCAGTGCATCTTGGGGATTGGCATAAGATCGGATGCGCGTCCCCCCTAAGGCAGGTCCTAATTTGCAATTATGAAGGGCTATAAAACAATGAAGGTTGACATCTGGATTGGTTGCTTCGATGACTTTTTGATAGCCTTGTACAGGAATTTCTTTAATATTAAGCATAAATTTAGGCATTCTCCGTTACCAATTTTTGAGGTCCACTGGGTATAAATTCTCTTGATTAATAAATGACATAATAGGTATTCTAATTCCAGTATTAATAAATCAATTTATTTAAGCTTTGATCCTATACTTTTAGGATTGATAAAGCTCACCCCTCCAGAGGTTTCAATGTTAAAAGTTATCATCAATGAAGACGATCAAAGAGTCTTAAAACAATTTCTCAGTGAGAACCGTCCTGCGGAATTGGTGAATACTTATCTTTGTTTTATCGAAAATAAATTTAACCTTCAACCTGTGTTATTTCCCAAAGAGAAGAAAATTTATCAAAGCACTGAAGACGCTATAAAAATTTTAGAAAATGAGTCAAAGCTATGGCATGAAACTGAAATTAAAATCGGTTTCAGCAACCAGGCTGTCAATGAGCAAACGACAAAAATCTATATTTGCCCGTTCTCCGGTAAAGTTTTTGGTAACAATACCCATCCAAATCCCCAAGATGCCATTTATGATTGGGTTTCAAAATGTCCAGAGAATACTGAACGCCATGGGGGATTGAGGGTCAAAAGGTTTCATATTTCAGAAGATCCCGAAGTGATCAACAGCTACATTGCCAAAAATAAACCCAAAGAACCAATTACTAAGGTCGTATTTTCTTCTGTATTAAGCAGCAAGTTATTCAGCAGCAAACAAGGGGTCATCGACGATTTCAAGAAAAACTATTTGAAAAAGTTATCACTTGTGGAAGTGCAAAATCAGAATCGTTTTGAAATTGAAGAACATTTTTTGGCCTTTATACGCAAGCAGCTAGCTGAAGATAAAATTACTGCTTTTGTAGAAGCCTTGGCCGAAATACAAGAATTTACTCCTTATGTCGAGCGCTGGATTGAATAATATTAGACCAGATGATTTCCTTTCAAAGCCTCTATTTAAACGGTTTAAAACATATTCGGATAGTGAAACGATAGCAGTAGGTCATGAAATGGGAATGATGCTGCCTGCAAATAGCATTGTATGTTTATTCGGAGATTTAGGAGCGGGAAAAACGACTTTTATAAAGGGGCTGGCTTCTGCAGCAACAGGTTGCAGTAAAGACCAAGTCAGCAGCCCGACTTTCGTTTACCTTAATATCTATCTAGGGTTGAAAACTGTCTATCATTTCGACCTTTACCGCCTTCGTGATGCCGATGAATTTTTAAGCATGGGGTTCGATGATTGTCTTTTTGCAGGGGGACTCTGCTGCATAGAATGGTCGGAGAAAATTGACAAGGTATTGCCGTCAAATTGTATAAAAGTCAACCTTAAATACGATGGCTATGACGAACGGGAAGTTACCATCACTTCTTTACTTCAGTAATAAGCGGCGATCTCAATGACAAAATATGCATTTAAAAATGCCAAGTACATTAAATCAGCAGTCCACCATAAGGATTACCCTGCGATGCGCAATTCCAGGGGACATGTCATGCCTGAGATTGCTGTTGCAGGTAGATCTAATGTCGGCAAATCGAGCCTGCTTAATGATTTATTTCAGAGTAAGGGCCTTGTCAAAACATCCTCTACTCCCGGTAAGACTCAAATGCTGAATTTTTTCAGTGCGGATGGTCGCTTGTCATTTGCAGACTTGCCTGGCTATGGATACGCCAATGTGCCGCTAGCCGTGCGCCAAAAATGGGGTCCCATGGTTACAGACTACTTTGAAAAAAGGGACTCCTTGAAAGTTATTTTGTGTTTATTCGATATCCGCCGCATCCCCAATGAAGAAGATTTGCAGATGCTGGAATGGGCGGTACACTGTCAAAAAGCTGTCATTTTAGTCCTGACAAAAGTGGACAAAGTCGGACAAGGTGAAAAAATTAAAAATACTCGCGATATATTAAATGCCTTCGGGATGGCAAACCTGCATTATATTCATTATTCCACAACAAAAAATGTGGGAAGAAAAGAATTGATACACATGTTGTGCGATGCTTTGAGTGATGAAACGGATCCCGAAACCGGCATTGATCAATTAGATAGTAACATTTAGGATAAATTATGGGCCAAATCGAAAAAGAAGTCTTTGTTTGTATTGATTGTGAAACAACGGGACTGGACCCTAAAGAGGATCGCATCATTGAAGTTGGTGCTACCCTCTTTACAACAAACGGTGTTTTGGAGGATTTTGAATCTCTGATCGATCCGGAACGGCCTATCCCGGAAAGTTCGATTATTTTTCATCACATTACCCAAGATATGGTGGCTAACAAGCCTACCATTGACAAGGTTGTCCCTCAACTTATTAAAATCATTGGAAAGAATATCATTGTGGGGCATGGAGTTGGGTTCGATATTGAATTGATTGCCATTGCTGCCGATCGAGCCGGCATTCCTCACAGCTTGCGGTCTAATCGCTATTTTGATACTTTACGGATGGCCCGCCTTTATGGAGAAAGTCCTACAAATTCGTTGGAACAGCTAAGAGCACACTTCAATATCCCTCTAGAAGGAGCTCATCGGGCGATGAATGATGCAGTAGTCAACCGGGAAGTGTTCAAATTCCTTGCCCAGCGTTATAAAACGACAGAACAACTCTTCGACATATTGTCCAGGCCGATCAAATTAAAAATGATGCCCTTAGGAAAACACAAAGGAAGGCTGTTAAAAGAAATCCCTTTGCAATATTTATTGTGGGCTGCAAATAAGGATTTCGACCAGGATCTTTTATTTTCGATCCGTTCTGAAATTGCCGGACGAAAAAAGGGCAATCTTTTTAGCCAGGTCAACAACCCCTTTAAAGAGTTATAAAAGGCAAATCCATAGCTTCACGTGAGAAGAAAAAGATTTTAAATTGGAGATTTTACATGCGTAAAGAATATAAGCATCTTCCCGAGAAAGGTTCATTTGAGGTTAAAGTAGGATTAGCGGAGATGTTAAAGGGAGGTGTAATCATGGATGTGATTTCACTGGAACAGGCCAAAATAGCGGAGGAAGCAGGCGCAGTCGCAGTCATGGCCTTGGAAAGAATTCCTGCTGATATTCGCGCTCAAGGCGGTGTGACGAGGATGTCCAATCCGGAACTCATTCAAAAAATACAGGAAGCTGTTTCAATTCCGGTCATGGCGAAATGCCGCATTGGCCACTTTGTCGAAGCTCAAATTCTGGAGGCTTTGTTTGTAGATTTCATTGATGAAAGCGAAGTGTTGACACCGGCCGATGAGGAAAATCATATCGACAAGCATGCGTTTCGGATTCCATTTGTATGCGGATGCAGAGATCTGGGCGAGGCGTTGCGGCGCATTGGAGAGGGTGCAGCCATGATCCGCACCAAAGGCGAAGCGGGCACAGGGAATATTGTAGAAGCTGTGCGACATATGCGGGCAGTGATGCGGGATATACGGCGCATCCGCAACATGGACCCTTCCGAATTGATGACGGAAGCTAAGCGATTAGCGGCTCCCTACCATTTAGTGGAACAAATTTCCAAAACAGGAAAACTCCCTGTGCCGAACTTTGCAGCAGGCGGCATAGCAACTCCTGCGGATGCAGCTTTAATGATGCAGCTTGGGGCAGAGAGTGTCTTTGTCGGGTCTGGAATTTTCAAGTCAGCAGATCCTGCCCAAAGGGCCAAAGCCATCGTCGCTGCCGTAACATATTACAAAGACCCTGAGATGTTAGTTAAAATCTCGATGGGGTTGATGGATGCTATGGCCGGATTGGAGATCCAGCAAATAAAAAAAGATGATCTCATGGCCCCAAGAGGTTGGTAAATGGAATGTTCTATCACGATAGGGGTATTGGCCTTGCAGGGGGCTTTTGCTAAGCATATGGAAATGCTTAAGGCTTTAGGTGTCAATGCGATAGAAGTCCGTAAGCCTGAAGAACTTAATAAATGCGATGGCTTGATCATACCCGGAGGGGAATCCACAACGATTCTAAAGCAAATTAACTTTATTAAGCTATCGGTTGATTTAGAGCAATTTGCCAAGCATAGGCCTATTTTTGGAACGTGTGCAGGGTTGATCTTGATGTCAAAGAAGATCATTGCAGATTCCATGACACCTTTTGGCTTTTTGGATATCGAAGTGGAACGGAATGCTTACGGCCGTCAGGTTGAATCTTTCCATGCCAAGGTTGAGTTAAAATTGGAAGCAAAAACGCCAAAGCAATTTTCAGCTGTCTTTATTCGCGCTCCTCGCATAAAAGCGTGCACAACGAAAGTTGAAATTTTAGGAGAATATGAAGGGGAGCCTATTTTAGTCAAACAAGGCTTCCATCTTGGATCCACTTTTCATCCCGAGCTCACGAACGATCCATTAATCCATGAATATTTTTTAAATTTAGTTAGACGTCCTGAAAAATTTTAAGAAAAAATTATTGTATCTATTCAGGTCGCGCTTCTGTGTCTTTGCTCCTTTATCTGAAAGTTTTAACTGAGCGACCAAGCACTTCAATATGCAACCGACTTGAAAGCAGCAACTCATAAATGTTATCAAAAGCATTACATTTGTGAAGATAATCACTTTTATTTGCATAAATGTTATGCTTTTGATAACATTTATGCATGGAAAAAATGCTAAGGGAAGAGGCGCTTGATTTCCCAGATTGGCCTTTGAGGACATATATCAAGCGATCGAAATAATATTTTTCATAAAACATAGAACTTCCGCAGAGGATGGAAATTTCACTATTTCAAAATCCAATTATCGCGATCTTGAAATCCCATGGCAAGTTGTTTTTGAAACCAACTCTCTGAAAAGTGTCTATCTAATTTTCTTTTATCTCCAACTTTGTTTAGTATCTTTTCTAAAGAGATTCCTTGAGAGGATAATTGCAAAATGCTCAAAGCTTGTATGGCTCTTCCATCTCCAGTACAGAAATGAAAATCCTTATATTTAGGATTTTTTATTATTGCTAAAGCTTCTTACTCACCAGGGTCAATCGATTGTAAAAATGGTAGTTTGACCAATGATTGTAATTTTGCGTATTCTTCCAAAGTTGCTTCAATTACAGTCACCGTGCCGTTTGTTATTAATGGCAGTAAGTTTATGATTTTTCGTCCTTTACCAACATCAAAGTAAACAACTTCATCATGAAAAACGGTTGCTGGAATGAAAATCTGATAATTATTGATCAGTATTTTCCAATAATCTTTTTTATGTGCATCTATAATAATATTTGCATCAAGAATGACTAAGAGAGATTTCTTCATTATCAATTTCCGAAAAACCATTCACGTTGAGATGAGATTCAAGTGTAATTAGTGAAACGTTTAATAATCTGGCTAATCGACTACGAGAAATTTTGCTAAATTGATATGCTAGATATGCCAGCCTAATAAACCTATCTCCAATTTGGGTTGCATTTTCATGTGCTTTTGGAAAACTTTGTTTATCCAAAGATCTAAAAATCTTATCTTTACGGGTTTTCTCTACAACCTTTTTTGAGAGAAATCCCAAATATTCTAATCGATAAAGCAGGGCTGAAGTTGAAACACGATGTTCTCTTGCAAGTGCGACTAAAGAAGAAAATTTTAATTTTTCATCTTCGCATAATCGCCGGATTTGTTGCCGCAAGGAATTCTCAGGCATTAATAAACCAGCTGCAAATGCATTGGCGAGTTGCTCATTTCTTTTATCCAAGTCAGGGGAATTCATAAATTGTTTAAAGACTTTTTCATTCCATGTAATAAGGTGGAATAGATCATGGGCAACACTGAATGATTGACGCCAAGAAACTTCATCACTATTTAATAGAATTGCAGGTCCAAAATCATAAATCGAGCATGCCGCTGAACCATCATTTCCTAATGGAAGTGCCATAAATCTAACACCATAATTTTCTTCGAGTATTCTTGGTAAAGTTGTTGCTGGAAAATCCCCTAGGTTGAGTTCATTTCGGACTACATCAGCTATTTCATTCGCCCAATCAGAAGTAGCTGTTTTAATATCGAGATTATGCTTTGGTAAATTGCGTTTTACCGGTAGCTTTTCACCTAGTAAATCCTCTAAAAATTTATAATCTTCGCACCTTTGGATAAATTGACGCTCTTTTAATAATGCTGTAACGTCTGGCTTGTTCCTCCAGAGAATAAGAGGTCTTATTGTAGTGCTTTCTTTAAAAAAATCCTCAATTTGCATATGAAATAGTTGCGCCAGCTTATAAAGTTCCCAGGCTTTCAATTCTCTTCGACCTGCTTCGAGTTCAACCACAATTGAATGTTTGCTGGAATCCCATTCCATATATTTTGCAACGTCATCTTGTCGAAGATTACATCGTTCCCTTTCTTCTTTTATGCGTTTAGCAATGAATAGTTTATTCATAGTTTCTATCTTATGAGTTATATCAAAATCCTACTTTTCCTATTTTTATCTTACTTTATGTGTTTGAAAAATGCAAGATTTTCCTACATAAAACAACATAAGAACAGCAATTGTGTGCGACTAAATTTACTCAGGAGAAATCATGATTTCAAAAAAATATTATTCCACACAACGTTCAGGATGTCTTTTAGAAGCATCTTTTTTAGTTCTTTTGAGTGCATGATTTAACGACATCGATAACTCTCGCGCAATAACGCTTTATCGAAGCTTTATCATTGGAGTTTAGACAAAGCTTTGCCACAGTTCTCTTCCTTTGTGCATGACTGTGACACCAATAGACCGAAGATGACTGCGGCTAAATTTTATCCAAACTCGAGTCTATCGGAATCGGAAATCAAAAAAAATGCTCAACCAAAGCTTTAGCAGGGTCTTTTTGAGTGAATAAAAAATGTCCTTTGTGCATAAAACTTGTTTTTCAAACAAAAAAGCAATACATCACAAAGGACAATTCAATGATAGCTCAACTTGTTTCATTTTTTCTACCCAAAAATTCACATGATTCTACCCATCTAGGCTCCTGCTGCCATACACATGACAGTATAGAGACAGAACATTCAAAACTTACTCAAACTCAAAATTTGCCTTTGAAACCAAGAATTAATCCAGCTCGCGTTCATAAAATCGCATTGCCGTTAATGCAAGAACAAAGATTCCCATCAGGAGGAGAATCTTCAGACTTAGAGCAGACCAGCAAGAAAAATGTGATTGAAGATTTTCCATTGGGACGATTTATGCGATTTTTAAAACATATTAAACTAAAAAACATACTAAAACAAATAACAGATCCAAGAGATCCTAAAAAAACAGAACATAAGATATATATAATTTTACAATGGGTTCTCTCAGTATATTTTTTTCGATGTGAGTCGGCAAATGCACTTCAGACTGCATTTGAGAAATTACCTCAACATAGAAAAGATGTTCTCAGGAATTATTTTGGTCTAGAACAGGAGGTAACACTTCCTCATCGAACTGTTGTAACAGATAGTTTGGCAGTTCTTGATCCCGATGAAATTAACGACCTCTTAGAGAAATTATTTAAATGGGCTATACGAAGTAAAATATTTTATAATCATATGGAAACTCTGTTACCTGACTTTTACTATTACTTAGCTTGTGATGGGGTTTGGGTTCATAAGTATGCCCATCCTCATGCTAAAGATGAAAATGGGGATAATACCTGCCCTTACTGCCTACCAAGGGTGCACAATAAAGGTAAGGAGAAAAAAAAATATTTATGTATAATTTTCTATACTTTAATGTCACCTATGGCTATGACTGACCTTAAGCCCCTAAAAACAGTTTTAGCGCCATAAGGAGAATTAGATGAAATTCATAAACGCTTTACTATTCACACTTTTTTTGAGTGTCTTCTCGTTTTCGTTATACTCCATAGAGCAACAGCTCATTGTAATTCGTCATGGAGAGGCAGGAAATAATGTTGAGAAAGTCTACAATTCGAATCCTGAAAATCCCAATTACAAACCCTTCAATTTAACAGATTCTGGGATACGGGCTATTACAAAGACAGCAAAAGATTTACTTGCCAAAGGATTTTCTAACAATAATATCGCTGCTGTTTTCGTCTCTCCATTGCCACGCACCAGACAGACTGCTGATATATTAGTGAAACAGGGTCTAGTGTCTAAAGATAAAATTATTATAGATAAACGTCTTACCGAATTGAACGCAGGAGATTTGGAGGGCAAACCCACATTTCCAGAATGGAAATCCTCCTTTGCAAAGGATTATCATGCAGAATCAGAACAGCAAGTAAAAAATAGAGTAAAAGAATTTTATGATTCGATCCTTCGCCAATATCCTACAGGAAATATCATTGTAGTTACTCACGCACTTGCTTCTCAAGATCTTATAGAACTTGTCACTCATCAAGTTGTGAAGCTGAATCCAGGTGACGCAAAAGAAATTCCTCTTCGACAGTTACAATTAAACAAATTTTAGGGAGATTTAGGGTATGTCAAAATTTTTTCACTGGCTATTCAATTCAAATACAGAAGGGTATTCGTCGATCGCATTGATTCGTCTTTTTGCTGGTCTGACATTTTTAGGAGAGGGGATTTTAAAATTTCTGTATCCTAGCATGGGTGTTATGCGTTTTACTTTGCTTGGTTTCCCCCTACCGGAATTTACGGCTTACTCCATTGGCGTGTTCTGAAATTATTGATTTGGAATTACATACGCTTCGATTTCTTTTTGCCCTGCACTACTATATAAGCTAATATT
>Ga0206843_10120_pt1 | contig 21678 bp, 9 predicted proteins | sample Alteio_BWOrgCont_21_FD_152869 | JGI IMG/M metagenome (GOLD analysis project Ga0206843, IMG submission 152869) | Enriched cells from forest soil in Barre Woods Harvard Forest LTER site, Petersham, Massachusetts, United States -... | ecosystem: Environmental > Terrestrial > Soil > Temperate forest >...
CCGACCTTTGCTCCCAAAAACTAAACATTAGATCCTATGTCAGTTTATACAACAAAGCTCGGCGACAAAATATGCGAGGCCACCGCCACCTCCAGTATCGGCCTGCGCCACATCTGCAAGCAACTCAAAGTACCGTATTCCACCGTCACCGGTTGGATATATGATAGAGAACACGAGCTCCGTAAAAAATATGCGCACGCCAAGGTCATGCAGCTCAACCACCTCGCCGAGGAGATTCTCGAGATCGCCGACGACAGCACCAACGATTACATGACCATAGTAAAAAACGGGAAAAAGCACCAGGTGCTAAACCGCGAAGCCATCAGCCGCAGCCGCCTGCGCATCCAGGCCCGTATGAACCTTATCAGCAAGCTCGCCCCCATTCTCCGCGAGCACCAGGCAGGCAAAGACGCCGACAAGCCCGAAAAAATTGTCATCCGCAGGGTACCATACCCCTACGAAACCCCGGAAGAATATGCCGAGAGTCAAAGGATCATCGATGAGCGGGATGCATTACGGGCAAAACAAGCCCAAAAGGCAGGAAATACAAAGAACAATGCACAGAAAAACAGGGCAGAAGCGTACGCGGAAGAAATAGCCTTCTCCTCCCCGGAAAACACCTTCAAAACCGCTCTGGATGAGCCTATCGATGATGCAGATCTACCTCCTCAACATACAAGAACACAGGAAAAACCACCTGCTAAACGGGACTATAATGCTGAATTTGCATACGAACGGGAACAACTGCATGCAGCTTTCAACGCACGCGCCGGTTTGCTCCCCAGCCGTTCGTAGTCGATCGCCCAAAAGCTGAAAATTGGCATAAATAGGCACATAAAAAACGGTCTGCATTACCTCTCCTGCACGCGGCGCAAAAGCCCGGTACCACCGTCATTTCATAATCGAGCACAGCGCAGCATTAATGGTATCGCCCAACTATTTAAGCCGTCTGCTCAGGGCATTAACAGGCCTACGCACCAGGCTTTGAGCGCCCCGGTCTTTCACCCTTGGTGCCTAGGCAGTTATTTAATTAAAAACCAGGTACTGAATGCCATTCCTGTTGCCATCGCATCAAAATATAATCTGCCAGCAGCGGTATCGCGTTATCGGGGTGTTCGTCGTTATAGGCATCATGCTGGTACATCGGCGCTGCCAAAGGTGTTAATAGCCGCCGTTCATGAATATGATTTTGGCTGCAGTATTGCATCACAGGGTTCCATACATGCCTCCAGAATGCTTCTGTTATGCCTCTCGTCAGGTACACGTTTTTTATACCCGGGTGCCGCTCCAGCAGCTGCGCTATGTTCACAAATACAAAGTCTTCAAAATTGTAGGCGATCGCATCGTCGGCTCCTCCTGCCAGTATTTTTATATGCTCTGGGTTATCCGCATCCGCATCATCAATACAGCTTATAAGATCAGTTAGGGCAATTTGCTTGTTATGGCAAAACAGCTTCCACTCATCCGGCGTAGCATCAATTAAGCTTGGCTCGCCATATATCCTCGGCAATATATCCCAGAAGTTACTGCTCCTGTGGCCATTCGCATCATGTGTTTTCCCATAAAACCACCCCGCAGTATTAGCAGGCCATTCCGGCATAAAAGTCCCCACTATCAGCGTTGTCGGCTCAAAATCGATCCGGTCTAGGTGTAAGTCCCGTTTAAATTTATGGTTACACGGCATATTTTATCCTATATTCTTTAGCATGCTCAAAGCCTAAATAAAAACCTTTCTGCAAATGTCTGAAACTTAATCCACTTCCGGCTTCCTGCTTGGTTTAGATTAACCTATTTTAGCGGAACATTTAAAAACGCATATTATGAGGCCAGATGCTGTAATTACCATAGATCCCGGGGCAGGGGATATGCTGGCAATAGCCGGTGGGGCATACCGTATATTATTATCAGGAGCGCAAACTAATGGCGCATGCGCTATCATAGATATGATGGTGCCACCAAATGGTGGGCCCGGGCCACATGCACATAAAGATATTCAGGAGTCATTCTATGTTCTGGATGGCGAAGTTGTTTTTCGTACCGAAACGCAAACATACACTGCGCGCAAAGGGGCTTTCATAAATATACCTTTTGGTGGAGCCGTACACAATTTTAAAAACGAATCGGCAGCGCCGGCCCACCTGCTATGCATAGTAACGCCCGCCGGCATGGATGAAATGTTTAAGGAGATAGGTAAGCCCATAGCGGCTGGTGCCACTCCACCCCCGCCAGTGCCACCCACTCCCGAAGTATTGGCTCGAATGAAGATGTTAGGCGATAAATATGGTCAGGAATTTTTCCCGGCCGACTATTTTAAAAAATAATTTTCAGTCACATTTTTTCAAATATCTACCACCTTCATAAATTCAAATATCTTTGACTAATATTTTCAATAAAGCAAATAAAGTTTTCTAATGGTCGTTTTTCTTTTTTAACGGTGTGAATAGGATATATAAATACTATTTATTTTTATTTACGCGTTTTTTCACTTCTTTAACACAAATTATCGCAGTGTTAATCGGTTTGGCATATTATTAATATTTTATTACAACCTTATTTTTGCTAGGCCTATACAGGTATTAGGTTAATTTACTGACAGACAACTGATTTAGTATTATTATTATTTTAATGCAATTTAATACATTATTTTATTATTTTATTTTAATAATTTATAATCCAATTCCTTCCCTCCTTATTTCGTTAGCCGCCGGTTAATCTGATCTTTATCCTTATGTTTTATACTGTATTGCATAATACTTTAGCCGTTGATAGGCTATAATTATGGCGTTCAGTTAAAATGCATACCTCCGTTAATTCTCTTATTAGTACTGTTTTAGTTGTTTGCGGGCTTTTCGGCATCGAAAAGAACCCGTACGATAGTACCTAGGCAAAACTCCTTCAACTATATAAATAGATTCCTTAATTCCATAAGTTTTATATTAAATATCAAACCACTTAAATGTTATGAAAAAAGTACCCAAACAAAAAAGGTCTGGTCCATTAAAAGGACTATTTACGGCCCTGCTGATGCTTACCGCATTTGCTGGCTTTGCAGTTCCCGTCACTATCAATCTCTTTTACCACGATGGGGTAACACCAATAACTACGGGAGGTACGGCTGGCTATTATAATGGAAGCTGGAATACCCTAAGCCTCACAAGCGGCACCACAGTAGCCGACTTGCCAGAGGGAAGCTACCAGTTCAGCATGAATTTCAGCAATGCTACACAGCAAACTGACTGGATTACTGTTTCCTCAGCCGGGCCAAACGTGATCAACTTTCAGACTACGCTCGTTACCACCTGCCTTAAGAACCATAGTGGTGCAGGGCTTAGCGGTGGCGCATCGCAGTATTACGCATCCGGCAACTGGCACCCTATTGGTACAACCGATGGTACTGGTACTAATGTGAAAATTGAATTGCTGCCGGGCAGCTACCAGTTCAGCATGAACTATGCCAGCGCTACCCAGCAAACCGACTGGACTGCAATAACAGCAGGCGTTGGTGGCTTACAGTCTGTTCCTTTTAAAACTACGCTCGTAACTACAAGCCTGAAAAACCATACTGGTGCAGCAGGGCTTAGTGGTGGTACGTCTCAATACTATGCATCAGGCAACTGGCACGATATAGGCACTACCAATGCCACAGGCATTAATGCGAATATGGAATTACTGCCAGGCAGCTACCAGTTCAGCATGAATTATGCCAGCGCAAGGCAAGAAACCGATTGGACTGCTATTACAGCAGGCGTTGACGGACAGCAATGTGTTCCTTTTAAAACAACACTCGTAACTACGAGCCTGAAAAACCACGGCGGCATCACAGGCCTTAGCGGTGGTACAGCACAATACTATGCATCAGGCAACTGGCATCCTATCGGTATTACTGATGCTACCGGCACAAATGCACAGGCCGAATTACTGCCGGGCAGCTACCAGTTTAGCATGAATTACAACAATGCTACACAGCAGACCGACTGGACTGCTATTACCACAGGCATTGGTGGACAGCAAACAGTTCCCTTCCAGACCACTTTTGTAAGAGCTACCCTTGTAAGCCATAATGGTATCGCTGGCCTTGCTGGCGGCACTGCGCAGTATTACGCGTCAGGTACCTGGCACAGCCTGGGTTCCACAGATGCTTCTGGCTATAGCAATGGCGCAGAGCTGATGTCAGGCAATTACTTATTTAGTATGACCTATAATAACGGCGGCCAGCAAACCGATTGGACAACTGTAACAGCCGTAGGCGGAGATCAGAACATTCCTTTCAAAACTACTTTAGTAACTACAGGCCTGAAAGATCACACAGGTAGCGCCGGCCTTGCAGGCGGAGCTGCTCAGTACTATGCATCAGGTAACTGGTACCCTGTCGGTACTACCGACGGCACAGGCGCTAACGCACACATAGAACTGCTGCCAGGTAATTACCTGTTTAGTATGACCTACAACTTTGCTACACAGCAGACCGACTGGACAACAGTAACCAGTGCAACCGCACAAACTGTTCCGTTCCAGACAACAAAGGCTTGTGCTAACCTTAAAAACTGCGCAGGCGCCCTGATCGCTTCACCTTCAGCCGCCGCCCAGTTTTATGCATCGGGCGACTGGCATAATTTCCCTGCTATCACAGGTGGCACCACGTCAGCGGAGCTGCTCCCGGGCAACTACCTGTTCAACATGACCTTTAATAATTACACCCTGCAAAAAGACTGGACCGGCGTAGCAGGTGCAGTTCAAAGTGTAGATTTCACCACTACTAAGGTTACTTTCAGCAATCCTAATGCCAGCGTTGTTTCCTACTATGCATCTGGCAACTGGTATACATTTACACAGCCATGCATGCAAATGCTGCCGGGTAACTATCTTTTCCAAAGCACGGCTGGCGGCCCTGCAACGGACTGGACAACCATTTCAGGTTGCGACAAAACTTTCTACATTGCGCCATGCACTGGGCCAACGGGAATTACTAACCCAGCTGATGCCGGCAATCATTTATCGTGCGGAGCCTCTTCATTTCTGACAGGGCCAGCGGGAGCAGCGTCATACTTATGGACAATACCATCAACACCAACGTCTTCAGCTACTACGCAATCTATTATTGCAAACACAAGTGGCACTTACACATTGGCATATCGCTATGACTTTACATGTACTGGTGCTGCAGGTACGCTTACCACAGCTACTCTTCCTGTTACTTCAACAAATACTAGAACAGTAACCGTAAGGCTGCAGGACAGCAAAGGCAACGGGATACCAAACGGTACAGTTACATTTTACAGCGGCACATGGCAAGCGTTTGGCACAACCGATGCTTACGGAAATGTATGTAAAACTTTCGCGGTATCAGCATCATACCCTGCTAATTTTGCGCCATCGATCAAGGTTACCTACAATGGTGGTTCCCAGCAGTGGAACAGTGTTGCTGTAAATGGTAACCCGGTGCAGATCGCTACGACTACTGAAGTACACGTAAATCTGAGAGACCATAATGGCAACCTGACAGCAGATGCGAGCGGTACAGTAAGTTACTATCCTGGCGTTTGGACCGCAGTTGGTAATACAGCTACAGGTACGCAGGTGCTCCAGTTATTACCAGGTGCATATTCTTTCCAAATGAATTATCGCACTATGACTAAACAAATGTTGTCCTACTCAATTATCGCAGCTGCTACACAAGACGTTGACTTCAAGACCACGCTTGCATCCCTTAATGTAAAAGATTGCTCCGGCAATGTGCTTACATCTCCTGCAGGCACTGTAGACTACGACGGTGGCGTTTTGTGGGCAATGGGTGTTCCTGTTATTGGCGGAAGAGCTCCAATTGAGCTTCTTCCTGGCTCTTATTCATTCGCTATGCATTATAACAATGGCCGCCAGCAAGTGAGCGCACCAGTAGGTGCAGGCCCGTTGGACAGTGTAGACTTTAAAGCTACAAAAGTGACCTTCAGCAATCCAAATCCTAGCGCCATAACGTACTACCAGTCCGCTTGGAATCCGTTTGCTAACCCGTCATATATGCTGCCTGGCGCTTACACATTCCATACAACTGCTGCGGCATCTAATACAACAATAAATGTTTCTGGTTGTGATACTACCTTTTATATCTCGCCGACCGGTACTTTAGCTATCACTAGCAGTGCTGTCAGCACATGTGGTGGCGCAAATACACTGACTGCCCCTGCTGGTGCAAAATCCTACTTATGGACTCCAGGTGGTGCAACCACAAGGTCTATCACAGCAACTGCAAACGGCATTTATTCAGTTACAGTAGCATACGACTATGCGGCTACAGGCGCCCCTGCCGGTAGCCCCACTACCTATCATACCACTGTAACTACAGCGGCTAATACAGTTACCATACGCTTAATAGACCATTTGGGTACCCCAATATCAGGTCAGCAAGTACAGTATTACAGTAATGGGTGGAATACATTCGGCGCTGGTACTACAGATGCCAATGGCTATGCTTGCCAGTCATTCGCTCCGGGTTTTTCAGGAAGCTTCCAGGTAATATATGCTGGTGGTGGATCAAAACAATGGGATGCAGCAGCAGCAGGCAACCCGGTACTGGTAGCCCAGACAACCGGCGTATCTGTATATCTTAAAGATCACAGCGGCAACGGCATCAATGGCGCAGTATCACAGTACTATAGCAATGGTTTCCTTCCTGTAGGCACTACAGCAGGCAACGGCAGCATTCAAAAGGAAATGTTAGCGGGTACTTATACATTTAATATGGCGTATAATGATGCTACAATACAGAAGGATGTTGCAATAGCAGGTACAACCCAGGAAGTTGACTTCAATACAACACTGGTTAACGTAAGAGTGCAGGATCATGATAACAATGGCCTTAGCGGTGGTATAGCCCGTTTTTATAGCAATGGCTTCCATCCCGCCGGTACTACCGATGCAAACGGTAACGCACCTGTTGAATTGTTGCCAGGTTCATATGCGTTCAATATGAGCTACAACAATACTTCGCAAGAGCTTACTTACGTTATTGGCAATGGCCCAACACAAAATGCAAGCTTTACTACCACTACTATCACTGCAAGTGTACAGGATCACCTCGGTAATAGCCTGAGTGGTGGTGTAGCTAACTATTATAATAACGGCTGGTATCTTTTAGGTACTACAGGTGGCAATAGCGGCGCTACTCCATCAGTAGAGTTGCTTCCGGGTTCATACCAGGTAAGCATGAGTTACAACTTTGGCGCTCAGCAGGTTGGTTTCACCGTTAATGGTGGCTCTTACAATGCTGCGTTCCAGACAACTACTGTTAACGCAAGCCTGAACGATCATTTGGGCAATGCCATCACTGGCGGCTTTGCGCAGTTCTATAACAACGGATGGCACCCTATAGGAACTACTGATGGCTCCGGCATTGCCTCAACTGAGCTTATGCCGGGTTCTTATCCGTTCAGTATGGATTATAATTTTGGTTCACAGCAAGTTTCATATGATGTTGCAGGCAGCGCTACATCGGCTGCTTTCCACACTACTACTGTTTCTGCAAGCCTTACCGGCGGCGCCGGCAACCCGCTTATTAGCGGCATAGCGCAGTTCTACAACAATGGCTGGCATCCGCTTGGCACTACTAATGCTTCAGGAAATGCTACTGCTGAAATGATGCCGGGTTCTTATCCGTTCAGTATGGATTACAACTTTGGCTCACAGCAGATTTCTTCTGCTGTAGTTGGAAACACCACATCTGTGCCATTCCAGTCATCCACAGTTACCGTTAGCCTGAACAATCATTCAGGTGCAGGCCTTGACGGTGGTTTTGCTCAGTTCTACAACAACGGCTGGCACCCTGTAGGTACTACCGCTGGTGGCGTTGCTACCGCAGAAATGATGCCTGGTTCTTACCAGTTCAATATGACCTATAATAACGCTACGCAGCAATTAGGTGGCGCTGTATCAGGAACAGCTTCTGCAGTGTCCTTCCAGACTGCGCTTGTGAATATTAGCGTGCTGAACAATGGAACCCCGGTTCCTGGGGCTGTAGTTAACTACTATTCCAATGGCTGGGTGGCTTTTAATAATGTGACAGACGTAAATGGCAACTCAAGTATGGAAATGTTGCCTGTTGGATTGTCTTATAACAGTTCACCTGATGGTTTAAGCTCTATACAAGTTGGGCCATTTACCGATGCTGCCGGCACTGATGGCAGCTTGCTGACGAATGAAGGCCCTGGTTATCATATTATCCAGACTTTGTCAGACGGACCCGACAACCATGGCGCGGATGGCATAAGGCATTCTGCGCCTGCTACTGGCCCATCAACTACTGTAGCAGCTGCTGAGTTTGGTGTATTCCCTAACCCGGCTACAGATAAGATATCTATCGTGTTCAGCAGCATTGCTAAAGGACAGGCTTCTGTAAGGGTTGCTGATGTATCTGGTAAAGTAATAATCAGTACAGTTGCGAATGCACAGGTTGGGAACAATACCCACGACCTGGACTTAAGCAGTCTTCCTGATGGTATTTACCTGCTGATGTTTGACAACGGCAATACCAGTGAAGTTAGAAAGATAAGTGTGCAGCATTAATAATACTGCCAGGGCAATTTTTGCCTTAAACAATAACAAGAAAGCACCCGGAAATTCCGGGTGCTTTCTTGTTATTGTTCACCAGTTTTTTAAAAAACTTAATACAATATTTTTACCATTTGTCTTTGCGGTACTGAATTTTCTTAATAAAAAATCTATTCATTAGAAGCAGATCGCTATTTTTTTTAACGGCATGTAAAAGTTAATAAGATATTAACGTCTTTAAAAATGTATGTGGGCATCAATCAATACTTTATTATTGCTTCAGATTGATAATTTGTTTTACGATCGCACACAACCACTCTTATATGAAAAATATTATTACCCACCCAATGAGCAATTTATTAAGGAATTTCCTGCTTACTTCGTTACTGCTTTCCGCGGTAACCGGTTTTGGAGCTGGAACAGTGACGGTTCACTTTCAGACCAGTACTGGTGCACCAATAGTGGGCGTGATCCCGCAGTACAATAATGGGTCAATATTTACCCCTATGTCAAGCGCTACCGATGCTGCGGGCAATGCAACGATGGTTGTTCCGAACCCAACTACACAGTTCCGCATTCTTTATACCAATAATCAGCAGACATCTGCTACTATTGTTACGTCGACAAACCCCACCGTTACGTTTTATACTACTAATGTTACGCTTAACCTCGTTGATCACCTTGGCAATCCCATTACTTCCACAGGTAGCGTGGCAACGTTTACTACAGGATTTGTAACTGCAGCAAGCTTTGGTAGCACTACATTAGGAACAGTTTCAAAAGAGCTTTTGCCTGGGCCATACGAATTCAGTCTGAACTATAATTTTTATAATCAGAGTACGGGTCATGCCCCCTATATGACAGTGCCTGGCGGTACCGCGGGGTCAACCTTTAATTATACATTTCAAACTGCTCTTGTAACATTAAACTTAGTGGACTGTAACACTTTGCCGATCACAACAGGTAGTGCGACCGCAACTTTTTACGGATCATCCGGATACAACACTTTTGGTTCAGGTACTACATCCGGAGGTACGATTGCTACAGAAATGTTACCGGGGTCAGGGTATTTTTTCCGTTTGAACTATAATGCCGGAGTTTTAACGAATACTGCTACGGTTTCTCCTGGTACTAATACAGTTAATTTTCAAACGACCAATGTTACTTTCCCCACCGCAACTACCAGTTTCTATTTAAATGGGAGCTATACATCATTTTCACCAACTGTCGGTCTCTCTTTGTTACCTGGTACCTATTTTTTTAGGATCAATGGAGCTGGTAGCGGGGTTCCCAAAGTCATAACTTCTGGTTGCTCCCAAAGCTTTAACAATGCACCATGTACAGCCCCGGCAATAGGCGTTACAGGTGATTGCTTTGGTGAAATACTTACAGCACCCACCGGTAATTCTTATACCTGGAGCCCAGGCGCCGCTACTACGCAGACCATTTCCGCAACTGCTGTCGGCATTTATTCAGTAGGTGTTACTTACGATTTTGGCTGCACAGGCGGTGCAAGCCCCACTGTTGTCTATACTACTTCGGTTACCTTCCCAACTCCGCTTACTATCACGGCATCTCCGAGTACTAACGGAAGCGTTGCCCCGGCTGGCGTAACCAGCCTTTGTGCGGGTGGCAGCCAGGCTTATACCATTACTCCAGCGGCAGGCTATCATGTAGCAGGTGTGCTGGTAGATGGCAGCAGCGTTGGTGCTGTAACGTCATATCCGTTCTCTTCCGTATCGGCAAACCATACTATCGGTGCTACTTTTGCACCTGATTGTGTTACGCCCGATGCCATAACAGGCCCTTTATCTGTAAGCACCGGTACTACTATTTCGCTTGGCGAAACAACTAGCGGTGGCACATGGACCAGTACCAATGGTACGGTAGCTGCCGTCGGTATGACGGGTGTTGTAAGTGGTTTGTCGGCAGGTACTACTACAATTAGCTATACGGTATCGCCGGGTTGCGGTGTTGCGGTTACCATAACGGACGCCGATGCTCCGGGTGCCGCGCTTAATTTTAACGGCACAAACACTTATGTGGTCAAAAGCCCCTCAACGGCAATGATCACTTTCCCGCTAACAGTAGAAGCCTGGGTGCGCCCAATAGTGCGCTCAGACGGTTCCAGTATTAGTGATTATCCCAATAATGCAGTTAGCGACGATAACCCCGGCAATTATGGTCATGGTTTTGGAGCAACTATTCTGTCAAATGGCGCTTCCGGCATTACTGTAGAGTATCATCCGGGTTTCCAGTATATCTCTTATCCTATGGTGTCGGGCCAGTGGTACCATATCAGCACGGTGTATACTTACGGCAATGTAAAAACATATGTAGGTTCTACCTTAATAGACGACCACTCTTTTTCGCAGTCGAGTCCGTTTGTTGGCGCTAACCTTATAAATATAGGCAAGCATAATGATGATGGTGGGTATGGCAGCAGGAGGTTTTTTAAAGGAGATATAGATGAGGTGCGTATATGGAACCGTGCTTTGTGCCTGGATGAGATCACCAGCCACATGAATTGTGAACTCGTAACTCCGGCCACCGGCCTCATGGCTTACTACAAATTTAATGAAGGTACTGCCTTTGGCAGTAACCCGACTGTTACTACAGCTTTTGACGCCAGCGGCAACGGCAACGATGCAACCCTGAATAACTTCACCCTTAGCGGCAGTTCTGCAAACTGGGTGACACCGGGTGGTGTTACTACCGGTGTTGCATGTGTTGATTATGCTTTCGGCAATATTGCAATTACAGGAAACAGTAATGCTATCAGCGATGCAAGTACTACTACATCAACTTCTAATAATACTGATTTTGGTAATATTATTATTAGTCCAGGCACTCCGCTTAGCTATACTATTAATAATACAGGTTCGGGATCGTTTACTGTGTCTTCAATCGATATTGCAGGTTCATCAGTTTACACTGTAAGCGGTATATCATTTCCTGCAATAGTACCTGCGGGCGGTTCAGCAACATTTACCATAACCTTTGCACCAACGGTAACAGGTACGCAAAATGCTACGGTTACTGTAAATAACAGCACATGTGAGCCAGGCTACGTATTTGCAATAACAGGTAACGGCGTCTGTATTGCGCCATCAGTACCTACGGTTGCTGCAGATCATAGCAGCATCTGTACTACTGGCACAGCACAGTTAAGCATTGCCTCCGGTGTACTGCATAATGCAGCTAACTGGCAATGGTATACTGGCAGTTGCGGTGGCACACCTGCCGGTACGGGTACTACCATAAATGTTACCCCGGCTGGTACCACTACTTATTATGTTCGTGGCACCGGCGGCTGTGTATCTGCAGGTACTTGCGGCAGTATTACAATAACCGTAAATACACCAGTCGCTATCACATGCCCAGGCAATGTGGTACATTCGTCCGATCCAGGCGTTTGTAATGCGATAGTTACATATAGCCCGGCTACAGCTACCGGAACATCGCCACTTATTACTTATTCTCAGAATTCAGGTACTACTTTCCCCATTGGGGTTACGACGGTAACAGCAACAGCTACTAATATCTGTACAACAGACGCTACGTGCAGTTTTACAGTGACCGTAAACGATAATGAATTACCTGCAGCCAATTGTAAGAATGTGGATGTTTACTTATCCGGCACCACAACCATTACTGCCGCAGATATTAATAATGTAAGTACAGATAATTGCACACCATCCGGCAGCCTGGGGCTAAGCCTTGGTGCAAGCCAAACTTCATTCTCGTGTGCCGATGTTTCAGCTCCGGTGAATGTAATACTGACAGTTACAGATGCGTCATTAAACAGCAGCACCTGCCCGGCGACAGTTACCGTACATGACGATGTAAACCCGGTTGCTCATTGCCATAATGTGGATATTTACCTATCCGGTACTACTACCATAACTGCGGCAGATATTAACAATGCAAGTACAGATAATTGCACACCATCGGGCAGCCTTGGCCTGAGCCTTGGTGCAAGCCCAACCTCGTTCTCCTGCGCTAACGTAGGCGCTCCGGTCGGGGTTACATTAACAATTACAGATGCTTCATTAAACACAAATACATGCCCGGCAACAGTTACCGTACATGACGATGTAAACCCAACCATCACTGCTCCTTCTAATGTTACCATTAACGGTTGGTGTCGCCCTGTATCGTTATCAGACGCTGGTGCATCCCTGGGCTCCCCTGTCACTGACGACAATTGCGGTATAGCAAGTGTTGCGAATGATGCCCCTTCTGTATTTCCTATAGGGACAACGACGGTGACCTGGACAGTGACCGACGTGCATGGTAACACCGCTACTGCAACACAAACCGTGACAGTGAATACGGGCTCGTTAACGCTAACACCAACCACGGTCAACACTTCTTGTAACGGTGGTGATAATGGTTCCATTTCTATTGGCACGACTGGCGGCGCCGGGATATTGACTTATAGCTGGACTCCTGCTGTAAGCACTTCGGCTATTGCGTCAGGCCTATATGCAGGCTCTTATGCGGTTACGGTTACAGATGCTCATACCTGTACTGCAAGCGCTACACAAACGGTTACTGAGCCCGCTGCTGCAACAACTACCTATGGTACTGAATTGATCGTAAACAGCACTTTTGAAGATGGCCTTAATGGCTTTAGCACCGCTTATATTAATAATCCCACATCACTCCAGGATGCCGGCACCTATGATGTTAGTGTAGCAACGCATCATACGCTCTTCCAGCCGGGAGATCATACTACCGGCTCAGGCAAGGCAATGTGGGTAAATGGATATTCCGATGTGACCACCCCAATATTAGTTTGGTCAGAAACGGCAGACGTGACCCCTGGCACTAATTATTCTTTTGCCGCATGGGTAAAAGCTATCGGTGTATTGCCAACGCCTACATTGCGGTTTTTTATCAATGGTGTTGAGTTAGGTACTGATTTTACAATACCTGATGCCGACGATAATATACCTTACGGCGGGGGGGGCTTTGCATCGCCATGGGAGCAGTTTAGCGCTATCTGGCATTCGGGGGCAGCTACAAGCGCAGTGATTACAATTTACGACGACAATAGTGCATCTTCCGGTAATGATTTTGGCCTCGATGATATCTCTTTCAGATCTGTTTCTACCACTACTCTGGCAGTAAGCGCTACCGCTACTAATGTGTCATGTAATCCGGCTAACGGTGGTAATAGCAGTAATGGTACTATAGGCCTTACTGTTACTGGCGCTACAGATGGTTCGCGGAGCTATAGCTGGACACCTTCTGTTCCATCAGCAAATGCCGCACCTGCTACAGGGTTAACTGCAGGTATTTATTCGGTAACCGTTACAGATGGTAATGGTTGTATAGGTACAGCCTCAGCAACAGTAGATCAGCCAACAGCTATCACTTATACCTCAATAACTGCAACGAACATCTCTTGTAACAACAGTAATGGCGGTACGCACAATGATGCTACCGCAACTGTAAATGGTGCAACTGGTGGTACAGGTGAGCTCAGCTACTTATGGAGCGATGCACAAACTACCAACCCTGCTACAGGCCTGATAGGTACTGCCACTTATAATGTAACCATTACAGACAACAACAACTGTACTGCTACGGGTTCAGCAACAGTAGATCAGCCAACAGCTATTACTTATACTTCGGTTACTGCAACGAACATCTCTTGTAACAACAGCAACGACGGTACACATAATAATGGTACCGCAACTGTAAATGGTGCAACTGGTGGTACAGGTGAGCTCAGCTACTTATGGAGCGATGCACAAACTACCAACCCTGCTACAGGCCTGATAGGTACTGCTACTTATAATGTAACCATCACAGACAACAACAACTGTACTGCTACAGCCTCAGCAACAGTAGATCAGCCAACAGCGATTACTTATACTTCAGTAACTGCAACTAACATCTCTTGTAACAACAGCAACGACGGTACACACAATAATGGTACAGCTACAGTGAACGGAGCGACCGGCGGCACAGGTGAGCTCAACTACTTATGGAGCAATGCACAAACTACCAATCCTGCAACAGGCCTTACAGGTACTGCTACTTATAATGTAACTATCACAGACAACAATAACTGTACTGCTACGGGTTCAGCAACAGTAGATCAGCCAACAGCTATTACTTATACTTCGGTTACTGCAACGAACATCTCTTGTAACAACAGCAACGACGGTACACATAATAATGGTACCGCAACTGTAAATGGTGCAACTGGTGGTACAGGTGAGCTCAGCTACTTATGGAGCGATGCACAAACTACCAACCCTGCTACAGGGCTGACAGGTACTGCTACTTATAATGTAACTATCACAGACAACAATAACTGTACTGCTACGGGTTCAGCGACAGTAGATCAGCCGACAGCTATCACTTATAATTCAGTAACTGCAACTAACATCTCTTGTAACAACAGTAATGGTGGTACGCACAATGATGGTACAGCCACTGTAAATGGTGCAACCGGTGGCACAGGTGAGCTCAACTACTTATGGAGCAATGCACAAACTACCAATCCTGCTACAGGGCTGACAGGTACTGCTACTTATAATGTAACTATCACAGACAACAATAACTGTACTGCTACGGGTTCAGCGACAGTAGATCAGCCGACAGCTATCACTTATAATTCGGTAACTGCAACTAACATCTCTTGTAACAACAGTAATGGTGGTACGCATAATGATGGTACAGCAACCGTAAATGGTGCTACAGGTGGTACTGGTGAGCTCAGCTACTTATGGAGCGATGCACAAACTACCAACCCTGCTACAGGCCTGATAGGTACTGCCACTTATAATGTAACCATTACAGACAACAACAACTGTTCTGCTACAGGTTCAGCAACAGTAGATCAGCCAACCGCTATCACTTATACATCAGTTACTGCAACCAACATCTCTTGTAACAACAGCAACGACGGTACACATAATAATGGTACAGCTACAGTAAACGGTGCAACAGGTGGCACAGGTGAGCTCAGCTACTTATGGAGCAATGCACAAACTACCAATCCTGCTACAGGCCTGATAGGTACTGCTACTTATAATGTAACCGTTACAGACAACAACAACTGTACTGCTACGGGTTCAGCAACAGTAGATCAGCCGACAGTTATCACTTATACTTCAGTAACTGCAACTAACATCTCTTGTAACAACAGCAACGACGGTACCCATAATAACGGTACGGCAACTGTAAACGGAGCAACAGGTGGTACTGGTGAGCTCAGCTACTTATGGAGCAATGCACAAACTACCAACCCTGCTACAGGCCTGATAGGTACTGCCACTTATAATGTAACCATTACAGACAATAATAACTGTACTGCTACGGGTTCAGCGACAGTAGATCAGCCGACAGCTATCACTTATACTTCAGTAACTGCAACTAACATTTCTTGTAACAACAGTAATGGCGGTACGCACAATGATGGTACAGCCACTGTAAATGGTGCAACCGGTGGCACAGGTGAGCTCAGCTACTTATGGAGCAATGCACAAACAACCAACCCTGCTACAGGGCTGACAGGTACTGCTACTTATAATGTAACTATCACAGACAACAATAACTGTACTGCTACGGGTTCAGCGACAGTAGATCAGCCGACCGCTATCACTTATACTTCAGTTACAGCAACTAACATCTCTTGTAACAACAGTAATGGCGGTACGCACAACGACGGTACGGCAACTGTGAATGGTGCTACAGGTGGGACAGGTGAGCTCGGCTACTTATGGAGCAATGCACAAACAACCAATCCTGCTACAGGGCTGACAGGTACTGCTACTTATAATGTAACTATCACAGACACCCACAACTGTACTACTACAGGTTCGACTTCTGTAGGTCAGCCTGCGGTTGTTAGCTATACTTCAGTTACTGCAACTAATATTTCTTGTAACAACAGCAATGGTGGTAATCACAATAACGGTGCTGCGACAGTAAACGGCCCAACCGGAGGCACTGCTCCTCTTACATATCTATGGAGCGACCCTTCAGCACAGACCACTAATCCGGCTATCGGTTTAACAGGGCCTGCCACTTACTATGTAACCATTAGAGACGCCCATAACTGTACTACTACAGGTTCAGCTTCTGTAGGCCAGCCTTCTGCGCTGGTGTACAGCACGCACGTAGATAATATTAACTGCAATGGCGGCTATGATGGGTTTATAGATGCAGATGTATCTGGTGGCACATGGCCATATTTTTATAACTGGAACACCGGCGGTGCAGGGTTCGCACTGTATGACGATCTTTATTTCGCGCCTGCGGGCACTTATACGGTAACAGCTACTGATTGGCACGGTTGTACGCTTACGGCTGCATACACAATTACACAGCCTGCAGCATTAACTCTTTCAGGTACCACAACTAACGTAAGCTGCCACGGAGGTAGTGATGGAGGTATCAATACTACCGTTGGCGGTGGCGTTGCGCCATATAGTTATTACTGGAGCGGGGGAGCCCATGGAGCGGATCCGGCTGGCTTGTCTTCAGGCACTTACTATCTCACAGTTATTGATGCGCATGGATGCAGTATCAGTGGCTTTTACACTATTACCCAGCCATCTTCAATGGGCATTACAGCAAGCGCTGTCAATGTAAGCTGTAATGGTGGCAATAACGGTAGCATCAATACAACAGTGGTTGGCGGCACCCCCGGTTATACTTACCTGTGGAGCAATAGCTCTACTGCCGCAGATCCGGCAAGCCTTGTTGCGGGTACTTATTCTGTTGTAGTGACCGATGCACATAGCTGCACAGTATCAGCTTCCTATACAGTAACACAGCCTGCTGTATTATCTGTTGGCGGCACTATCAACAATGTAAGCTGCTATGGTGGCAGCAATGGTGCGGTTACAACCAGCGTAAGCGGAGGAACTGCTTCTTATCACTATCTATGGAGCCCTGGCGGAGCAACTACACCGAACCTCACTGGCAAAGTAAGTGGCACTTACAACGTAACCGTTACTGATGGCCATGGCTGCACGGCCGTGGGGTCATTTAACGTTACACAGCCATTAGCGCCACTTAGTGTTAGTGCAGCAGTTACCAACATTAGTTGCTACGGTGGTAATAACGGAAGTATCACCCCAAGCGTTGGCGGCGGCACACCTTCTTATACTTATGCATGGAGCCCATGTGGTATTTCTACTCCAAGCCTTACTTGCAGAACGGTAGGTACTTACAATGTAACTGTTACAGACGCGCATGGCTGTACTACTTCAGGGTCTTACAATATTGCTCAGCCTTCAGCTGCACTATCTGTTGCCGGAACGGTAACCAACGAAAGCTGTAACGGTGGTAATAGCGGGAGCATAAGAACATCGGTAACCGGCGGTACATCTGGTTATACCTATCTCTGGAGCCCGGGCAGTGCAACAACATCGAGCCTGTCTGGCAAAACCGCCGGCGCTTATGGTGTAACGGTTACTGATGCCCATGGCTGCACAGCAGCAGGGTCTTATACTATAGCACAGCCTGCAGCGATGTCTTGTGCTATAACGGTAACTCCTTGTTCTACAATGTATACAGGTGGCGTACCTACTACTATTTACCTGGGCTATGGCCCGCAAAGCGCTACACTTACCGCTACGGCTGCCGGTGGCAGTGGCTTTACTTACCTGTGGTCATCAACCGGTGGCACTACTAATCTGAATAACACCCATATCCAGGCCCCTGTGTTTACGGCAACGCTTCCAGGCAAGCATACTTATGTGGTAACGATCACTAACAGCAATGGCTGCGTCTCTACATGTACGGTGTCTATTTGTGTGATAGATGCCGTAGATCATAGCCATTCGGGACATATTCTCTTCTGTCATGGGTATGGGTGCACACCTGCTACGCTTTCGCTCACCCCTGCTGATGTGGCAACGCATTGCGCAAGCCATGGTGCGTCAGACCACATAGGGCCTGTGGGCAGCGGCTGTGGTACATCTGCAAGGGAGTCTGGCGAGGAAGAACAACATGAAGTGGTAAATGAACTAACGGTAAATGCATATCCTAACCCATTTGCCAGCGAGGTGCATTTGAAAATACAAAGTAATCTTACCGGGAATGCCGACATCACTGTCTACGACATGACAGGCAGGATAATGGAAACAAAACCATCCCAGCCAATTGATACAGAGATCACTTTAGGCGGCTCATTGGCGCCGGGTATCTACATTGTTGAGGTGAAAGAAGGTGGCGAAGTGAAGAAGGTAAAAGTAGTGAGGTATTAATAAAGGGTATTTAGTTCAATTTTGAAAATGGTTGCCTCAAGGGGCGAGAGCACTCTAAAATTGGCAGCTATCACCTAATTTTACCTATAATCACAAGACCATGACCACTGAGCTTTTCAACGAAGAATTTCATAGTATATCTGGGCAGCTCAAATCTTATCTCCTACGTATCACTGCAAGCGTACCGGATGTAGAGGATATCGTGCACGATACCTATATAAAGGGCCTTGATAAACTCCATACATTCAGGGGAGATGCTTCTTTAAAAACATGGCTATTCACCATAGCCTCAAACATTGCAAAGGATAATTTAAGAGCGCAGAAAAGATGGGTGGAAAATGTAACCGATGTATGCAAGGCAGCGGCACATGCCAATCCGCAGTTTTTTGAAGAATCCATGCACATCAGGTCTACATCTACGCAGGGAGCTTTTGAGATAAAGGAGCATATTGCATTTTGTTTTACCTGTATCTCCAAGTCATTGCCGCTGGAGCAACAGTTGTGTGTGTTCCTTAAAGAAGTGTATGAATTTAAAGTGAGCGAGATAGCCACCATCATTGATACTACGGATGCTATGGTGAAATATTACCTGCATACCGGCAGGGCCAAAATGATCAGTGTCTTTGATGGCCGATGTGCTTTGATCAACAAAGAGGGCATTTGCCATCAGTGTTCTGAGCTTAATGGTATATACAACCCCAAACAGAAGTTCCAGGAAGAAATAGTGAAAATAGACATGGCAAGAGAAGCGGGTAGTGCAGATAAGGAACGGCTATTTGACCTGAGGATGAAAATTGTGACGGAAACCGACCCATTTGAATCTGTTGCTGCTGACCTGCAATTACATCATCTGGCGCATAATAAAAATGTTATGGAAAAATATGTATAGAAAGTAGTCATTTTGCCTATCGTTTTGATTTGCTGCATCGTCAAAATTTAAACCCCAAAATGAAACGGTTCCTCACAATCTTAACGATCATGACAGCTACACTCGCAATGGCACAAAATGGCAAAGCAACTACCGAAAAAAAGACCTTCAGCCGGGAGACGGCCGTAAGCACAACCATAAAAGCAGACCCTGCTATAATATGGAAGCTCCTCACAAACGCAGCAGACTTCCCCAGGTGGAACTCAACAGTGATATCCATAGACGGCAATGACTTGGAGATACAGGTAAAACAAAATGCAATATGCTCCTTTATCTCAAAAGCTCCCTGCGTAGATGTAGACCTGATGTGCATAGACGGCAGAATTGCCGAGGGCGAGAAGATAAAGCTCAAATCTACCCTCGACCCCAAGAGAACCTTTAAGCTGAAGGTGAAAAAGATGGAGACCAATAAATTATTGGAATGGGGCGACGGCCAAGGGCATAGGGTATATGCAATTACTAATAATGGCGATGGAACGGTACTATTTTCGATGAATGAGAAAATAGGAGGCTTTATGTTCCCGATGTATGCAAAGCATATTCCACCTTTCGATAAGTCGTTCGAGCAGTTTGCTGCAGACCTGAAGAAGGAAGCAGAAATGATCCAGAACTTTAAGAAGTAAATGCGAATTATCTCACATAATTAAATAATCGAATCATGAAAATTGTAAGAGTTACCTACACTACAACAGCAGAATACGCCGGCCAGAATAAGACGAACATAAGTGTAGTGATGAACGACCTGGGACAACTGAATAACCCAGACATCAATTACCATGTATGCCTGGGCCCAGACGAAAAGACCTTTACCCATACCGCTTTTTTCAGGGCAGATGAAGACCAGAAGATATTGCTGGAACTGCCTGCCTTTAAGCGCTTCCAGGAGCAACTGAAAGCCAGTAGCCCGGAGGTTGGTCCTAAGCAGGAATTCCTGTCGTTGGTAGGTTCGTCGAAAGATATTTTTTCACCAACTTTGGGTACAGTTTAGGAAGATCGTACTGCCACAATAAAGAGCTAAGCGGCATTTATTGTGGCAGTGCATTATTTTCTCTTATTTTTGGATAAAAGAAACGAATGCACAAGCAACTTGCGGCCACATTACCTGCTAGTAACCAATACGATGATTGCCGCATTACAGCCTGCCTGAAGAGCTTGTTCAAAAGCACAAAAGCTAAAGCCGAAACAGGATTTATAGTTAGGGAAAGTATTAGTGAAATAAGGAAAGAGCTGGAGTTGTTAAACAAGGGCGCAGCCAAAGAATTATCCTATGATTACCTGGCTGCGCTGGAGCATTCTCTCCCAGGTACATCATTCCGGTATGTAGTGGTCAGCAAGAATAATAAGCCGGTGCTCTTTGCATACTTTCAGTTGTTTACCCTTACGTCAAAGAATTTTAGCCTGGAGAAGAATACTGGTTTTGTAAGGCGTATCCTCCGGTTTTTTCTTGATCTGAAGAAAGTAAGCGTGGTGATCCTGGGCAATGCGCTACGTAATGAAACCCCATCTTTTTCTTATGATGAGACCTCGCTTAGTAAAGATGAGGCGGCTGAACTTATAGCATCTGCCGGAGAAAAAATAGCATCAGATGATTGTGCATCCGCGCTTATCTTAAAAGATATTCCGGCATCCGCAAAGATACGCAAATGGCTTACCGCTGCAGGGTTTGGAACACCGTGGAAAGATATGGTGATGACCATGGACGTTAACGACCAATGGACGACTATTGACGATTATGTTCAGAGCCTTTCGCGTAAGTATAAAGCAAGGGCGAAGAAAATACTGGAGTCGGGAAACCAACTGGTAATAAAAAAGCTATCTGAAGATGATATACAGCATTACAAACAAGACATTCACAGGTTGTTTAGAAATGTAGCCGACAGCCAGCCGTTTGTATTGGCTAACCCCGACGCCAATCACTTTTCTTCGTTGAAAAGCCTTTATAAAGACGAGTTTGAGCTACTGGGCTTTTTC
>Ga0206843_10156_pt1 | contig 21468 bp, 16 predicted proteins | sample Alteio_BWOrgCont_21_FD_152869 | JGI IMG/M metagenome (GOLD analysis project Ga0206843, IMG submission 152869) | Enriched cells from forest soil in Barre Woods Harvard Forest LTER site, Petersham, Massachusetts, United States -... | ecosystem: Environmental > Terrestrial > Soil > Temperate forest >...
TTAGGGTTCGACAGGTATGAGCTGGAATATGAGCAACCAAAAAGAGCTGCCGGCAAAACCAAAAATAACTTCTTCACCTTGTACGATATAGCCATGCTTGGCTTCACTAACCATTCAAAGCTTCCGTTAAGGCTTGCTGCTTTCTTTGGCTTTTTCTCCGCATTTATCAGTCTAGTAATTGCAATGATCTACCTTGTTTACAAACTTATTTTCTGGAATCGCTTTGATGCCGGCCTGGCGCCCCTGGTAATGGGCGTATTTTTCTTCGCTTCCGTGCAATTGATATTTATCGGTGTAATTGGCGAATACATTGGCGCCATACACACACACGTAAGAAAACGCCCGTTAGTGATAGAGAAAGAGCGTGTGAACTTTGATTAGCTCTTCCGCTCAAATACATACAGCACTTCTTTGCCCTGCGGGCGGTAACTCTGCACTGCATCCTTCCATACATATTTGCTATGCGGGTATACCATATCAGCTATGCCTATCATTTTATAGTTGCTGTCTACATAGTGTTGCAGCCAGTCGAAGATAAAATGGTCTGTATTAGGCTGCACCAGTAACGAGATAGGATGGTTGCAAAACACCAGGTATTTTGGCGCTGCTTTTTCCACATCTCTTGCAAATTCCCTTTGCCACTGGTGGTGTTCCGGTATATTATCTACCAGGAAGGCGAAATACAGGTGGCTCGATGGGCAAGGCTTATTGGTGTATATATATAGCTGCGGCTCTGAGCCTATTACTACCAGCCCGTCCTGCGGCTTTGCTACAGAGTTAATGAAGTTGCCTATTTCCATATCTTCAGGAAATGGGTTGCCGCCATATACCGCTCTCAGCACCTCTTCATAATCCGGCTGAAAGTAGTAAGCTTTGTTTGCCGATACATGGGCTACAACAAACAGGGCAAAAACAGTAAGATAGGCATACTTCAACCCTGCGAATTTTATCTTCGCCTTTTCCTGCAACAGCTTCATAAGGCTGTGGTAAGTAAGCCCTGCCACTATAGCCAGGCCCGGTATTATCTGTATCCAGTAGTGCCCGTAAAAGTAAAAGCCAGGGGTTATGGTAAGCACAGAAAATGCCAGTAGTGTAATGCCAAACAGTAATGCTTTCAGATCTTTATAGTTGACCAGGCAAACGATCACCGCGGCTATACTGTGCACCCAGAAGAACATGTAATTCTGCGTGATCATGTCTTTGCCATAATAGAAGTAATTTATGCCCTGGCTGAAAGGTACCTTGCCCACATAGTGTTTAGGTACGGTGTATGCCCATAATATCATGTTGCTCCATACGCCTTTCATGATGATGATAAGGAACAAAACGGCAACAATGGAGAAAACGCCGCCTGAATATATGGCCACTTGTGCCAGTAAGTCTTTAAAGCTCTTCTTTTCCTGGAAAAAGAAATTGATAATAAGCATAAGGCCGCCCCACAGCACCAGGAACACCCCATTGGTCTTTACCATTAATGCGCAGCCAAAAGACAACCCCATAAGGAAGTTGTAATACCACCGCTTATCACCATTGTATAAAGCATAGAACAACAAACCGAGGCTTATAAAAAACGCGCTGCCATGCTCAGACTGCACGGTAAAGCCGCTGAGGAAAGGTGTTAAAGAAACAAAGGCATAGGTAGTGGCCGAAATGATACCTGCAATAGGTGAGAAAAGACGCCTGGATGCAAAGTAGATAATAATGATGGTGGCCACATTGAGGTACATGAACCCAGTATGAAGCCCCTCTACCGTAGATCCGAATATGGAAATAATAAAGGCATAGAAATAAAAGATGCCGGGGAATTTTTGCTCGTAAAAATCTTTGTACGGTATCTTGCCCTGCAGCAGCACTTTGCCATAGTAGCTGTAAGAGCCCTCGTCGCGCTCAAACGGCATAGATAAAAAGTTGTTCCTAATCATTATTACAGTAACGATGACGCATAAAAGCAGCAGCAGGCATATCTTGTCGTCCATGGTTAGGGACGATAAAAATGAGCCCCTGCTTTTTATAGGTGATGGGTCTGCGGTAGCAGTAGTTTGTTTTGCCGGTGCCTTTTGGTTATCGCCCTGTGTGTTCTTTGCCATAAAATTGTCTCCTTGTGTAAATATAAAAGTAATTACAACGCTTTAACTTCTTCCCATGTTGCCTGTATCTTATTCTTATCTAAACGCTTATTGGTAATGCATATCTCAGATATAGCGCCTATGTAGTTGCGTAAGAAGCCCATGTTGCCCACGGCCAGTTTCTCAGGCGACTGGCGCATAGGCTTTTCCAGTGGCAATGTGCCCATAAGGTTGCCATTTTCATACACCTCCATTTTGTCGGGGTATACATTTATGGCAAAGTAGGCCCATGGCGTATTTTCCAGCGGAAAGCTGATACCCTTGCCATTGATACCAAAGAAGTAAGTGGGCGTATTGATAACATTAGCTATCAGGAAGCCGCTGCTGTCATTCATATTCCCCAGCAGGGTAGCAAATTTAAATATTTGCGTACCGGGCTTAAACACCACCTCTACAGAAAATTCGGGCCCCAATGTCACCGGCGCAGTGCCGCCTGCATCACTGATCCGCTGGTTTTTCCCTGTTGTGTCGTCGCTATATTTTTTATGAATAACGGCTGCTTCGCCATTACCTAACACAGATTTGGCCGGTATCGGTGTTTTGCGTTTTACCAGCATATGCATTGCCTGGTTCACTGCCTTATACTCATAGGTTGCGGCAGCAGCAGGCAGCACACGCACCATGCGGGTGTTAGCGCAATACTCAGGCTCTATAAATATGCTATAGGCCGAATCCCTCAACGCGCCCGACAAGGCTGCAAGCTGGGCGTTTGAAAACTGGTCTATATCGCCGGGGTTAAATGCCGATGGCCTTTTATTGCCATCAAAATACAGTGCCTGGTAGTAGATGGCGCTGAAGATGTATATCTTCTCCTTTTCTTTAGCGTTTTTAAGAATGAAATCGGTATTGCTCTTCAGGCGCTGCATCTCGCTCTCCGCCTTTTCTTTATCGTCGGTTTGGTATACCAGCTCATTTATTTTAGGGATATCAAAAATGATCTCGAAAAACGAAAATGATATGGTGAAGAGGAAAACAACGAACAGTATATTTAGCGATAGCACATTCCTGTTCTTTATCTTATCCCATAGCTCATCGCCTAAAATGGCCAGTAAAAGCCAACTGAAGCCAGAACTCCATGCAAAAGGCCAGTTGTGGCTGCGCCCCTGGAAATAAACAAAGAAACCAACGCCAACGATCGAGATCAGGAAGATCATAGATGCCTTGGCAGTTATGTCTTTATTGTACCACCTGGTAATGGCATAGGTAAACCCTAGAATAAGGGTAAGCGCCATGCCGTTCCACGGGTGTACCAATACCATGGGCAGCATATTGAAGCCTATCTTACTGAAGATAAGTATGGTGCTGTACATCAGCGTCATGTCTGGCGCGGAGCCGTAAGCCAGGTAGATAAGCGCCTTATAAGTGTAGCCCACTATGAATACCAATGCCGCGCCGGCCAGCCAGTGCATAGCTATCTTCTTAATGGCTACTTTGCCATCTGCAGAATAGAAGTCGTTGTAAGTATGAAACGCTATCCACGCCAGGTAGCATACCATGCCTATCTCCGGGTTCCATAAAATGAAGCATGCCATCAGCACATAGGTGCTCCAGTATACCAGAGCAGACCTCTTATTCAGATACACAGTGGCCAAAAACGTAAGCGCACTGGGAATGATGTAGCGTATAGGGAAGAAGGCAAAAACACAGTCGAAGGCCGTGGTCAGCTTGAAGTCGAGAAACGGTATAAATACTACTGAGGCAAACCCCAGGAATAAGATCACCTGGTTTTTCACCAGTTTTTTTAAGACCAGGAAATTGAAAGCAAATGCCAGCCCCAGCAGAATGGACATTACCAGTGAAAATTTGAGAATGCTTAACCCTATTACCTGGAAAATGAGATTTAGAAAATGAGGATACAGCCCATAGGTATTGGTAAAGCCTTTTACCAGCATGGGCGCGCCGGCAAAAACCTGCGTTACCGAATAATAGGCCGCGCTGAAGTCGTACTTGTTTTCAAACGTGTAGGGGAATTCAAAAGTATGCATCAGCATAATAGCTAGTATGGTACCCGCCGTTACTGTATACCCTATACCCGCCACCACTTTGCGGTACATATCGTTGTCGTCCCACTTATACTTTTTAAAGCCCAGCAAAAACAGGCATGCCAGCAAGGGTACCATCACAAATGCGTAGATCATTACACCGCCGCCCATAAACAGGCCATCGAAAAAGAAATCGAAGTTAGAGCTGCCTACAAGGTCACGGGCATTTTGGGGCATTTCGCTGCCACCTTTTACATAGGGGTTCTGTGCTGCAAGATCGAAGTAGACCATTGCCAGTACTGCAGCAAAGCAGGCTGACGAAAGAACGGTAAAGACGGGCTTCTCAGCCATATCTTTAATAAACTTAGCTTTTGAAAACAGGGTGTAAAAACCTGCGATACATGATAAGATCACCACCACGCCCGCTCTAAATAGCATAGACTCTACCGGCTCAGGCCGCACGGCGCCGTAGTCAAACAGCAGCTCCTTTCCTTTTTCTATCATAGCATTGGTATCCGGGTGATACATACTGATGACCAGGTGGGCTACAACCCAATACACTAATAGCGAGCAAACGATAGATAATACCCACTTCAGCGTCTCCTCTTTTAGAGGATTATCATCGGCCGCCGCAGGTACGGCGCTGCTGCTATCCTTATCATTATTAGCCGCAACTTTATTTGCAGTGGGCTGGGTAGCTGCAGCAGGCCTGCTTTTCTTTGCACTCATAAATAAGTTCTAATTGCGTTTGTAGTTGGTGTTTTCAACAATATAAAGCGGCCTGTTAATGGTGTTTTTATTTATACGGCTAACGTACAACCCAATAACCCCTACTGATATCAGCTGGATGCCCCCGAAAAACATGGTGCTGATAATGAGCGACGTCCACCCGGTAATGGTGATCTTTAATACATAATGGCCGTAAAGCGTGTACAAAATAGCCAGGAACGAAAGTATAGAAACGAAAATACCCATTTGCGTTACCAGCGCTAATGGCTTGTCGGAAAAAGAAGTAATACCATCCAGCGCAAAGCGGAGCATCTTTTTAAATGGGTACCCTGTTTGGCCATACTTCCTGCTGTCCCGGTCGTATTCTATATAGGTTTGCCGGAACCCCAGCCACGCTATCTGCCCCCTCAAAAATTTATTTTGCTCGGGCATAAGCCGCAGGTACTCAATGATCTTTTTATCTACCAGCCTGAAATCGCCGGTATCTACCGGTATTTTTACCGAGGTGATGCGCTCTAATATCCTGTAGAATACTTTGGCAGTCAGCAGCTTGAACCAGCCTTCACCTTTTCTTTTAGCCCTTTTTGCATAAACTACCTCGTAGCCCTCTTTATACTTTTTATGCAGTTCGGGTATCAGTTCAGGTGGGTCTTGCAGGTCTGCGTCTATAATGATCACCGCACTGCCGGCGCATATATCCAGCCCGGCAGTCACGGCTATCTGGTGCCCGAAGTTGCGGCTGAAGTTGATATAGTAATTCCTGCTATCCTGCTTTGTCAGCTCTATCAGTTTGTACAATGAGTTGTCGCTGCTGCCGTCATTCACGAAAATAAGCTCGTAGTTACTGGTTATCAGCGATACGTTGGCAGTCAGTCTTTTATACAGCTCGTCAATAGAATCCTGCTCATTAAAAATGGGAATAATTACGGAGAGATCAATAATATGTTCATTTTCCATAAAGTATATAAAAATCTTTGACAAAGCCGGTAATACAACACATAACATCGCGCGACACGCCTGTCAATCTACATTATATGATCTATTAATAAACTAAAAATGTGAAAAAGGTAATTGTTTCAAAAATAAAATATTTTCGGGTAGTTGTGTCTAACTGGAAGATTATTTTTTAGCAGCGTTGCATACGGGTCAAAATATATTTAAATTATACTTTGTTTAAAGGCAGTGTTGTTATTTTGAATGGAGGAAATGAAGTACAATACCAGTTAGGCTTTGAAGGTCTGTACAGCTTTATTCCTTTACGGCCTTTAAAACGTCACATGGAGGCTGCGCCTTTGGACGAAACTTTCTCCTGCCGGCTTTCAATGTGCAATGGGTATAAACCAGCATTGAGCCATTAAGCGCTTAAGTAATGGAACCATTGCCCATTCTATTTATATTTGCACCATGGCCAATGAAAATGACATAGAGGATGTATGGGACGACGAAGAACCGGAAGAAGAGGTAAATGAGGTCACCGATGCCCCGGTAGAGCGCCTGCGCATAATAGCCAGTAAGCAGCAGCCTGCCCTGCGCATAGATAAATACCTGATGCACCGGCTGGAAGGCGCTACCCGCAATAAGGTGCAGCAGGCCATAGAAGAAGGCCATATAATAGTAAATAACGAGGTGGTAAAGCCCAACTATCGTGTAAGGCCAAATGATACCATAATAGTATTTGAGACCCGCCGCCCCGAAAGCCAGGAAATAATACCGCAGGAGCTGCCGCTGGCTGTGGCCTACGAAGACGACAGTATAATGATAGTAAACAAGGCGGCTGGCATGGTGGTACATCCCGGCTGCGGCAACTACCTGGGCACGCTGGTAAATGGCATTGCCTGGCTGCTGAAGCAGGAGGAGGTAAACACTGAAGACCTGCAGCGCGTGGGCCTGGTGCACCGCATAGACAAAGACACTACCGGCCTGGTAGTAATAGCCAAGACCGGCAAGTGCATGACCGACCTCGCCGCCCAATTTAAAAAGCACACCGTATACCGCCGCTACATGGCGCTGGTATGGGGCGATGTGGCCGAAGACGAAGGTACCGTGCGCGTGAACATAGCCCGCAACCTCCGCTACCGCAAGATAATGGACACTTTTCCCGATGGCGACCATGGCAAGGATGCCATTACCCACTACAAAGTGCTGGAGCGCTTTAACTATGTGACCCTTGTGGAACTGCGCCTGGAGACTGGCCGCACGCACCAGATACGCGTGCATATGAAGTATATAGGCCATCCCCTATTTGGCGATGCCACTTATGGCGGCGACAGGATAGTGAAGGGCACTGTGTTTAATAAGTATAAGCAGTTCATAGACAACTGCTTCAATATACTTACCCGGCAGGCGCTGCATGCCAAGGAATTAGGCTTTACCCACCCCGGCACAGGCGAGTGGGTACAATTTAACTCCGAGCTGCCCGACGATATGCAGCAGGTGCTGGAAAAATGGCGCGCCTACACAGGAGGCATGACCAGCCAGCTACGGCAGCGGCTGGATAATAGGTAATCGATTAACTTACAGCGCTAATGGATAGTGAGGTAAATAGCGTGCAGCGAAAGATCATCCATATAGATATGGATGCATTTTATGCATCTGTGGAGCAGCGGGATGATCCTGAATTACGGGGTAAGGCAATAGTGGTGGGCGGCTCGCCCACCGGGCGGGGCGGGGTAGTGGCTACAGCAAGCTATGAGGCCCGTAAGTTTGGCATACGCTCTGCAATGCCATCGAAAAGGGCGCTGGCGCTTTGCCCACATGTCATTTTCGTAAGGCCCAGGTTTGACGCCTATAAAGAAGCCTCACAAAAGATCAGGGAGATATTCAGCCGCTATACCAATCTGATAGAGCCACTCTCGCTCGATGAAGCTTACCTGGATGTGACGGAGGATAAGCAAAATATCGGCTCCGCCATTAAGATAGCACAACTGATAAAGGCAGCTATAAAGGACGAGCTGCAACTGACAGCCTCGGCGGGTGTCTCCATCAATAAATTTGTTGCCAAAATAGCATCGGACCTTAATAAGCCCGATGGGCTTGCGTTTATAGGGCCTAACGACATCCTGGGGTTTATGGAGCAACTGCCGGTGGAGAAATTTCATGGGGTGGGCAAGGTGACCGCACAGAAAATGAAGCTGATGGGCCTGCACACCGGCGCGGACCTGAAGAAGCTGGAGGAGGATGAGCTGGTGAACTATTTCGGGAAGGTGGGGCACTTTTATTACCGCATAGTAAGGGGCATTGACAACCGCAGTGTAGAGCCGCACCGGGAAACAAAGTCGGTGGGGGCTGAAGATACTTTTCCGGCAGACCTTACCACCATTGAAGAGATGAATGCAGAGCTGGAAAAGATAGCCGCCATAGTATGCAGCCGTATGGAGAAGTATCAGCTAAAGGGCCGTACCGTAACCCTGAAGATAAAGTACCACGACTTTAAGCAGATAACCCGCAACCAGTCGTTTACCACTCCCATTGGCGATCTTGATACCGTGCTGAATACAGCTAAGCAGCTACTCACCTATACCGAGCTGGAAAATAAGAAGATAAGGCTGCTGGGCATATCCGTTTCTAATTTTGGAGAAATATCAAGGCCTGATAAGCCGCAACGGTCGGCGCAGCTGGAGCTGTTTGGGTTTGAGTAGGGGGTGTCCGAAGTGCAGCGTGGTGATCACTGTTGTTTTTACATTATACTATTAATGATGGCTTGCACAGTTTTATTATCGATACTATCGAATTCGGATTTGTCATAGATCGTAAGTAGGTAGACTTCTTTTTGCTCTGTTACAACGTAGGTTATCACACGTCCGCCGCCACTTTTGCCTTTGTTTTTACTTTTTATTGCCAGGCGTATTTTATAGGTGTCGTTGCCTAGTGAGGTGCCGGATTCGGGTTGTTCAGCTAAAGCAGTACTTAATGCAAACAGCTCCTGTTTCAGAGAAGGGAACTTCTTTATAGCCGTTTAGCTTCTTTTTTGAATTTATCGGAAGGAATAACACTAAAGTTCATTAAGGAAGTCATTAAGTGTTTGTTTCTTTCCCATGGCTGACTTCATTTTTTTTACTTGTTCATAAGCTTCGGTTAGGTCGGATTTTAACCTCAACGCCTGTTCGTATTTTTTCAATTTAGTGAGCACCTTATCCCATTCTGCAAACGGCAACAAAATGGCTTGTGTTTGGCCATTCACATCGTTGACGTATTGAACATCTATTTTCATGCATCAAATTTAAGAAGTTTTCATGGAATTCTTATCCTGTTAAGTAGGATGATCAAAAGCATTGCGGAGGTTTTTATTCAATACAAACACTTTAATCCTGCCGATCAAGGGTTATCTTCGTGATATGGAGTTAATGAAATTTGATGAGCTGAACCTGAGCAAGCCGCTGCTGAAGGCGCTGGATGATATGGGGCTGGTGCATCCTACTACTATACAGCGCAAGATATTCCCGGTGATCATGTCTGGGCGCGATGTGTGTGGTATAGCGCAAACGGGTACGGGCAAAACGTTTGCCTACCTGCTGCCATGCCTGCGGTTGTGGAGCTACTCAAAAGACAGGTTGCCGCAGATACTGATACTGGTACCTACGCGCGAGCTGGTGAAGCAGGTGGAAGAAGAGGTGCAGAAGCTGAGCGCCCATATGACGCTGGAAGTAGTGGGCGTATATGGCGGTGTGAATATGAAGCCACAGGCGCTGGCGGTAGAGAATGGCTGCGATGTGGTGGTGGCTACCCCGGGCAGGCTCATGGACCTGCTGCTGGATGGATCGCTGCGGACAAAGGCTATAAAGCGGCTGGTGATAGATGAAGTGGATGAAATGCTGAACCTTGGCTTCCGGACGCAGATAATAAGGATACTGGAATTACTGCCACCGAAAAGGCAAAACCTGATGTTCTCCGCAACTATAACAGAAGATGTGGAGCAGCTGATGGATGCGTGGTTCGTGAGCCCGCAGCGGGTGGAGGCAGCGCCTACAGGTACTCCGCTTGATAACATACAACAGTCATTATACCAGGTTCCTAACTTTTATACTAAGGTAAACCTGCTGGACCTGCTGCTGACCCGGCATGAGGAGATGAAGCGGGTGCTGATATTTGTGGCTACCAAATCGCTGGCGGACGACTTGTTTGCAGAGCTGAGCCCGCTGTACCCTGAGGTGGGTGGTGTTATCCATTCTAATAAATCACAGAACCACAGGTTTAATACGGTAAACCAGTTCCAGGACGGGAATTACCAGTTTATCATAGCTACCGATATTATAGCGCGCGGGCTGGATATTGAGGATGTGTCGCACGTGATCAACTTTGATGTGCCGGAAGTGCCGGAGGCATATATTCACCGCATAGGCCGTACGGGCAGGGCCGACAAGACGGGTATTGCCATAGCTTTTGTAACCCCGCGCGAGCAGGAAAATATGGACCGCATAGAAGCCCTGATGAACTACGTGGTGCCGGTAGTGCCGCTACCTGAAGACCTGGCCATAAGCGACGTGCTGACTGATGACGAGCTACCTAAGGTGAAGATGCGTGAAACCCTGATAAAGCTGCCGGATGTACACGAGGGAGGAGGCGCTTTCCACGAAAAGCTGGAAAAGAATAAGAGGGTAACAACAAAAAAGGTAAGCCACGCAGATAAGATGATGCAAAAGTACGGCAAGGCCAAAACGCGGGGTGACAAGTTTAGCAAGAAGAATAAGAAGAAAAGATAAACCCCAAACCCCTAAAGGGGCTTCCTCTTGTTGCGCACTGTAATTGCCTACTACATTTTAAAAAGACAGGGTAATGCTCTATAATTGAAGGTATTGCCTGTAGCGGTTTTGATCGCTGTTTTTGGGGAGGAGAAGGCATGTTTTTTTGTCTGAATCGGGATAAGGGGATAAAAGGATGTTCAGGATGGAATGTGTTGAGGTTATATGTTTGTGGGCGATAAATAGTGCTGCGAATTGTAACGCTATTTGGGAGGTGCTGTGAAAAATGAAGTGCTTGCCTGTAGCGGGTTTGAGGTCGGTTTTTGGGGAGGAGGAGGGGTGTTTTGCTGCGTTTAATTTGCGCCCTGATCTTGAGTAGTTTTCATTTGTTAGATATAGGGTTGTTGTCATTGTTTAAGTTATTTGTGACGGAAGTTACGGTGGCGAGATTCGAGTGGAAAAAGTCTTTCGCAAATCAGCCGCGAGGCCGTATCGGGAGACTACGCCTAGCTGGTGAAATAGACCATGCAACTTTGGTGTAGCGCATAGATCCCTCGTGCCTCGGGATGACAAACGGGAGTGTGGCATTGATTTAAGTACATCGCTATTGCTCAGGAGATCTCTGCGCTGCGCCGGTGAAGGACCGGCTTGCTGCGAGATGACGGCTTCGATGGGGCTGGCGTTACGTGGGTGCCGATTTGGCTGCATCTCTATTTCTCGGGAGATCTCTCCGCTTCGCCGGTGAAGGACCGGCTTGCTGCGAGATGACGGCGTTGATGGGGCTGGCGTTACGTGGGGGCTATGATTTGGCTGCATCTCTATTTCTCGGGAGATCTCTCCGCTGCGCCGGTGAAGGACCGGCTTGTTGCGAGATGACGGCTTTGATGGGGCTGGTGTTGTGTGGGTATCTCAAAACTTTTGGTTTTAACTTTTAACTTTTCACTTATCTTTATAACCATTCCAAAATCTATAATTCAATGAAGGGTAAGTATTTGCTGGTAATCGCTTGTATGCTGGTGTCGCTGACTTCTATGGCGCAGCGGAGAAAGAGGTCTTCGCCGCCGCCGGAAGAGACTACTGAGACACGGGCAAAGGCTGCTGACCCGAAGGCTGCTGCAACTGCTGCGCAAGATACTAACCGGCATGTGGAAGATGATGTGATACCGGAGAGCACCGATTTTATATGCTCATCGCTGCTGACACTGATGAATGATGCGGCTAATGATTTTGAACATACGAAAGGTAAATCGATAGAAACGGTAGCTGCCGGTACGCGGTGGACTGCTATGGGTGGTGTGCCGGGAGCTATAACATCGAGCCTGCTGCGGGCGCCTGCCAGGTGGCAGTATGAGGGCATTATGTACCAGGGCAATTCTAAAGACGACATGAAGGAAATGTATGAAAAGTATAAGGGCATACTGAGTAGTTGCTTGTCGGCTAAAGGATATACAGCGGGTAGCGGTAAAAATGCATCGTCGAAACTGAGCGATACGCCGGAGCTGAAGTATACTAAATCAGCTGCCGATGCTAAGGACGCTAAGCACAACCCACGCGCCACAATAAATGTAGACTATACGGCCGGGGCAGACCTGTATGTGGTGACCGTGAATGTGTGGAGTAACTAAGGCCGCTCCTGTAAATAATCAGCTATTAGAAGAAATGTTTCTTTAAATTTATACTACTAGACATGCACGATGTCTAATGGTTGAATAATTTAGTGCTGGTAATTTAATATACATTTATGGTTCAGCGTCTTTTTGATATTGTTGAAGCCCGGAGCAAGCAGGCTCCTGATGCTATAATGCTGGCGGCAAAGGAACATGGCCAGTGGCGCACTTATAGCGGCAGCGAGGTATGGGCCACCGCCAATAAGCTGGCTGGTGGGCTGCTATCGCTGGGCATTGCCAATACAGTGCTGGAGCCTGACCAGCAGGAGAAGATAGCCATCATATCGCACAACCGGCCGGAGTGGATGATCGTTGATATAGCGGTGCAGCTTACTGGCGCGGTGCTTACGCCCATTTACCCCACCATTAGCCCCGATGAGATAATACATATACTGGTAGAGGCCGGTGTGCAGATATTGTTTGTAGAAAGTGCAGAAATGTACCACCGTTTCCAGCATGCATTTACGCAGGTGCCAACGCTGAAAAACATTTTTTCCTTTACACCTATAGACGATCTGCCTGGCTGGCAAACACTGGTGGCGAAAAATGCCGGGGCAGACCAGTCTGTGATAGACCGGATAAAACCGGAGACGCTGGCTACCATCATCTATACATCCGGCACCACGGGCAATCCTAAAGGTGTGATGCTCAGCCACAGTAATATAGTTACCAATGTAGAAGACTCTATGCCGGTATTCACCTTTGCCAAGGAGCATGAGCGCGCGCTGAGCTTTTTGCCGCTCAATCATATTTTTGAGCGCATGGTGTCGTATGTGTATATACAGTCGGGCGTGTCTATTTACTACGCCGAAAGCATGGACGCAATAGGGCATAACCTGAAAGAGGTGCAACCCATAGTATTTACCACCGTGCCGCGGCTGCTGGAAAAGGTATATGAGCGGATAATGAATACCGCCATGAGCCTTACGGGCATTAAGCGCATGCTTTTCTTCTGGGCGCTGGACCTGGGCAAAAGATACGATAATGCACGGCCCGGCAACCCATGGTACCAGCTGCAGCTGTGGCTGGCCAATAAGCTCATCTTCAATAAATGGCGCGAAGCGCTGGGTGGCAAGGTAAGGGCTATAGTAGTAGGCTCTGCCGCCTGCCAGGAAAGGCTGGCGCGGATATTTACCGCGGCGCACCTGATAATAATGGAAGGCTATGGCCTTACCGAAACATCGCCGGTAGTAACGGTGAACAGGTATGAAAGCGAAGGCCGGAGGATAGGCACCATAGGCACGCTGATAGATAATGTAGAGGTGAAAATAGCCGAGGATGGGGAGATACTGGTGAAGGGGCCAAACATTACCATAGGCTACTACAAGCACCCCGAGCTGACTGCCGAGGCTATGAAGGATGGCTGGTTCCATACGGGGGATATAGGTATGTGGACAGAGGGGAAATTCCTGAAGATAACAGACCGCAAGAAGGAGATCTTCAAAACATCGGGCGGCAAGTATGTAGCGCCGCAGGCCCTGGAGAATAAGATGAAGGAAAGCCCATTTATAGAGCAGATAATGGTGGTAGGCGCCGACAGGAAGTTTGTGAGCGCACTGATAATACCCAGCTTTATGCAGGTGCGCAAATACATACGCGACCGCAACCCTGAGCTGAGCATACCCGAAAATAATAACGACCTGATAAAGATGCCAGAGGTGGCCGCGCTGATACAGAAGCAAATAGATAAGTACAACGTATTCTTCAGCCACCCTGAGCAGATAAAAAAGATAGCTATGCTGGCCGATGAATGGACGATAGACACCGGCGAGCTAACCCCATCGCTTAAAATAAAGCGTAAGGTGATATTGCAGAAATATGCGAAGGAGATAGAAGCGCTGTATGCAGGTTAGGTCCTGATTGAATATTTTAAGCTATGTGCATTCTGTATGTGTTCTATGTGCCTATTATGGTTAGGTGCGTTTGACGGGTTAACCACACAGGAGGCACAATAGGTATATAGAAGTCACATAGCATTCGTTATATAATAGGGTTCTGTTTAAGTTAATCCCAATCTTGCTCCTCATATATATACCAACCATAGTTGTAATCTTCTGATTATTATTTAATAGCTGATGCAGGCAATATTTTTCGGCATGTTGTTTTGCAGAGGGCCTAACTTTGCAAAAAAATGGGAGAAAATCTTTGTGCTTTTAGATGAGCCATTGCCCTTTTAATCTATCGCTATGCCGGAAAAAATAGTCAAGCCATCGGGAGCCATACCAGTAACGCCATCGCTTGGCGAGGTAGAGCATAAGATAATGGAGCAGAAGAATTACCCGGTAGGTAAGCGTGTGTTTTACCTGAGCCTGCAGGCGGTGTTCAATGCGATTATTGTAGGTGTTGTGGCAAAGCTGCTGGTGGGGCTTATTGCGCTGATCACCAACCTTTCTTTTTACGGTAAGTTTTCGTTTGGCAATACGTCACCTGCGGGCAACCAGCTTGGGTGGTTCGTGGTTATTATACCTGTTATTGGTGGGCTTATAGTGGGCATTATGGCAAAGTATGGCTCGCCGGCTATCCGCGGGCATGGCATACCAGAGGCTATGGAGCAGATATTGGTAAATGAGAGCAAGATAAACCCCATCATCGTATTCCTGAAGCCGATATCGGCGGCTATATCTATAGGTACGGGCGGGCCGTTCGGGGCAGAGGGGCCTATCATTTCTACGGGTGGTGCGTTCGGTTCGCTGGTAGGGCAGTTGGGCAAAGTTACCCCAAATGAAAGAAAGATATTACTGGCGGCAGGGGCGTGCGCGGGCATGTCTGCCATATTTGGCACCCCGCTTGCAGCGGTGCTGCTGGCTATTGAGCTGTTGTTGTTTGAGTTTTCGCCCCGGTCTATAATACCTGTAGCGCTGGCTTGTGTTACCGGTGCGGCCATGCACTTTATTATGTTTGGCAAAGAGGCTGTGTTTGCCATGCCGGCAATACCGGAACCGTCGAGCATGGCGCTGGTTACTTACGTGGTGCTGGGCATTATTATAGGTATTGCAGCGGCGCTGGTGTCGAAGAGCATTTACCTTATAGAAGACCTTTTTGAAAAGCTGCCGCTGCACTGGATGTGGTGGCCGGCAATAGGCGCTGTAGCTGTTGGTGTAATAGGATATTTCGCGCCGCTTACACTTGGGGTTGGGTATAGCAATATCTCCACCCTCCTTACTGGCAATGTGCCGCTGTATATGCTGTTTACCCTCAGCCTTATGAAGTTTTTGTCGTGGAGCATATCTCTGGGCAGCGGCACATCGGGCGGCACGCTGGCGCCATTGCTTACTATAGGTGGCGCTTTTGGCAGTGTGCTGGGTGTGGTTACCTTGAAGTTTTTCCCGGGCAGTGATATTAATATTATGACCTGTGCGCTCATAGGTATGGCGGCCATGTTTGCCGGTGCATCGCGGGCGCTGCTTACGTCTATTGTTTTTGCGCTGGAGGCTACTATGCAGCCACACGGGCTGCTGCCGCTGATGGGCGCGTGTACGGCATCTTACTTTATCTCTTTCTTTTTGATGAAGGGCTCTATAATGACGGAGAAGATGGAGCGCAGGGGCGTATCTGCACCGCACTCGCTGGAGCCGGATATTTTGCAGCAGGTGCTGGTAAAGCAGGTGTGGAATGAAGAAGCCAGCATACTGGGCATAGACAATACCCTGAAAGAAGCCCGTGAATGGATAAAGCATAACGAACCACCGTATGGGCAAAGCTCTACGTTCATCTTGGCAGATATAGAGGGTATGCTTGCTGGCTCCATCCAGCGCCAGGTGCTCTTTGATAAGCAAAAGCCTGACGATACGCATCTATCGGAATTAGTGGCTAATCCCGGCCCGTATGTATATGCAGAAAGCCGCCTGAGCCTTGCTGTAGACCTTATGGCGAAGTATGGACTGGATATACTGCCGGTAATAGCGCATGGCGCTGAGCAGAAAATAATAGCAGTGCTGGCACACAGGGACATATTTAACGCCTATAGCAAGCGCCGCCACGAAGATGAGTCGTACGAAAGAACGATCTCGCTGAGACGCAGGAGTATTAAAGTGGTGATAAAAGGCAGACAGTTAATGGGGCGAGATTAGTGGTTGGCCATGCCGGTGAGAATGGCGATGATGACTTCCAGCCCGTAGATGACCAGCATAATGATGGCCAGGATGCCGATGTACTTGAACATACCCTTCAGGTATCTAATAGCCCGGTTAAACTGCTCCCGGTTATCTGTATTTACGGCGATTTTTATGCAGGTGGAATATTTGAGCAAGGCATAGATAGGGTAGGCGTTCACCCCAATAATAACTACGAAGAATACCACCACCGCTATAGGCCCGGCAGCCCCCATGCTGGCTATAGCCGTAGCTGACGGGCCACCGTAAGCCTCGGCAAAATTACCCAGGAACAAGCTGAGAAATATACCCAGGCAGAGCACAATGCTCTGCACCACTATGCCCAGTACGGCAAGGAACTTCGTCCAACGGGCCATATCGAGGAAGCTGCTTTTGGCATTTTCGTCGATCTCCAGGTTAAATATCTCCTGTTTGCCGCTATTGAACCTGTCCATCATACTTATTTGACCTCAAAGCTATTAAATTTCTGAAGCTTGATTAAATTGATTTAAGGATTTTTATGAAAATTATGCCTACCCAAAAATGGGTTTCGCATGGCATCGTTGTGTAATTATTTGCCACATATTGCCCACGGGGCATGTGCTAAAAGGCTGGCATAATTATAATGAGAGCATGTCAGCTAAAGACATTTTTTTATAATTTAAAACCAACTACATGAAAGCAGCAGTGATCCACGGGCCGGGCAAAGTAACCTACGACACGGTAGAAGACCCCAAAATACAAACTCCGAGAGATGTGATACTTAAAGTAACGGCAACAGCCATTTGCGGATCGGACCTGCACATTTATAGCGGTGGCATACCTCAGCCACGGCCTATGGTGCTTGGCCACGAGTTTATGGGCATAATAGAAGAGGTGGGCGCAGATGTAAAGAACCTGAAGCGCGGCGACAGGGTAGTGGTACCATTCCCTATAGCCTGCGGCCATTGTTTCTTTTGCAATCACGAGCTGCCGGGGCATTGCGAAAATAGCAATCCTGAAAAGTATGGGCCTGAAGGCGGCCTGATGACGCAGAAGGGCGGCGCTCTATTTGGCTATACCGACTTATATGGCGGCTACGATGGTGGCCAGGCCGAGTATGTGCGTGTGCCCTACGGCGATGTAGGACCACGGAAAGTGCCCGATAACCTTACCGATGAGCAAGTGCTGTTTTTGACAGACATATTCCCAACAGGGTATACCGGCATAGACTGGGGCGAAGTAAAAGGCGGAGAAACCGTAATGATCTACGGTTCCGGGCCTGTGGGCATTATGGCTGCAAAGAGCGCATGGCTGCGCGGTGCGGGCCGCGTGGTGATCGTAGATACCCTGCAATACCGGCTGGATAAGGCTAAGGCTGCCGCAAACGCTGAAACCATACTATGGGAAGACGATGGTAAGAACGTAGTGGAGTTTATTCGCTCTATTACTAATAACCGTGGTGCAGACGTATGTGTAGATGCAGTAGGCTTTGAACCAGACAGGTCTATGCTGGACAAAGCTAAAGCCGTGGTAAATATGGAAGTGGGTTCACCAAAGATCATAGAGGCATGTTTGAGCGCTGTGCGCCGTGGGGGTATTGTGTCGGTGCTTGGTGTATACCCTACTACTTACGACAACTTCCCGGTAGGGCAGTTTTTTGATAAGGGGATAATACTGAAAGGCGGCCAGGCACCTGCCCACAAGCATATAGACAAGCTGCTGGAATACGTGCAGGCGGGCAAAGTGAAGCTCGACGACATAATTACGCACCGCTTGCCGCTATCGCAGATATCACATGCATACAGTATCTTTAAGAATAAAGAAGATAACTGCGTGAAGGTGGTACTGGACCCATGGAAATAAAGGCAAAATGGCTCAAGGATTGTTTGACGATACCAATTTGTTCTCGGCCGGTGAAACGAACATAGTTCGCTATAACCTGCCCGATGCTGAGCTGACGCTCTATGAGCATTTTTTTGACAAAGAAACAGCTGATGATCTCTATACCACGCTGCTGGCAAACACTAAATGGCAACAGGATAATATTACCATATATGGTAAAACACACCTGACGCCGCGGCTAACAGCGTGGTATGGAGACACCAGCAAATCGTACACATTCTCCGGCACCAAGATGGAGCCGCATCCATGGTCGCCAGAGTTATTGATGATCAAGGAACGGATAGAAACTAAAGCCGGAGTTCATTTCACGAGTGTGCTGCTCAACCTGTACCGTGATGGCAACGACAGCGTAGGCTGGCACAGGGATAATGAAAAGGAATTTGGCGCAAACCCGGTAATAGGCTCTGTAAGCTTTGGGGAAACACGGCCATTCCAGATAAAGCATAAGTTTCGCAAAGACCTGAAGAAAGTGGAGATACCGCTAACTCATGGCTCTTACCTGCTGATGGCAGGCCCCATGCAGCACTTCTGGGAACACCAGGTACCCAAGACCGCAAAGCAAATAGCGCCGAGGATAAATTTGACGTTTAGGGTGATCTTATAATGGTAATGGTAGAAAAAAATAGATTCTTTATCTCATTGCTTTCACCAATTCTTTTAGCAATGCATCCACATTTTCCGTAGGATCAATATCCTGGGCATAAGATGCAATGATGTCCTTTATACATTTCAGTGCGTTTTTTCCGTTAAGGTCGGCCACAATTTCTTCTAATGACGACGCGATCTCTCCCAACTCCCGTTCTTCTCTTTTCAGATTTATGGTATGTAATGCAGAAAAGGCGTTTGCGTAGCGACGTAAAGGCATATAGCGAGGGTGGTCTTCGAGCATGCCTATTTGCATTTCCAGGTCCATCACCTGCTCCCTGAGGGCTTCGTTATATATTGCAAGCTGGTTATTGTTCAGTTTGCCAGGGTCATTGCTTTCTTTCTGTATCCATTCCATTTCCAGCTTTAATAATGTATGCAGGTCGTTATTTTCGTAGGCTACTGTCAGCTGCTTCATTATTTCTTCTTTTTGAAGTTTTATGGCATCGTCTGTTTCCAGGTCGGGGTGAAAGGCCTTAACGAGTTGCTTGTAAACACTGCCTATGCTTTTCTTTCTTGCATCTTCCAGTTGCTTTTCTTTTTCTTCCCGCTCTGCTTGTTTTTTTGTCTTCTTCCTGCCGGCATTTTTTTCAGTCTTTTCACTTGCCTGCCGTTCCATTTCTTCCTGCATCATCTTCATTTTCTGCAGTATCTCTTCCTCGCTCATCTGGTCATTAAAATCGTCGAGGTTTATATCGAAGCCGTCTGCCTTGAACCGGGCTTCCATTTCATCTTTCATATCGTTAAATACCTCCCTCTTCGTATCTTCATAGCTCTCTCCGCTAATGGCTTTATAAACGGCTTTAAGCTCTGCCTCAGGCTCACCTGGGGACAACGAAAAAACTTCATCCAGGTCTGATTCTATAATTTCCCTAAGCGTGTTTTTCTCCTTTTTAGTCAGGAATTTTTTTTCTCCTGTATAAAATGGAAAAAATATTTTAATGCAGGCAGTGCGTAGCGGCACTATGCGTTGCTCTATAGGATGAATGTGAGCGGTATAGTATTCTATTTGTTTGTTTAGCGCTATGCCTACAGTGTTAAGATCTATCCTTAATTTTTCTATTTTTTTAACCAGCCTGTTAAACTCCTTCTGCTCTTTGGTGAGCACTTGTTTTCCCTTTTTAACAATGGCTAATTCATTTTTTGGCTTCGGTTTTCCATTGTCCATACCGAACAGATCTTGCTGCATACTGCTGTATTTATATTGTGTTTTCAGTAGCTGCGAATTTAAAAAGGATTTTTATTTTTGGGAGTTATTTTTATAAAGGTTTTGGAGATGGGAGATGTGGAAATCATTTTTTCAGTTGTACGATATTTCGTACAACTGAGATTTAATACCCTTTGCAGCTATCGAACTCGTCCATTTCCTGTTTTGGAGCCAGGATATTAAATGTGCGAATCATTTAAGGAACTATTTCAAATTTTCTAATAGAGTCAGCCATTCATTAAAGTGCCTGCATTCTTCTCTAAGTTTCTTCAAGCCAATTTCCTTAAGAATTAAAATTCCGTCGTCAACCTTATCGTAAGAATCGCAAATTGCAAGTATTCTTTTTGATGGAGCAGTTGCTAACCCTTCATTTATCAGTTCGGGATTATTACCGGGTGCAGCCTGGCGAATGTTTTTAAAGCAATTTTCGTTTATTTTATTGTAAAGCCCAAGTCATATTTCCATTTGTCTTGTATCGGCGTACAGCAAGGCTTCATACTCATGCAGCTGTATGTATGGAATGAATTTATAAAACCCCAGATCTTCTTTTAGTAATCGTTCCATTTCATTCACCCGGTCGTAGGGTTGGAGGTGCTGGGTATCTTTATGGCCGGGGAAGTTATCGTTCAATCCATACAAGTCGATCAGCGTGGTATGATAACCATCAGGGCATTCATAGAACCACTGTGTTAGGTCATTCTTGAATTTGCCGTAGCTAACAATCCCTCCTCTTTTCTTAGCTTCCTGTTTGTAAGCACTTTTCTTACTTCTGTATAAATACCAAAACCCAGCAAATGCGGCCTAAGCATATCGGTAACAAAACGTTCTTCTGAAAAGCCTTCTGCGGTGATGTTTAGCCTGATCATGGGTTGCCTCCTATAATATTTTTATCCCACAGATCGCCGAGTGAATATTCATTGAGCCAAGTTTCTAGCTTCTCAGGATCTAAACGTTTAAAAGTAGTTTCTGCATCCTGCTTTTCTACCACAATAATATCCTCTGCATCAAACTCATTTACCAGGCTTACAGATTGGGTAGAAACAATGACCTGTGATCTTTTTGACGCTTTCTTTAACAGCCCGGCTAAAATGGTAATTGCTGAAGGGTGCGAGCCCAGTTCTGGCTCATCTAATAAAATTACCTGAGGTAAACTCTTCTGTAATAGCAACGTTGCCATACAAATAAATCGAAGAGAACCGTCTGATAATTCATGAGCGGTGAATATTTTATCAGAATATATATCATTCCATTCAAGCCGTATGGTTTCTTTATTTAAAGGATTTGGACGTAACACAAAATCCTTAAAAAACGGGATGACTAATTGTGTTGTTTTTACTATACGTTCATAATATTCTTGCTGAGTATGTTTTAATACATAGAGAAAAGCAGCAAGATTAGATGCATCTTCAAACAGGAACTCATTATCTGCTAAAGAACCATATTTTTTTACACCCGCACT
>Ga0206843_10110_pt2 | contig 21055 bp, 16 predicted proteins | sample Alteio_BWOrgCont_21_FD_152869 | JGI IMG/M metagenome (GOLD analysis project Ga0206843, IMG submission 152869) | Enriched cells from forest soil in Barre Woods Harvard Forest LTER site, Petersham, Massachusetts, United States -... | ecosystem: Environmental > Terrestrial > Soil > Temperate forest >...
CGGACGTAACGCCAAGCCCAACGGGCTTGAATATGAATAGCCCCGGGTGAAACCCGGGACGCAATATGCCGTCGATGGGCATAGTCCATCGACGCAACATCCATCAGGCCATGGTATTGATGAAAAGACGGACGTAACGCAAAGCCCAACGGGCTTGAATATGAATAGCCCCGGGTGAAACCCGGGGCGCAATATGCCGTCGACGGGCATCGTCCATCTACGCAACATCCATCAGGCCATGGTATTGATGAAAAGACGGACGTAACGCAAAGCCCAACGGGCTTGAATATGAATAGCCCCGGGTGAAACCCGGGGCGCAATATGCCGTCTCATTCGCATTATTCGAAAATAATTTATATTTTACACGCACACACTATTAACAAACTCCACCATAATGAAGAAAACGATCCTGCTCATTGGCGCACTATCTACACTCGCTTTTGGTTTGCATTCCTGCAAAAAATCAAAATCAAGCTCTAAGGTCATCAACATATCCGGCCTGTTCTCCCTAACCGGCAACTGGTCTACGCTCGGCATCAATTCCAAGGCAGCTATACAGTTTGCCGCAGACGATATTAATACCTACCTCAACAACAAAAACGCAGGCTTTACCATAGCAGTATCTGTCTATGATACAAAACTCGCTTCCGATAGCGCACAACTCGGTTTTGTAAAAGCCACAAGTGCCGGCACCCACTTTATTATTGGTCCGCAATCCAGTGCCGAGCTGGCAGCCATCGCCCCACTTGCCGATGCAGGCCAGATGATCGTGGTAAGCCAGGGCAGCACCGCCGGTAGCCTCGCTATTGCCGGCGACGGCGTATTCCGTTTCTGCCCACCCGATAAGGTGGAAGGCGCAGCCATAGCAGCCACTATTTATAATAGTGGTATAAAAGGCCTTGTTACCCTTGCTCGCAATGATGCCGGTAATCTCGGGCTGCAAACAGCTACCGGCTCAGCTTTCACTGCAAAGGGTGGGGCAGTAACAGCGCTCCCGGCTTATGCCACTACCCCTACCGATTTTACATCCACCATCGCAGCGCTTAAAACCAAGGTGAGCCAGTACATAACTACATATGGCATTAGCAACACCGCCATATACCTCGCCTCGTTCGATGAAGGCGCCGATCTGTTTGTAAAAGCATCTTCCGATTCCATGCTCAGCCAGGTAAAATGGTATGGCGGCGACGGTATCGCCCTTAGCGCCATACTGCTGGGAAATACTACTGCCGCAAATTTCGCCAGCCGCACAAGCTTCTTTGCACCATCTTTTGGGCTTCCCGTATCGTTGCAGAGCAAGTCTGGTCCCATTGCCGATCGTATCACCGCAAGCACAGGTATCGCTGCCGATGCTTTTGCCCTCGCCGCATACGATGCCATGTGGGTAATCGCAAAAACACTCGAAACAACCTATGGCGCAACAGATAATTACCAGCAGCTAAAAACAGTCTTTGCCCAGCAGAGCAACACCTATACCGGCGTCACCGGCCCCACCGCCCTCGACAGCTTCGGCGATCGCGCCTCCGGTTCATTCGACTACTGGGGAATCACAAAAAACGGAACTACCTACAAATGGACAGTAGTAGGCCAGTCTGAATAGCGCGAAGCAGGATTGTAACGTTTCATCGAGGTAAATGCAATACCTTTGAGCCGTGAGGCTGATTTCTTTCCTGCTATCTGTTTATATTCTGATCCTTACGGGAGTGCCTTGCTGTGTCTATGACAAATGTGAGAACGAAGGATATAGTATTGAAGGTACCAATACAAAGCACGACCGCAAACAGGAGAAGAAGGATTGTAACGGCGTCTGCTCTCCTTTCTTTTGCCATAGCTGCTCTGGTTTTATAGTCACTACTTTCAGCTTTCATCCCACGGCTATTTCCTCGTCTTCACAGGGAGTATACAATGCACATTATGTACCCTTCCATCCACAGTACGTAGGCTCCTATTGGCAACCGCCTGACCTCGCTTAATAGTTTGTAACTGCAGTTAAATTGGCGTTCGCACGTCAATATTTTTCCATTATTAAAACTATTAAGCATGAAATTATTGATCATCATTTTTGTAGCGTTATGCGCTACTATGAACACATATGCCCAGTCAACCATAACAATACGGGTAACAGATAGCAAGACAAAAGAACTGCTCGTCGGGGCAATTGCCAACATAGAAGGAACTGTTATCGGCAGTATTGCCGGCATCGATGGCATTGTAATACTATCAGGGATACCTGGTGGTAAACAAGCGATACGCACCAGGAATATTGGTTATTCTGACCGCTACGATACACTTATATTCCCGTTGGCCAGCCCCGATACATTCGCCGTCGCGCTTGAGCCTTCTGACGAGGAATTGGATGGAGTTGTTGTCAGCTCCACCCGTAGCAGCCGCACCATTCAGGATATACCTACCCGCATCGAGTTAATAGGTGCCGATGAGCTAAACGAAAAGGCCAATATGAAACCGGGAGATATAAGAATGGTATTAAGTGAAAGCACAGGTATCCAAACTTTGCAAACATCTGCAGCATCCGGTAATTCTGATATAAGGATACAGGGCATGGATGGCCGTTATACCCAGGTACTAAAGGACGGCTTCCCGTTATATGCCGGATTTTCAAGCGGACTGGGTCTCCTGCAAACACCTCCTTTAGATCTAAAACGGATAGAGATAATCAAGGGCTCTTCATCTACTCTTTATGGAGGGGGCGCAATAGCCGGCCTTATAGACCTTATTTCCAGGACGCCCACTAAGGAAAGGGAAATCTCCTTCCTCGTAAACGGCACCTCTGCAAAAGGCCTTGACGTAAATGGCTTTTACGGGCAGCGATATGGTAAGATAGGGTTTACTGCCTATGCCGCCTATGATGCAAATGCTGCCTATGCTCCCGGTAATACGCCATTTACAGCAATACCACAGTTCAGCAGGTATACTTTTAATCCCCGGTTGTTTATCTATCCGGGTAGTAATACAGAGATAACTGTAGGGGTTAATGCTTCATTTGAGCGTAGGTTGGGGGGCGATATTCACTACATCCAGGGCGAACGCGACAGTCTTCACCCTTACTATGAAGATAACAACACGCAGCGCCTCAGCTCGCAAGTAGAGTTAAAACACAGGTTTGCCGCTGGTGAACTTGATATAAAAAATAGTATTGACCATTTTAGCCGTATCATTAATATGCCTGCCTATATTTTTGATGGCACACAAGCCAGCACATTTTCTGAAGTGAGCTATAGTACCCAGAGAAATAAACTGGATTGGGTATTGGGAGCCAACTATTTTTCTGATGCTTTTAGCGAAGTAAGGCATGCGGCAACACCGTCGCGCAATTACATGCTAAACACGGCAGGCGTGTTCGTTCAAAATACCTGGGACATAAGCAAACAATTCATTTTAGAAACCGGCTTGCGGGGCGACTATGTAGTGCAATATGGCCTCGCGGTATTACCTCGTTTGTCGCTGTTATACAAGGTCAATAGCTCATTGTCTACACGTGTAGGTGGTGGTCTGGGATATAAAGCCCCAACCATTTTTACAGAGGAGAGCGAAAGAATAAGTTATCGTAATGTTTTGCCGGTATCAACCGACAGCAATAAGCTGGAACATAGCTTTGGTGGCAATTGGGACATCAATTACAAAACCTCCTTTATCCACGGGAAGGTAAGGGTTAGCTTTAACCAGTTATTCTTTTACACCCATCTCAACGATCCGTTAATGCTTACTCCTGTTGCCATGAATAGCTACCGTTTTGAGAATGTAAATGGCCATATCGATGCCCTCGGCACAGAAACCAATGTGAAGATACGGTACAACCATTTTCAGTTGTTTCTTGGCTATACTTTTACCCATTCCCATTTACATGAAGGAAGTACCATAACGGAAACACCGCTTACACCCGCGCATCATACTAACACTGTGTTGATGTACGAGATCGAGGGAAATATCAAAATTGGTGCGGAAGCGTATTACTACAGCCGCCAAAGATTAAGCGACGGCGCCTATGGACGTGATTACTGGCTATGCGGTCTCATGGCCGAAAAAACAATTAAGAAAGTAGCATTATTTATCAACTTCGAAAATATGCTCGACAGCAGGCAAACACGATTTGACAATATATACATCGGCAGCATCACCAACCCGCAATTCCGCGATATATACGCACCCCTCGATGGCTTCGTTGTGAATGGGGGAATTAAGATTCATCTATAAAGAAGACCAGCCCGCACCGTCATCTCGCAGTGCAGCCCCCGATTTTTTCATCGCGGCGAAGCTCCATCAGCTGTCACCCTGAGCCCCGTCGAAGGGCCCCGAGAAGTAGCAATATGTGAAATCGAAGAACTGCCTCCCCAATTGCGGCAGCAATCAACATCACGACAGGCGGCCAGTCTGAATAAAAGCCTAAAAAGTACAACCGCGCCCGTCATCTCGCAGTGCAGCCCTGATTTTTCATCGGGGCGAAACGAAGAGATCCCCTGAGAAGTAGCAATAAGCAACATCGAAGAACTGCCTCCCTAATTGCGGCAGCAATCAACGATAATGAAAACTCATCATAAAATACGCAATGCGACTTAACACATCCTGTCTATCCTCTGATCCTGAAAAATCCTAGTCCGGATTCCCCTCCAATTCAAAAGCAATAATTTTACCCTATGTATGAAAGTGTAGCAGGCTTAATTTATATAATACAAATGAATAATTCGATAATCGAAAATCGATCTTTCGTAGCAACTAGGGCAAATGAAAACATAGGCACCCGCTCCCCCAAAAATACCCTGAAACCCGCGTCATCGCTGCATCCTGAAAAAACACCTTATAGCAACTGGCCTTCACTTTTCAGAGCGCTACTTTTGCCCATCACAAGCCACCTTCGCAATTTTCCCGTAGCAACCGCAATAAATAAAAATACCTGTATCCGCTCCCCCAAAAATACCCTGAAATCCGCGTCAGCACAGCATCCTGAAAAACCGCCCCGTAGCAACTGGCCGTCACCTTTCAGAGCACTATTTTTACTCAGTACGAGCCACCTTCGCAATTTCCCCGTAGCTACCGCAGTAAATAAAAAAGTAAGTACTCGCTCCCCCAAAAACGCCCTGAAACCTGCATCAACACAGCATCTTCAAAAAAAAGCCCATAGCAGCCATTGGCCACTACGGGAAACAATATATTTATCACAAGGCCCCTAACAAATAAGGGCATTAACCATTATTTAAGTCCGCGGTCCTCCAGCATAGGCTCTATATTTGGGTCATGCCCCCTGAAGTTGCGGAACATCGTAGCCAGGTCCAGCGTATTGCCGCGGGATAAGATCATATCGCGGAAACGTTGTCCGTTCTCCCTGGTCAGCCCGCCATGCTCTTTAAACCAGGAGAAGGCGTCATCATCCAGCATCTCCGTCCATAGGTAAGCATAATACCCCGCAGCATACCCATTGCTCCATATATGCAGAAAGTAGCTTGTGCGGTAGCGGCTGGGCACCTGCGGCAGGTCCAGGTGCGTATCATGTAGCGCCTGGGTCTCAAATTTGTCTACATCTGGCAGCGAAGTACCCGGCGCTACCATATGCCATTTCATATCCAGGTCTGCAGCCGCGAGTATTTCAGTCAGGGAGTATCCCTGGTTAAAGGTGGCCGCCTTCTTTATCTTATCTACCAGTGCTTGGGGCATTGGTTCTTTCGTCTGGTAGTGCGTAGCATAGTGCTTAAATACCTGCGGATCACTGGCCCAGTGTTCGTTAAACTGCGATGGGAATTCCACAAAGTCCCGTGCAGTCTGGGTGCCGGAAAGGCTGGGGTATTGCTGGTCGGCAAACAGGCCATGCAGCCCATGCCCGAATTCATGAAACATCGTCGTCACATCGCTAAAGCTGATCAGCGCAGGCTGCCCATCTGCTGGCTTGGTAAAGTTGCACACATTGTAGATCACGGGTTTCGTCCCCAGCAGTTTCGACTGGCCCACCATATTATCCATCCACGCCCCGCCATTCTTATTATCGCGCTTAAAGTAGTCGCAGTAAAACAACGCCATAGAGCTGCCATCCTTGTCAAACACTTCAAATACGCGTACATCTCCCTGGTACACCGGCAGGTCTTTACGCTCCTTAAAAGTGATCCCGTATAGCTGGGTAGCCGCGTAAAATACACCATTCTCCAGCACATTGTTTATTTCGAAATACGGCTTTATCTCACTTTCATTCAGGTCATATTTAGCCTTGCGCACCTGCTCGGAATAGAAGTCCCAATCCCATGGCTGTAGCCTGAATCTGCCATTTTGCTGGTCTATTACCGCTTGTATGTCATCAGCTTCTTTTTTAGCTTTAGCTGTAGCAGCCGGTATCAGCTTGTCGAAGAAAGCTTCAACAGTCTCCGGTGTTTTAGCCATCTGGTCTTGCAGCGTCCATGCTGCATAGTTCGGCATGCCAAGCAACTTAGCTTTTTGCGACCGTATCTCAGCTATCCGCAGTATGGCTGCCCGCGTATCATTACTATCACTTTTCTCAGCACGGTTCCACGATGCTTCAAATAGCCTCTGCCGGGTAGCCCTTATTGTCAGCGATTGCAGGTCTGGCTGTTGGGTGGTGTTTTGTATGGGTAGCATCCACTGGCCGGGTTGGCCATTGGTTTTTGCTGCAAGCGCAGCGGCATCTATAGCAGCATCGCTAAGCCCTGCCAGCTCTGCTTTCTGGCCCACCAACAGCGCGGCAGCCTTTGTAGCAGCCAGGAGCTGGTTGGTAAATTTAGCGCTCAGCGACGCCTCATCTTTGTTCAGGCTTTTCAGGTGTTCTTTTGCAGATTCTGAAAGGTTAGCGCCCGACATTACAAACTTCTTATAATAGAATTCCAACAGCCTGTCCGACTCCTGGTCCAGCTTCAGCTGCGCACGCTTCTTATAGATAGCCTCCACCCGCTTAAACAGCTTAGTGTTCAGGAATATGGCATCGTTAACCGCAGTCAGCTTCGGCGCCACATCTTCCGATAGCTTTTGCAGCTCAGGGTCCGTATTAGCGCTGCTCACCAGGTTAAACACGCCACCTACACGCCTTAGTATCTGCCCGCTTTTTTCCATCGCCACAAGGGTATTTTCAAAGGTAGCGGCAGCCGGGTTGTCCGCTATCTTTTGTATCTCAGCCATTTGCTGGCGAATGCCTTCTTCAAAGGCTGGCGCGTAGTCTCCGTCTTTTATCTTGCTGAAGTCGGCTGCCTGGTAAAGGAGCGCGCTTTCTTTAAAGAACGGGTTGGCAGATTGATCATTGTTGCCTGTTGAAGATTTGCCATTTGCTTCACCTGGCGATAATGTTGCGAGCATAGCTACTAATGGAAGAAAAGAAAGAATTTTCATTGATTATATTTATATTTTAAAAGGCCTTAATTGGCAGGCAAGATAATTAAAACTACCGCCAATACCATACCCCAATTGGGGGATATCAGGCAAGAGCTCATTATGCGTCAATTTATACAGGTAAATATCATTAAAACAATTAAATTTGTAAGTATGAGAAAACATTTATCTATTCTGCTATTATCTGTCTGCGTTTTAGCTTGCACTGTTCGCACACAGGCGCAGATCGTAATATCTACCTACGTCGGCACTCAAAACAATTCTGGTTATGGTGGCGATAGTGGCCCCGCAACGGCGGCGCTGATCGATAATCCATCTGATGTACTGGTAGACAATATAGGTAACCTCTACGTTGCCGACTTTCTCAGCAATGCCGTACGCAAAATAGACACCTTCGGTAACATCACAACGGTTGCCGGTACCGGTTTTGGTTCAGGGGTAATGGCTGGTGGTGGCTTTACCGGAGACAATGGCCCCGCCACAGCTGCAGAGCTCAATGGACCTTTTGCACTGGCGATGGATGCCGCAGGTAATATCTTTTTCGCCGACGGCTATAACCACAACGTACGTAAGGTAAGTACCGCCGGAACCATAACCACAGTTGCAGGTACGCACACCGCAGGCTATACGGGCGATAATGGTCCCGCAACCAGTGCTTCCTTAAATAACCCCGTAGGCCTGGCCTTCGACAAGCATGGTAACCTGTATATAGCCGACGACCATAATGCGGTAATACGCAAGATGGATAATGCGGGTGTCATCACCACGTTTGCGGGTAATCACACCGTTGGCTATACCGGCGATAATGGCCCGGCTACAGCTGCGCAACTAGGCGCCCCTATAGGCGTTGCTGTAGACACAGCTGATAATGTATATATCGCAGATAGTGGCAACGTGATCCGTAAGGTAAACGCGCTGGGCATCATCACTACATTTGCAGGTACGAGTGTTGCAGGCTTTTCAGGAGACGGTGGCCCGGCTACAGCCGCGCTTCTCGGCCGGCCACAACGTGTGAACCTCGATGATTCCGGCAACGTGTATATCTCTGATCTTGGTAATAATGTAGTGCGCAAGGTGAGTGCAGCCACAGGTATCATCACTACAATCGCAGGCGGCGGTGATGGCACGGCCGACGTTTTGGGCGATGGTGGCCCGGCAACGGCAGCCGTATTATCTTCACCGGAAGGTGTTGCCATTTCTAAAACAGGTATTATATATATCAGCGACAGGGGAGACCAGGTAATAAGGCGTATTGGCCCTGCTGCCGTAATAGACAATAGCGGGGTGGCAGCAGTAGCCGGTAATACGGCTGTATTGACAGTATATCCTAATCCGTGCAGCGCTGGCAACATAACGATCAAACTTGCCGCCACGGCAACCGAAAGAGCCACTATATCTATCACCAACGTTTTAGGCGAAACTATTAATAAAGCCATATCAGTAACTAACAAACCGGTTGTTATATCCTTAACCCAGCCAGCCGGCGTTTACCTGGTAACCGCTGCTACAGCACATGGAAGCTGGACAAAGCAGGTAATAGTTGAATAAGTGAGCTGATCAATTTATCCAAATGAACTTCAGGCCGGCAAAGATCACCGACATAAAACAGATGTTTGATGTCAGGATGTCCGTGAAAGAAAATGTATTGCAGACAAAAGAACTCGTCACCGACGAGATCTGCGAAGAGTACCTTATGCGCAGGGGCAAAGGATGGGTAGCCGAAATAAACAACCACCTGGTAGCATTTGCAATAGCCGACCTGCTCGATGATAACATATGGGCGCTATTTGTCCGTCCCGAATTTGAAAGTGTAGGTATAGGTAAGCGATTGCACGATACCATGCTCAATTGGTATTTTAAGCAAGGCAAAGAAAAGGTATGGCTAAGCACAGCCCCCAATACAAAAGCCGAAGCCTTTTACAGGAAACACGGATGGAAAGAAGTATGGCGAAATGAGCACGGCGAGATAAGATTTGAAATGACCGCCAGCGACTGGGAAAATAAAACACAGCCGCCCGGCGCCCATCAATAACATACACTACCTGGTATTGTTTGGGCATAAATGAAAAACTGCATCAAAAGGCTACTCGCGTAGCTTTGATACAGTTTACATAGCGTCTTCCATAGAAAAGAAGACAATCAAAATTTTAAGTAGAAGTTAAAACCCTTTTGTAGCTACTCCGTCTTTTATAGCCTGCAGTGCTTTTGCTTCATTAAGGATGGCCGCCATCTTATTTCCTTTACCATCATGTCCGCCAGCCATATAGCCGCCTTTAGCAGTCCTGGTGATCACGGCATCCTGCATTGGTACATTCTTTTCCTTTGTTTTTAAGCAATAAGCTTTGATCATTTTTGAAGTGTCCATATTCTTGATTTTTAAAAGGTTGGTGTGATTGGTTAGAATAATACAACACAATCTACAAAAAATTTCAGGAAATCAAATAAAAGTATAAACATAATAGCGAATAATAAATAACATAAAGTCGCCACGATCAAATCGCTACGATTATGCCATCGGCGCTACATCAATGTAAATATTATGGCAAGGTCCAAAAGAAATAGGATAAAGAATGATATTAAATATCCTATAGTAATGAGCAATGTGTAAAAAAAGGATTTAATTATTTTAGAGCCGTAAGCGTTGCGTATAGCTGCTATTACATAGATGATACCGGTAATTATGAGTATAGCTATTGCAAGTCCTTCTATTTGTTCTGACCACGAAGTGGGTGTTAACTCAAACAAAAAAGCGAACATGACTAAAGAGAACCAAAAGGAGTGAAGATGCAGGGCAAAAATGGCATGATCTACAAAGAAAAGGTCTTTGCGTCTTGCATAAAGTATTTTTAGAAAAACCGCCATCAGCGGTATCATAAAGAAAAATATTTTTGGAAAGCTATGTTTTGCAGTCTCACTTATAAATTCAGCGGGGTGCTCATGTTTCTTTTTTAATATTTCGAGTCGCTTATTGAGCCACCGGGTCAGGGCTGTAGTATCGGTGGCCTGCTTTGATTTAGAGTTTGGTTGCACTACGGAAGAAGATGTGTCCTCGGTAAAGGTTAATCCTCCATGGTGCGTATTGGCGGTAAATTCTAACCCTTTTGTCTTAGGGCGATCGCTGTTTATTTGAATACTTTCGCCCGGAATCGAAAAACTGATAAGAAAATAAACAGCGCTGATAAAGATATATAACGATACCGGCGCTATATACCGCATACGCTGTTTGTTCCAGTAGGCAATGGTGAGCTTACCCGGGCTAAACCATAAAGCCTTCATCGTTTGCCAGAACTTGGAATCATAATGAAAATAATGCCCAATGAAGTGCATTACCAGGCCCCAGAACGTCTCCTTGTGCAAATGAGTTTCCTGGCCGCATTGCGCGCAGTAGTTATGTGTAGCAGGAAAGCCACAGTTCGGACAAATTATTTCCTCGTGTTCATGAGACATACGGAGAGCGCGCACGAAAGATAATAATTCCATACAACTTTATTGATGCAGTTTGTGCAGGTGGCTCCCGAACATTTATTATTTTAGCACCATGCCCGGTAAAGCAGAAAAAAAGGTTCCGGCCGGTTCACAGGAAGCGGCGCCGTTAAATATTACGAAACTACTGCTGCGGTGGGCGCCGGCTATTATTATACTGATCACCGCGCTGATCTACAGCCGTGCTGTTCAAAACGACATCACCTACTTCGACGACGATTACTATATCCTGCAAAACCCATATATTCGGTATCTTGACTGGCATGGACTAAAGAATATCTTTACAACATTCTATTCCAGTAACTACCATCCGTTTACCACATTAGGGTGGGCAGTAATATTCAGGTTCTTCAGAACTGATCCACTTCCGTATCATCTGTTCAATGTATTGCTGCACTTGCTCAATACGTGGCTCGTCTTTAAAGTAACCGAGCGGCTTAGCCGGCAAAGAATTACTGCTATTGTAGCATCTCTGTTGTTTGCCATCCATCCCATGCATGTGGAATCAGTAGCGTGGATATCAGAGTTAAAGGATGTGTTGTATACCGCATTCTATCTTGCAGCATTATTAGCGTACCTGCAATACGCAGCTAAAGGGTTTGCCTCTAAGTATTATGTAGCAGCACTTTTGTTTTTCGTCGCTTCGCTTTTTTCAAAATCCGCAGCCGTAACCTTGCCGGTCTTACTGATAGTAATAGATGTATATCAGGGCAGGAAAGTAACCGGAAGGACGTTACTTGAAAAAGCGCCTTTTTTTCTTTTCGCAATAGTCTTTGGCTTATTAAACGTTCACTCACAAGGTATAGCCGATCTGTCCTCTTTTGGGTCTGTAAACAGGGTATTCGTTTTCACCGGTGGCCTGGCGTTTTATTTAGTAAAGTTTATAGCTCCCTTCAACTTATGCCTCGAGCACTATTTCCCTATGCTGCATGGCAAAATGCTACCTTTAGAATATTACCTGTCAGTACCGTTTCTCCTGCTTTTGGCATGGCTGGTAATAAGACGTTCCTCTTTTCGAAGAGAGCTGTTATTCGGCATGGCTTTCTTCCTGGTAACTATTTCAATCATGTTGCAGCTGATCCCGGTTGGCTCAGCTCTTGCTGCCGAGCGGTATACCTACATCTCTTACATAGGCCTGTTTTATATCGTAGGCCAGTTTGTAGCTAAACTGATAGAAACGGATAAGTGGAGGGTCATAACCATTTCTGTCGGGTCATTGGTTATTGTTTTGTTTTCCTTACTGACCTGGAACCGAATAGGTGTATGGAAAAACAGCGACACCCTTTTTTCGGATGTGACCAACAAAAATCCGGATAACGGTAATATATGTTTTGTACTATGGAGCTGGGGAAATGCAAAAGCCCATGAGGGTGATTTTGAGATGGCAATACGTTGTTATAGCGCTGCACTCAAGATAAATGCTGCATTTCAGCAAGCCTTCTGCAATAGGGGTGAAGCATATGATAATGCCGGGAACGTAAAAGCAGCCATAGAGGACTATGACAAAGCAATACAGCTGGACCCTAAATCATCGGATGCATATACTAACAGGGGGTGGGCGCATTATCAGTCAGGTGACACTCAATTAGCAATGAACGATTACAACAAAGCAATAGCTCTTAATACCTTTGGCTATAAAGACAAATATGCCGAAACGTATAACGACCGGGGATGGGCCTGGTACGGTAAAGGTGATACTCAATATGCCATGACCGATTTTATTGAAGCAACCAGGTTAAATCCCTATTTTGGCAGGCCGTATCTCAATATAGCTATGCTAAAATCTAACCGGGGTGATCTGAAAGGGGCTATTGATGAATATGGCCAGCTATTAAGTTATAATCCCGATGATAAAGTAGCATATTATATGCGTGGCATAGCACATTATTATTTTAAAGACAACAGGGCGGCGTGTGAAGACTGGAACAAAGCCGCAAGCCTTGGGAATGAAAATGCAACACAGCTATTACAGCGGTATTGTCGGTAAACGGACGAATAAGGTGTGATGAAATATGGTGAAAAGTAACAATGATAAGGTTGTAATACCACAAAATAAAGCGGAAGGCAGCATTCCTAAATGGGCTGTTGCTGCGCTTATTGTATTTACCGCTTTGCTGTATGGGCGGTCGCTTTATAATGGGCTTACCTTAATGGATGATGATTATTATATCATTAATAACCCCTTTCTTAAAGACTTTAGCTGGCATGGGGTTAAGGCAATCTTCTCCTCCTTTTATTCCGCCAACTATAACCCTTTTACCACACTTACCTGGTGGTTTGAGTACAATACTTTTGGCCTGAACCCTTTTCCTTATCATGTGACCAATCTCTTGCTGCACCTGCTCAATACGCTCCTGGTCTTTAAACTGTCTGAACGGTTAAGCGGGAAGCAGATCACTGCATTGGTGGTAACTGTATTGTTTGCTATTCACCCCATGCATGTAGAGTCTGTGGCGTGGGTGTCGGAGCGCAAAGACGTGCTGTATACGGCGTTTTACCTGCTATCGTTGTTGGTTTATCTTAGATACCTGTCGCTGGGCTTGAATGCAAAGTATTACTGGGGTGTGTTGCTGTTGTTCCTGGCAGCGTTATTTTCAAAATCTGCGGCCGTTACACTACCTGTGCTGCTGGTGGTGATAGATGTATATAAAGGCAGAAAGATAAATGGCCGGGCAATACTAGAGAAAGTGCCCTTCCTGCTGCTTTCGGTAGTGTTTGGCGTTGTAAATATAATAGCTCAGGGGGCAGTAGGCGCTATTAATGACCTAACATCATCTTACGGCTTTGTGAACAGGATATTTCTATTTACTTCAGGGCTTGCAGCTTACCTGACAGAGATCCTAGTGCCGCTGAATCTTGCAGTGATACACTATCTGCCTACACAAAATAATGGGATGCTGCCGTGGATGTACTATGCTTCACTGCCTGTGCTACTGATTATTGGCTGGGCGATAGCGAGAAGAAGTGCATTCCGTAAGGAGATAGTTTTTGGTGTGGCATTTTTCCTGGTGGCCATTTCTGTGATGCTCCAGGTACTGGCCGTGGGGTCTATGCTTTTTGCTGAGCGGTACACTTATGTGCCCTACATTGGGTTGTTCTACCTTATTGGGCAGATGGTGTCGGCTGGTGTTGAAGGGAAAAACGGGAAAGCCATAATTGGTGTGCTTTCAGCTGTAGTGATTCTGTACTCTATAGCGTCGTGGCAACGGATGGCGGTATGGAATAATGATGACACCATAGTGGCCGATATAATAGATCATAACCCAGACATATACTATGGCTACTGGATGCGTGGCAACCTGGAAAAAGCGGGAGGGAAATTACAAGAGGCGCTACAGGACTATTCCCATGCTATTGACCTGAACAATAAATTTGATGACTCCTATTTTAACCGGGGTGTGATCTATGATAATGCAGGGAATATACAAGCCGCGATACAGGACTACAGCAAAGCCATTACCATAAACCCAAAGTCTGCAGATGCTTACAATAACAGGGGGTGGGCTTACTTCAGGTCGGGAGATGTAAGGTCGTCGATCAACGACTTTAACCAGGCTATCGCGTTGAAGCCGGGTTATGCGCAGGCTTATAACAACCGGGGGTGGGTGCATTTCAACGCGAGTGATACATTGGCTGCCCTTGCAGATTACAACAAGTCGATAGCGGCTGATAGTGTATTTAGCCGCCCTTTATACAACAGGGCTTCGCTCAGAACCAGCATGGGAGATCTTGCCGGGGCAATAAATGACTATAACAGCCTCTTAAAACTGAACCCTGAAGACAACAGCATATACTATTATCGTGGGCTGGCACGCTTAAATATAAAAGACAATGCCGGCGCATGCCAGGACTGGAATAAGGCTAAGACAATGGGAAATGAAAAGGCAGGGCAACTGCTCAGCCAATATTGCAAATAGGCTTAGTCGTTGCAATCACATTCATCGGCCTCCTGCATGAATTTCTCCATACGGTCTTTGATCTTAAAGGTAACAGCACTACCATCGTTATACACGATCTTGCTAATGATCCAGTGATTGCCATTAGGTACGCAGATATGAATAATGCTTGGCTCATTCATCGCTATTTCGCGCAGGTCTATTTTGGCTTCCCTTTCCAGTATCTTATTAAATGGCTCTGAATAGAACTTGTAGAAAACCTGGGTTATTTTCTTGCTTTGGTTATTGTTTATTTTAACCGAGTAGCGGTCATCGTTGCACTCGCGGCAATAGGAACATTCCAATTTAATGGAACAAAGACAGAACATCTTACCGTGCTTCAGGTAGTCATTATCCTGCGCGCGAACAGCCATACCAGATATTGTAAGCAGCAGAACTAAAATAAGAGATCTAAGCAGTGATAACATATTCAAATATTGGGTTTTGCCGGGTACCTTCCGGAATAATAATATAAATGGTCAATTGATTCGTAAGCCTGTTGCAAATATTATATAAAATGGCGAATAAACAAAGTAGTGCGGTTTGGTATTTTTTGGCCTTCATAGCTTTATAAAGAATTGCTATAATATCTGTATTTGCATCTAAGGCCATTTGGGTAAGGTGATTTTCTTTGTTTCTGCTCTGTCATGAAAACGTTAAATTGCTGATACCTGCTATGGAAGTATCCCGGCATTACGTCGTTATTATAAACACATAATTTATGAAAACGATAGCCACACTGCTACTTACGCTTGCTACACTGCAAGCAGTAGCACAGGAAATTTCAGGAAGAGTACTTGATGAAAGGAAAGAGCCAATGCCAAGTGCAGCGGTCCAGGTTTACCAGGCAGGAATATTAATGGGCGGCAACATATCGGATTACGACGGTAATTATACGATCAAGCCTTTGCAGCCCGGCAACTACGATGTTTTGGTTTTGTATATAGGTTATGATTCCGTGTTGGTGACAGGAGTTATGGTTGTTGCTAATTCGATGACAACCCAGAATTTTCAGATGAAGCTTAGCAAGGGCGCTGAACTCAGATCGATGGTAGTTAAGTGTTATAAAAAACCACTGGTGGATATGGACAAGCCTTCGTCTCACATACAACGCAGAGAGGAAATATCATCCATTCCCACCCAGCAGGTTAGCGACATTGTTAGCCTGTCTCCGGGCGTGTATCAGCGTGGCAGAGGCGGGGCAAATTACTATAGCCCCAAGGAAGAAGAACGAAAGGTACAGTTCTACGACCCAAGCGAGGAAAGCTATAAGAAGAACCCTGAGAACGACTTTATGAATGTGAAGGTAAGCCCGCTGTCTACGATGTCTGTAGATGTGGACAGGGCTTCTTATAGTAACATACGCAGGTTTATTAATGATGGGCAGAAGCCACCTGCTGATGCCGTGAGGATAGAGGAGATGATGAACTACTTTGACTACGACTATCCGCAGCCTGAGGGTAAAGACCCGATAGCCATACAGACCGAGCTTACAGACTGCCCGTGGCAGGAAGGGCATAAGCTGCTTCACATAGGTATGCAGGCGATAAAGATCAATACTGACGAGCTGCCACCATCTAACCTTGTGTTCCTTATAGATGTATCGGGCTCTATGGAGTCTGCAGAAAGGTTGCCACTGCTTATCGCGGGGATGAAGATGCTGGTGAATAACCTGCGGAAGATAGATAAGGTTTCCATTGTGACCTATGCAGGTAATGCAGGGCTGGCATTGGCGCCGACTAATGGCAACCGGAAGCAAACCATTATTGATGCCCTTGACAGGTTGCGGGCTGGTGGCTCTACCGCAGGTGGCGCAGGTATAACCCTGGCTTATAAAATAGCACAGCAAAACTTTATAAAGGGCGGCAACAACCGCGTTCTCCTGGCAACTGATGGAGACTTTAACGTAGGCGTAAGTAGTGATAACGAGCTTGAGGACCTGATCACCGAAAAGAGGAAGACCGGTATATACCTTACTTGCCTGGGCTTTGGCACAGACAACTATAAAGATGCCAAGATGGAAATGATGGCCGATAAAGGCAATGGCAACTACGACTATATAGACAATCTACAGGAGGCACAGAAGACACTGGTGAGCGAGTTTGGCGGGACTTTGTTTACCGTGGCAAAAGATGTAAAGGCACAGATAGAGTTTAACCCAACAAAAGTACAAGGCTACAGGCTGGTGGGCTATGAAGACAGGCTATTGAACACAGAAGATTTTAAAGATGATAAGAAAGATGCGGGCGATATGGGATCAGGGCATACGGTGACTATCGTGTATGAGCTGATACCTGTGGGTGTAAAGAGTAGGTTTATGCGGGAAAATGACGACCTAAAATACCAGAAGCCCAATAGCACTACTGCGACTTACAGCAATGAATTAGCAACCATAAAATTCAGGTATAAGAAACCGGATGGCGATGTGAGCAAAGAAATGGTACATACCATTGCCGATAATACTATTGATATGAACAATGCTACCGAGAATGCGAGGTTTGCCACATCTGTGGCTATGTTCGGGATGTTGCTGAAAGACTCTAAGTATAAGGGCAGCAGCAATTATGACCGGGTAATAGCTATGGCTGAACATAGCAAGAAATACGATAAAGATGGTTATAGGGCAGAGTTTGTGCGGCTGGTAAAGGCAATGAAAGATTATCACTCACGCACGACATCTAAGTAAGGGGATGGGTTAATTAAGGTTAATAAGTGCTGCATTTAGTGTAGATGCTGCACTTATTTGTTATATTTGTTTATGTAAGCAGGTCTTAGTAATTCACAAAATATAATTACCAACATGCATCTTTTCCTCAATCTCCCCGGTAGCCCTACACACGTCCCAGACTGGCTGGTTTTACTCGCGCCACTTGTGTTATTAGTTGTCATTATGCAAGGCGGCCAGTTGTTGTTCAGGTGGTATAAGCACAGGTTTGTACATCATTCGCATCCCGGCAACATGATGCCCGGAAGAGATAGTGAGCCGCAGGCTTAGCTTACAGGCCTGTATCAATTATGATAATAAGGCTATTAACAGAGCTTGTTATTGGGCATTTGCAGATTTTAGTAATTGGATATATCTTTGCACATGGCAATAAAATCTAAGTTTTATGGCGAAGGGCTAACATTTGATGATGTGCTCCTTATGCCGGCTTACTCGGAAGTTCTCCCACGCGAAGTAAGTATAGTTACCAACCTTACCAAAGACATACAAATTAATGTGCCCATGGTGTCGGCCGCTATGGACACTGTGACCGAGGCCCCGCTTGCCATTGCGCTGTCGCGCGAGGGTGGGATAGGCATACTGCACAAGAACATGAGCATAGAGCGCCAGGCCGAGCAGGTGCGCAAAGTAAAGCGCTCTGAGAACGGCCTGATACTAGACCCAATAACGCTAAAGCCTGATGCTACAGTAGGCGATGCACTGAAGATAATGAAAGAGAACAGGATAGGCGGCATACCGATAGTGGATAACAACTTTTTGCTGGTGGGGATGCTCACTAACCGTGACCTGCGGTTTGAAAAGAACATGAAGAAGAAGGTGGGCGAGGTAATGACCAAGGATAAGCTGGTAACTGCCGCCGCCGGAACTGACATGCTGAAAGCTGAGCGCATACTGGAGCAGTATAAGATTGAAAAGCTACCTATAGTAGATAAGAAGGGCAAGCTGATAGGCCTGATCACCTTCCGTGATACGATGCAGATAAAGAGCCACCCATATTCCTGCAAAGACAGTATGGGCCACCTGGTGGTAGGTGCGGCTATTGGGATTACGGCGGATATACTGGATAGGGTAGATGCGCTGAAGAATGCGGGTGTGGATGTGATAACGCTGGACAGCGCCCATGGCCACTCAAAGGGTGTGATGGATGCTATAAAGAAGGTAAAGAAAGCCTTTAAGAATATACCGCTGATAGCGGGCAATGTGGCCACTGCAGCCGGAGCGAAGGCGCTTGCGGCTGCCGGTGCCGACTCGGTGAAGGTGGGCGTGGGGCCGGGATCTATTTGTACTACCCGTGTGGTGACTGGTGCGGGCGCACCGCAGCTTACGGCTATTATGGAGGCTGCACAGGCACTGAAGGGTACAGGTATACCGGTAATAGCTGATGGCGGCATCCGCTATACTGGGGATATGGTGAAGGCTATAGCTGCCGGTGCATCGTGCGTGATGGCGGGGTCTATATTTGCGGGGACTGAAGAAAGCCCGGGTGAGACTATTATCTATGAGGGCAGGAAGTTTAAGTCGTACCGGGGCATGGGCTCTGTGGAGGCTATGCAGGAAGGCTCTAAGGACCGCTACTTCCAGGATATGGAGGCTGATATAAAGAAGTTGGTGCCGGAGGGTATTGTGGGCCGTGTGCCGTATAAGGGTTACCTGGCCGAGGTGGTGCAGCAGTTTGTAGGCGGCCTGCGGGCTGGTATGGGCTACTGTGGCGCTAAGGATGTTGCTACGCTACAGAATGAGTCGCAGTTTGTGCGCATAACCCCGGCGAGCATGGCGGAGAGCCATCCGCATGATGTGGTGATCACTAAGGAGGCTCCGAATTATAGCAGGTAAACCCCCAACCCCCTGAAGGGGGTTTCCCCTCGTTATGAGAGTTATGTAATAACAGTAAGGCCCCTTTGGGGCTTTTACTTTTGTGGGGCTTCCCAGCCGTTGTAGAGGCCGTGGTGTTTGCGGGCTTCGAGCTGGAGCTCCTGGGACATGGCGTTGATGGTGTCCATTTTTACGGGGCTGTATTTGGAGATTACGGCTTCGTAGGGGGCGGCTGCGCTTTTTGAGGTTATGTTGGTGTCTGTTTTGTAGCCTTTGTTTTTTGCATACACTACAACTGCGTTCCTTTCTGTATCTGACCTGAAATAGAGGTCGAAGTTGATGTTGCGGGGTTTTTTGAGGCTATCGCCCTGCTGCATCATTTTGGTGATGATCTTGTCGTTTTCCATCCAGTTGCGGGTTTCCGGGCCGGGGTATAGGAATGTGCGGTAGGTCTTCCATTCCGGGTCGTGCTTTATGCTGATGGCATATTTGTAGTCCCGGTAGCTGCGGTTGTATAGCCGTGCTATGGCGTTGCGGACGCCTGCGGTGTCTTTTACGTAGTAGTAGTTCATGCGCTGGCAGTTGCTGGTGAAGGTACCTGCGAGCACCTTTGGGGTGAGGCCGGTGAGGAAGTTGCCGGTAGCATCTAATATTTCTTCCAGTTGGTCTATTTCGTCTTTATCGGGGAAGCCCTGGGCATTGCAGTTGTGGGCTTGCGGGCCGGTGATGACGAGGTTGGGGTATAGCTTGTTTGGGGCGGTTTCGTAGAGGGCAAGGTCTACCAGTACGGAGCCGGGCTTGCTGCCGAACTTAGCCATGTAGGTATCCCAGTTCTCGTTTTGGGCTGTAGCATTGGTTGCCAGAAGTATAGAGATGGCAACTGGTATAAACTTTAATTCCTTCACCGGGTAAAGTAACTACATATGGTTGTTTAGTTTGCTATTTTAGGAAATATTTGTGATGTTATTTATATTTTATATTATTTAATGTTTTAAATAAAATATTTGTCTGTAGCGGGTTTGAGTGTGTTTGTGGGGGGGGTGATTTTTTTTCTGAACCACGGACTCAAAGGGATTGCACGGATTTGTGTTGTTAGGGTTTTGATTTTGTAGGGAGGTTTTTATTTGGGTTGTAAAAATGAAATGCTTTACTGGAGCGGGTTTCAGGTCGTTTTTGGGGGAGCGGGTACTGTGCTTTTTTTGTGTTACGCATAGATTCCTCCTGCGTCGGAATGACAAGCGCGAGGGAAAAGGAAATGCTTGCCCGTAGCGGATTTGAGTGTGTTTTCTGGGGAGGAGTGTGGTGTTTTTTTCTGAATCACGCCTGCCTGACCGGACGGGCAGGGAGTCGAAGGGATTGCACTGATTCCACGGATTTGTGTTGTTAGGTGGTTGATTTTCTTGGGAGGTTTTTATTTGAGTTGTAAAAATGAAATGCTTTACTGTAGCGGGTTTTAGGTCGTTTTTGGGGGAGCGGGTACTGTGTTTTTTTTGTGTTACGCATAGATTCCTCCTGCGTCGGAATGACAAGCGCGAGGGAAAAGGAAATGCTTGCCTGTAGCGGGTTTGAGTGTGTTTTCTGGGGAGGAGTGTGGTGTTTTTTTCTGAATCATGCCTGCCTGACCGGACGGGCAGGGATTCAAGGGGATTGCACTGATTTGTGTTGTTAGGGTTTTGATTTTGTAGGGAGGTTTTTATTTGGGTTGTAAAAATGAAATGCTTTACTGGAGCGGGATCCAGTACTATCTGGTCAAACGGTGTAA
>Ga0206843_10157_pt1 | contig 21000 bp, 18 predicted proteins | sample Alteio_BWOrgCont_21_FD_152869 | JGI IMG/M metagenome (GOLD analysis project Ga0206843, IMG submission 152869) | Enriched cells from forest soil in Barre Woods Harvard Forest LTER site, Petersham, Massachusetts, United States -... | ecosystem: Environmental > Terrestrial > Soil > Temperate forest >...
CTTTGTATTGTCTTCAAAAAATATGTGTATTATATTTTATTTCACAGTTAGGTCAATCAAAGAAAAACAGGGTGGGTCCTCCCCAAAAACAGCCCTCAAATCCTTTACAGGCTTGGCTTCCTCCTTAAAAGGCTTTGTGAAATAGGGAGAGCAATTTTTAAGAAATTATTACATATACAAGAAAATAATACGACGCCAACTGTACAGTAACCATTAATAATTAACTATTAAAATTACTCATTCTCCCAGTCATACACGTTCTTCTCCTTCCTTTTGTTCTTCTTATTATCAAAGATCAGATTAAAGAGGATGACGATGATCATGGAACCTATTACCGCTCGGATAACCTCGTTGAGGTAGGGTATATCTGTATTAAAATTAATGAAACTTTTAAACAGCATATTGCCCAGCCAGCCACCTGCCATGCCTATTGCCGTGGTTACCAAAAGCCCATACCCCCTGCCCGGTACTATAAACTCGGCTATATAGCCGGCAATAGCGCCAATAATAAGTATAATGATCAGCTCTTTATTGTCATGAATAAAGGCCGACATTTCGTACAGGAACAAGTGGGGCATAACTAATGTTTTGCTATAAAAGTATAAAAGCTTACCATAGCAGGCAATGTTTTGCCGTTATTTTTTGGCATGGATTAATTATTGCATTCAAACTCAATAATGAACTCCGTACCTACCGACACCTCGCTGTCTACGCTTATTTTGCCACCCAGTGTTTCCACCTGTGTCTTCACCATAAACAGCCCCATGCCTTTGCCCTCGGCCAGTGTAGTATGAAACCGCTTGTATAACCCAAAAAGCTGGTCACCCTTTTTCTTTAAGTCTATGCCCATACCATTGTCTTTAAACACCAGTTCCAGTTTGCCCTGGGTTTTCCTGCTGCTTACCTCAATAGCCAGTGGCCCCGTTGGTTGCCTGTATTTAATGCTGTTAGATACCAGGTTATAAAAGATACTGTGCATATAACTTTTTATGGTCTCCATGCCCTCAGCCTCCGCAAAGTCGTGCCTGATATTCAGCGAATCGTCATTTGCAATAAACTGAAGGCTGGCGCTAACATCGGCCACCAACTGGGAGAAGCTCACCCATTCTCTTTTTTCATTTATAGTGGTTTTTGCATGTATTATATGATTAAGATCTATTATCACTTCATCTAGCTTTTTTACAGAGGAGATCAGGCCATCCATAAAGTAGTTCTTCTCCTCTTCATGGAGATTTTTGTCGCTTACTAATTCAGAGATACCTAAAATGGTGGCCACCGGCCCGCGCAGGTTGTGAGAGACTATGTAGGCAAACTGCTCTAGGTCGCTATTGCGCTGTATAAGGTCGGCTGTTATCTTCTTTTCCTGTAGTTCCAGCAGTTTCTTACGGGTAATATCCCTTTCAGAAATAATAACACCAAGCACCGTATTGGTATTGCCCAGCACGGGCGCGCAGTTTATAGAATACCACTTTTCTGAGCCATCTTCCTGCGAATAGCTTAGCTCGTACCTGGTACTGGTACCTTTCAGCGCGTTTTTCAGGTTGGCTTCCAGCATACTATGCTTGCTTGCCTGTATGCTGTCCAGTACATTATTTCCTTTTTCAAATACTTTTTCCAGCTGCTCTAAAGAAAACTGGCAGGCAGGCTGATTAAAAGATACTATGTTCCACGCTGTGTCGAGCAATACATAGCCAGTATCTGCATGGTCAAAAATAGTGCGCAGGTTTGCATCAGACTTATGTAGTTGCTCCATCGCTGTCGATGTCTCGGTAATGTCGCGTGCCAGTCCGTTCAGTCTTGTTAACTTTCCCTGCATATCGCGGGTAACAAATATTTCATTGTCCAGGTTTTTTACAGACCCATCGTTATTCACTATCCTGCATTTGAACTTCAGCATGTTCACATGGTCAACAGTTTGCTGCATCATCAGCTTCACAGCATCAACGTCTTCCGGATGGATCTTTACAAAAAATCGCTCCATCGATGGTGTCATTTCCCCCGGTTGGTATCCAAGTATCCGGTACGTCTCATCAGACCATCGCACGAGATTCGTTGTAGCATCAGACTCCCAGCTACCGAAATGTGCCAGTTGTTCCGACTTTTTCATTATCGCCTCGTTCTTAATAAGGTCGTCAATGTTTTTCTGTTGCAGCATTTCCAGAGAGTGCTTGCTGATGGCGCTCATCACAGCGCCTGGCAGGCGTTGCAAGCGGTCTTTCAGTATATAATCGGTGGCTCCGGCTTTCATTATTGCCACCGCGAATTCCTCAGATACCGTACCGGTAACCAGGATAAAAGGAGTCCGCACATTGTTTTCCCTGGTAAGCTGCATTGCCTCGTTGGCATCAAATTGGGGCACTGAGTTATCAGCTAATATGGCATCGAAAGATGAGGCTTTTATGGCATGCAGATAATCTGTTTTATTTGATACAATAGTGGCGTCAAAATTCATACCTGAACGTTCCAGCACTTTCTTAATAAGCGCTGCGTCCATTAGTTCGTCTTCCAAAAATAGTATGCTTAACTTTTTCATAAATTGGTCGTTTTCGAGAAATATTCGCCTTCTTTCGCCGGTAAGCTGAAAAAGAAGGTGGCTCCCTTGTTTTCCTCTGCTTCGGCCCATACACTACCGCCATGTTTTGAAATGATCCGCTGAACCAAGGCCAGCCCCACGCCACTGCCCTCATATTCAGACTGGCTATGCAGCCGCTGGAATACGCCAAACAGTTTATGGCTGTAGCGCATATTAAAGCCTACTCCATTGTCCTTCACAGAGTAAATGACAACACCGTCTTTCCTTACCGAACTGATGTCGATAACCTGGTGTTCCTGGGCGCGGGAGTACTTTATAGCGTTTGAAATAAGGTTGCTCCATACCTGCCTCATTAATATAACGTCGCAGTATGCCGACAGTAAATTGCTCTTCCTGAATTCAATGCCTTTTTCTATAAATGATGTTTGCTCGCTGATCACCTCCATTACTATTTCATCCATGTCCGCCTTCACCTTTACTATTTCTTTCTGCCCTAGTTTGGCAAGTTTCAGCAGCTCATCAATCAGCCGGCTCATGCGCCTCGCATTGGAGATAATATTATTTATAAGCTTTTTGCCATCGGCATCTAATACCGGGGTGTAATCTTTTTCAAGTATCTCGCTATAGGCGCTTATAATACGCAACGGCGCTCGCAGATCGTGCGACACGGAGAAAGAAAAGGCTTCCAGTTCTTTATTCAGCTGTTCCAGCTGGCCGGTGCGTTGTTCCACTTTCCTTTCCAGCGATTCATTGATACGCTCTATTTCGGCGCTGACATTTTTTATTTCTGTTATATCCAGCGATATGGTCATTACCGCGTATACTTCGCCTTGCTCATCGCGTAGTGGCAGATAATGTGCGCGGTAATAGCGGTCTTTGTAAGCCACATCTACCGAAATATCCTCACCATTAAACGCCTTTTGCCTGTTTGCATCTACCAGCGTGGCCGCGGTCGGGTCAAGGGCCTCCCTGGTCAGTTTGTTCTCCAGGTCGCTTTTGGTGTAGCCCAGGTTTTTCAGCCCGTCGCCCTCTGCCAAAATAAACCTGCCCGACCTGTCTACTATAGTAACCACTGCGCCCGGCAGATTAGCCGCCATGGTGCGATATATCTTCTCACTCAGCTGTAGCTGATCTTCCATTCGCTTGCGCTCGGTAACATTCCGGGCGATCTTTGATACCCACGCAACACTCCCGCTCGCATCTTTTATAGGCGACAGGCTTACGGAAACATAGATACGGCTGCCATCTTTCTTTATTCGTTCGGCCTCGTAATGATGAACCTGTTTTCCTTCTTTTACCCTCTCAAGTATATCAGCTTCCTGTTTTTTTAGCTCTTGCGGAAATAATACGGAAATATGCTTACCTAAAATATCTTCACTCAAATAACCAAACAGGTTCTCGGCACCCTTGTTCCAACTGGTAATAGTGCCATCAAGCTTTTTACTGATGATAGCATCCGCAGAAAAATTGATAATAGATGCAAACAACGCCGCTTGGCCATCATTTGTGCTGTTTTCAGGCATGATTATGTTTTGGGGAATAGATATTATTTTTTTAAAACAGTAAATTTTAAAATTTTAGTAAAAATAGTAACCGTTGTTGAAAAAAAATACGGGTAAAAACCCGAAAATCGTATTTATTTAAATGTGTCGCGTGCGCAGATCTTTTTTATGACTTAGATAATGGCCTTATTTTTTGTCTGGTAACTATGAGGTAATCGATTAAATTTGCGCCATGCAAGCAATTCTTAACGAACAGGAAATAATACGCCGCGAAAAATTAAAGGAATTACTGGAACTGGGGATAAACCCTTTTCCAGCCCCGCTTTTTGAGATCACGCATTCTGCAAAGCAGATAAAAGAACAATATACCGAAGAAACCAAGGAACTGTATAAAGCAATATCTATTGCCGGCCGCATTATGAGCGTAAGGGATATGGGTAAGGCAAATTTTGCTGTGATACAGGATAGCACGGGCCGTATACAACTATATATAAAACGCGATGAGATTTGTCCTGGCGAAGACAAGACGATGTTTGACCTCGTTTGGAAAAAGCTGCTGGATATAGGTGATATAATAGGCGTAAAAGGATATGCGTTTATAACAAAGACAGGGGAAACCTCTATACATGTGGAGCAGTTCACACTGCTTACCAAGTCGCTGCACCCCATGCCGGTGACAAAGGAAAAAGACGGGGAAGTATTTGATGCCGTAACAGACCTGGAATTCAAATACCGCCAGCGCTATGCCGACCTTATCGTGAACCCAGCCGTTAGGGACACCTTTGTGAAGATCACCAGGATGAAGAACGCCATCCGTACCTTCTTGAATGACAGGGGAGCGCTGGAAGTAGATACACCAGTGCTGCAAAGCATACCCGGTGGCGCTATAGCAAAACCGTTTATTACCCATCACAACGCGCTGGACATGCCGCTATACCTGCGCATAGCCAATGAGCTATACCTGAAAAGGCTGATAGTAGGTGGCTTTGAATGGGTGTATGAGTTCAGCCGCAACTTCAGAAATGAAGGTATGGACCGGACGCACAACCCGGAGTTTACCATATTGGAGTTTTATGTGGCCTATAAAGATTACCTGTGGATGATGGAAACCACGGAGCAGATGCTGGAGCAAACCGCCCTGGCAACCAACGATACTACAACAACAGTGGTGGACGGGGTAACGATAGATTTTAAAGCGCCCTATAAGCGCATCAGCATATACGATGCCATTAAAGAGCATACAGGCATAGACATAAGTGGCATGGATGAAGAAGGCCTGCGGGGCGCCTGCAAACAACTGCGCATAGATGTAGACCCATCTATGGGCAAAGGCAAGCTGATAGATGAGATATTCGGGGGTAAATGCGAGAAGCACTACATACAGCCTACATTTATCATAGACTACCCGGTAGAAATGAGCCCGCTGACCAAAAAACACCGTACGAAAGAAGGGTTGGTAGAGCGTTTTGAGCTAATAATAAATGGCAAGGAAATAGCTAACGCCTACAGCGAGCTTAATGACCCGATAGAGCAGCGCGAACGGTTTGAAGAACAAGCAAAGTTAATGGAGCGTGGTGATGAAGAAGCCATGTACATAGATTACGACTTCCTCAGGGCGCTTGAATACGGCATGCCGCCAACGGCAGGTATCGGCTTCGGCATAGAACGCCTGGCTATGCTGCTTACCGGGCAAGTGTCTATACAAGATGTACTATTCTTCCCGCAGATGAGGGCGGAGAAGTAATTTGAAAATTTTGATCATTTGAAAATTCGAAAATGATATGAGGCTGGTCGTTTGTTTTTTATTACTGGTAAGCTTTGGTTTTAAAGCTTTTGCAGGCTCTTATGCTGACAGCATTGCCGAATACCGTAAGCAATACGTAGCTGAGCTGCTTGCGGACAAACGCAGCCCCATAAAGCATGCGCAGGTAAAAAACCTGAGCTTCTTTCCGCCAGATCGTTCCTACTGTGTATGGGCCGATGTGCAGCTGACACCCGGCAGTAAGCCCTTTTTGATACAAACCCATAGCGGCAAGCAAAAGCCATTCAGGGAATATGGTACTATTACCTTTTCGGTCCACGATTCTACATTTACCCTGCATATGTACCAAAGCGTGGATATGGTGAATGATGCTGCTCATAAAGACGACTTGTTCGTGCCGTTTACAGATGAGAGCAATTATGCTAGCACCTATGGTGGTGGCAGGTATATCGATCTTTCTATAAAAGATATTAAAGAGGGTAAGCTGCCGGTAGACTTCAATAAGTGCTATAACCCTTACTGTGCCTATGCCGATGGGTTTTCGTGCCCCATACCTCCTAAAGAGAACAGCATGCATATAGAAATAAATGCGGGTGAGCGGGTGTTTCAGCAATAAGATAAAAAGCCTGCGCCGGGGTTAGGCGTTATTTATATCTTTGTGGCATGGAACTTAATGCGCTCACCGCCATCAGCCCCATCGACGGGCGATACCGCTCTCAGCTTGCTTCACTGGCCCCTTATTTCTCTGAATTCGGATTGATACGCTACCGGGTGCGGATAGAGGTGGAATATTTCCTGTTTTTGGCTGAAAAGAAAGTGATCTCCCTGCCAGCCAAATTAAAGCCTGCAAAGCTACGTGCTATTTATATCGATTTTACCGAAGAAGATGCCTTACAGATAAAAGCAACAGAGCGCACTACCAACCACGATGTAAAAGCCATAGAATACTTTCTGAAAGACAAGCTGAAAGAACTTGGGGCAGGGGATAGCGTAGAGTGGGTACACTTCGGGCTTACCTCGCAGGACATAAATAATACCGCCGTGCCATTGCTATGGAAAGATGCGCTGGAAGAGGCATACGTGCCGCAACTGCTGAACCTGCACCTGCAATTGTATCACCTCGCAGTGGAATGGAAAACAATACCAATGCTGGCGCGCACGCATGGGCAGCCGGCATCACCCACATCGTTAGGTAAAGAGATGATGGTATTTGTAGAGCGCCTGGAAGGCCAGGTAGACCAGTTGCTGAATATCCCTTTTGCCGCAAAGTTTGGTGGGGCCACCGGCAACTTCAATGCCCACCACGTAGCATTCCCAAATATTGATTGGGAGAAGTTTGGCAATGACTTCGTGAATTGGAAACTCGGCCTGGAGCGTATGCAGTTCACTACCCAGATAGAACATTACGATAATATCGCAGCGCAGTTCGATGCGTTGAAGAGGATAAATACGATACTCATCGACTTCTGCCGGGATGTGTGGCAATACATATCTATGGAGTATTTTAAGCAAAGAGTAAAAGCAGGAGAAGTGGGCAGCAGCGCTATGCCGCATAAGGTGAACCCCATAGATTTTGAAAATGCCGAAGGAAACCTCGGCATTGCCAACGCACTCTATGAGCACCTGAGCGCCAAGCTGCCCATAAGCCGCCTGCAGCGCGACCTTACAGATAGTACAGTGCTGCGCAATATAGGTGTCCCGCTCAGCCACAGTTTCCTCGCGCTCCGCTCTATTGAAAAAGGAATGAGCAAGCTGCTGCTGAACCAGGAAAAGATGAACGACGACCTCGAGCGCAACTGGGCCGTAGTAGCTGAAGCTATACAAACAGTGTTAAGGAGAGAAAACTACCCACAGCCATACGAAGCCTTAAAAGCACTCACCCGTGGTAAAGCCAGCATCACCAAAAAGGACATCCACGAGTTCGTAGATACGCTTAAGGTAAATGCTAAGATCAAGAAGGAGCTGAAGGCTATAACACCACATAATTATACTGGGGTGGATTTTGAAATATAAAGTTCAAAATCATTTTGTCTCTTCAGTTAGATATTTTTTCACAGCTATCTCAATTTTCTTTTTTACATCTGGCCATCTGGTGTTTTTTAAAGATATTGGGTCGCTTTGCAACTCAGCATCATCAAAATATATAAGCGAACGAACAACAAAACCTATGTCATCAGAGGTATATTTTTGTTTATAAAGGCCGATCATTTCTTTTATCGTGTAATGATCCAGCAACTCGGCTATATCCCAAAAATCTTTTTTAGCACCGCGTCCGGTAATCGCCCCTAATTTCATGGGTATAATGTCTGGTATAGACAAAAGCCTGATGCCGTCAATTTCCAAAACAGGTTGTAAATAGGGATATTCATGCAATACAATATCCGTTTTTACTCCATTTATCTGGTACCAGATAGTTTGTTTAGTTTCATCTAGTCTTATTGCATCGTCAAAAAGCCGGTAGCCGAATTGCAGGGAAAGATTTGTGCCACCTACCAAGGCAAATGGATTTAGCTCTGGGATTGCCATAAGCTGCTTTATTAATCCCAATGTTGCAGGTGAGACTGTCTGCGTGTATAGCATTTAAAATCAGCGGGGTGTAAATCAAATATAAGGCAAAGAAAGGAAAGTACTTTTTTCTTAAAATACGCTCCCTGCACTATTTCTGTAGCTATCCTGTCTTTACCATAGTACTTTATTATTGCTATCTGGTCGTTCCATAAACCATAATTAAAAACCTTCTCCATTACAAAAAGGGCATTCTTTTCAAAGTCAATTTCCTCGAAATTGACATCCCAAAAAGCTGTTCCTGAGAGGTTGGGAATCATTTAATAAAGATACGATTTTTAAAGCCAATGCAAATAATGTATAGTTTTACAAAAATACTAGCGAGGAACACTTTGAAAAATTTACCATTGCCATTACTGCACGATCTGCAAAGCATACCAGCCTTTAATGAACAGGCTTTTATAGCCGCGCATGAACAAAGCCCGGTAACATCTGTGAGGCTGAACAAGGCTAAAGACATTAGCCTGTTTGCCACAAAAGAAAAAGTACCCTGGTGTGCCGATGGTGTATACCTGAAGGAAAGGCCGGTATTTACACTAGACCCTTCTTATCATGCAGGAGCATATTATGTGCAGGAAGCCTCTTCTATGTTCCTGGGTCATTTGCTTCAGGACATTGTAAAAGACAAAAAGGGTTTGCGGGTGCTGGACCTTTGTGCAGCGCCTGGTGGCAAGAGCACACTTATCGCTTCTTTGCTGGATAAAGATAGCCTGCTAATTTCTAACGATGTGATACGTGCGCGCGCATCTATACTTGATGAGAACATGACGCGCTGGGGCTATATGAATACATGGGTTACCAGCAACGACCCCAGAGACCTGGGGCGTCTGCATGGGTATTTTGACATTATCATTGTTGATGCGCCATGTAGTGGTTCCGGCCTATTCAGGAAAGATGCAAAGGCGCTGGAAGAATGGAGCGAAGCCAATGTGCAACTATGCGGCGAACGTCAGCAAAGAATACTTGCCGATGTATGGCCGGCGCTAAAAGAAGATGGCATCCTGGTATATGCTACCTGCTCTTATTCCCCACAAGAAGATGAACAAATACTCGACTGGCTGGCCGATACTTATGACGTTGTATCCATTACCATTGATATAAAAGAAGAGTGGGGTATAGTATCGACTACCTCCGAAAAAAAGATGGCTGGCTACCGCTTCTTTCCTGATAAGGTGCAGGGCGAAGGTTTTTTTATAGCTACCCTGCAGAAAAAAGAGGCTACGGACGATATCAGGGTACCCCGCTATAAAAGCCTGCACGATAAAAAGATACAGCAAATGGCAGGTTACCTGCTGGCAGCTAGCGAAGCCCTTTTTATACCAACCGATAAAGAGGGATACAGCGCTATATGTGCCGGCCATGAAGATGACCTGCAGCTATTGAAGCAGGCAGTTTACCTCCGGAAAACCGGGTTAAGGTTAGGCGAGCCGGCCGGTAAAGATTGGTTACCTGCTCATGATGTGGCATTGGGCATTGATACAAATACCGAATTGCCAGGTATAAATGTGACAAAAGAGCAGGCGCTGCATTTTCTGAAAAGAGAAGATATGGCCTTAACCAACCTGCAAAAAGGATGGCTGATGATAAGGTATAATGGCCTGGGTATTGGCTGGGTAAAATCGCTGGGAAACAGGGTGAACAACTACCTGCCTAAGCACTGGCGTATACGAATGGAGATTACAGATGCGGATTATTTATAAATCTGTAATTAAAATATCACGATTATCAACGTACCAAAAACTATTAGAAATCAAGATACCTTAAGTTAATGTTAATCCAAAGTAGCATTTTGGGCATAATTGTTGTACATTTCGAAATTATTAAGTAGCATTTATGACAAGGAAGTTAATTTTAATATTATTTTTTATATTAGGTATTTTCGGGGTTTCCCAAGCCCAGGACAGTTTAATAGCTGTGCGCCGGGGAGCAACCTGGCAAATAAGGTATACAGTAAAGCCATTTGAAACTGTGCACATGCTGGCCACAAGGTTTTATATCTCTGATGGTGTGCTGGAATACGCCAATGACCCCGATATATTAAAGAAGCTATCTGCAGGTACGGTTATTAATATCCCGGTTACTAAGGAGAATTACTCACAAACAAAGTTGCCATTAGATGGGCTGCATGAGCTTTATTGCCATGTAGGGCCTAAGGAAGACATGGCTATTATCAGCACCTACACCGGCATCACCAAAGACCAGATGAGGAAATGGAATAACCTGAAGGGAAACACAGTAACAGTAGGCCAAACACTATTTATAGGCTGGGTGAAAGTGATGGATCGCGATTCGAATGATCCTTCTGTAGAGTCTGCTTACCCTTCATTTAAAAAGGCAGCGATTCCGGATACAGGGAAAGTTATAGTTGCCGGCGGCTTAGATACACTGTATGACACCCAGACCAACAGAGGTATGAGTGTGCTCACAGAAAAGGGTACTGCCGTATTCTTTGAAAAGACAGGGAAAAGCAATGTGTTTGTTGCGTTTCATAACACCGCACGGCGTGGCACAGTCATCAAAGTATTTAATCCAGGTACAAACAAAACGATCTATGTAAAAGTGCTGGGCCCTATACCTAATACCAAGCTATATGCCAATAGCATAATAGGTATTAATGAAGCCGCAAAAGAAGCCCTCGGTGTAACTGAGACCAAAGCCTGGTGCGAATTGTCTTATTCTCCTAATTAGGGAATTAGGATTTGGTTGTTAGGAATCGGGATTGCTTTATCCCCTCTGTTTTTTTACTTAATTAAGTGATCTGTAGGTTTTGCTTTATGAAGTTGCTGGTGATCCGTTTTTCTTCCATTGGTGATATAGTGCTAACCACACCAGTTATCCGCTGCCTGAAGCGCCAGTACCCGGAAGCCAAGGTGCATTACCTTACCAAGGCTGCTTATGGGCCTTTGCTGATAAATAACCCGCACATAGATAAGATACATTACCTGCAAGACGACCTGCAGGAAGTAATTGCGGAGCTTAAAAAAGAAAAATTCGACCACATTATAGACCTGCACAATAATGTACGCACTCTCCGTGTGAAAAAAGCACTTAATGTAAAGAGCTACGCTTTCCCCAAATTGAACGTGCAGAAATGGCTGCTCACTAACCTGAAGATAGACATGATGCCTGATAAGAGCATTGTGGAAAGGTATTTTGAAGCAGTAAAGCCGCTGGGTGTGCATAATGATGGTAAAGGGCTGGATTACTTTTTGCCAGATCACAAAAAACTTGCGAATAACGACATACCTATGAGCCACTGGAGTGGCTATATAGGCTGTGTAATAGGCGGCTCCTACAATACCAAGAAGCTGCCCGTAGACCAATGGAAGAAGTTTTGTGAGGTAGCGCCATACCCAGTAATACTATTGGGCGGTCCGGAAGACAGGGACGACGGCATGTATATAGCAGATGTGGACCCCATTAAAATATATAACTCCTGCGGCAAATTCAACCTCAACGAATCTGCCGAATTGGTAAAACATGCGCGGGTCATCATCAGTAATGATACAGGATTGATGCATGTAGCAGCGGCATTCCAAAAGCCCGTCATATCGCTATGGGGCAATACCTCACCTGAGATGGGCATGTTTCCTTATTATGGCTACAACAACCTTAAAGATAGGGTTTCGCCACAGTCTGTAATTATGGAGAACAAAGGCCTTGGCTGCCACCCCTGCAGTAAACTGGGCTATAATAAATGCCCCAGGGGCCACTTCAAGTGCATGAAAGAGCTGGATATGAACATCGCTGTTGAACAGGTAAAGAAGTTTTGGGCTGGGAAGGTATAGTTCCCGGGTATGCCAAAATCAGATTAGCTGGAAATCACGACAAATACTTCCCAACAATAGGCACTCTCCGCCCAATGCCAAATGCCTTCGGCGACACTCTGATTATTGGGCAAAACTGGTTGCGCTTGTATTCATTGTTGTTTACCAGTTTCAGTATCCGGTTTACCAGCGCGGGGTCGTTGCCCATGCTTATGATTTCTTTAGGGCCTTGCCGGCGCTCTATGTATTGGTATAATAGCGGGTCAAGCACATCATATTCCGGCAGGCTATCACTGTCTTTCTGGTCGTGCCGCAGCTCTGCGCTGGGGGCTTTGTTGATGATGTTTACCGGTATGATCTCTTTGTCCCTATTTATGTAGCGGGCCAGCGCATATACCTGCATTTTATACAGGTCGCCAAGCACGCTGAGGCCGCCGGCCATATCTCCATACAGCGTGCCGTAGCCAGTTGCCAGCTCGCTCTTGTTAGAGGTATTCAACAGAATGCTTCCAAACTTATTCGACATAGCCATTACCATAGCGCCACGTATGCGCGACTGCAGGTTTTCCTCAGCCACATTAAAGGGCAACCCCTTAAACACTGGCTCCAGCGCACCTTCAAAAGCCTCGAAAACGTCCTTTATGGGTATAGTGTTATACACATTGCCCAGGTTTTGCGAAAGCGCCTCTGCATCGGTCACGGAATGTCCAGTAGAGAACTGCGATGGCAATAAAAGGGCATCCACATTTTCAGCGCCCAACGCCTCTGATGCCAGCGCCAGCACCACAGCGCTATCTATGCCGCCCGATGAGGCGACAATAGCCTTTTTAAAGCCCATCTTGCCAAAGTAGTCGCGTATGCCCAGCAGCAAGGCTGCATATATCTTGTCGGTATTTTTCTCGGCTTCAAAGCTTTCTGGCGTAAGCTCTACTATCGGCACCTTGTCTGCAATGCGAACAATCTCCTCTGCAAAGGTGCCATCCTCATTCCACACCACCGATTGCATCGACTCTTTAAAGTAAGGCATCTCCGCCAGTATATCGCCATTGGCGTTCATTACCAGCGAACCCCCATCAAACACTGTATCTGTCTGTGCGCCCACCGTATTGCAATACACCATAGGCAGCTTGTATTTGAGCACGTTCTGCTTTACAATGCCCTTACGCCCATCAGCATGCGTATAGTCGAAAGGCGATGCGCTCAGGTTGATCATGATATGGGGGCTATGCTTTATCAGCTCGTCCATAGGGCATATCCTGTATAGCGGGTCATCGCCCAGGTTCCAGATGTCTTCGCACACGGTCACTGCCAGCTTCTTGCCTTTAAAGGTGAGTATGTCCCATTCATAAGCCGGCTCAAAGTAGCGGTACTCATCAAATATGTCGTAGTTAGGCAGCAGCGTTTTGTGTACCACACCCTTTATCTCTTGCTCATAAAGCAGGTACGCGCTATTGAATAGGTCTTTGCCCTCTATCTTAGGATTGACGGACGGGCACCCCACCAATACCCCAATAGTATCAGCAGCCTCCCGTATCTTATCTATAGCGGCCAGGCCCTGCTGTATAAAGTCATTAAACTCCAGGAAATCGCGGGGAGGATAGCCGCATATAGCCAGCTCTGAAAATACGACCAGGTCGCCATTTTGTTGTTTTGCTTCTGCTATCGCAGCCAGGATCTTTGCAGTGTTTGCTTCAAAATTGCCTATGTGATAGTTTTGCTGTGCGAGGAAGATCTTCATGTGCAGGTAGCTGTGTTTTACGGCTGCAAAGTTATTCTAAAGCGCACATTTTGCGGCATTTCCTCTGCTGGTAACAAGGCTGTAATACAAAAATCCCTACCTTTAATTTATATTATCTATTTCATGAGGGCACTTTTGCTGGCTTTTCTTTTGCTGCCGGTTGTGGCAGGCGCGCAGATAATAAGCACCGTGGCCGGAAACGGATCGCTGGTATATAGCGGCGACAGTGCTGCCGCCACCAATGCTTCCTTTTACTATCCCATGGGTGTAGCCGTAGATGCTACGGGTAACATCTATATAGCTGATGCGCTCAACTCCGTTGTCAGGAAAGTGGGTACTGATGGTAACATTACCACGGTGGCTGGCACAGGTATGGCAGGTTTTGGCGGCGATGGCGGCCCTGCTACGGCCGACTCTGCAAAGCTCAATTCACCTGCTGGCCTTGCCGTAGATATTGCCGGTAACTTGTATATAGCAGATGCGGGTAACGGCCGCATACGTATGATAACTACATTTGGTACAATATCTACCGTGGCAGGTGGCGGCAGCAGCACATCAGACGGCTCAGTGGCTACCGATTACAGCCTCTCGGCTCCGGCCGGTATAGCTTTCGATGGCGCAGGCAATATGTACCTTACCGACGATGGCCGGGTATACAAGACCGTGCGCCCCGGGGCGGTTACCTACATCAATATTATAGCCGGTATAGGCGGCACAGGCTTCAGTGGCGATGGTGGCCCTGCGACAGCCGCGCTATTTAACGAGCCACAAGGCATAGCCGTAGACCTGGCAGGCAATGTGTATGTAGCTGATAAAAGCAACTTCCGTATACGGCAGATAAACACCTCAGGTACAATAAACAGCGTGGCTGGTAATGGCGACGGCGCAGGGTCAGGCTTTGGCGCTTTTTCGGGAGACGATGGCCCGGCTATCAGCGCGGCTTTAAACTTCCCCACAGGTATAGCCATAGCCCCCGGCGGCAGCATTTATATTGCCGACCGTAACAATAACCGCATAAGGCTGCTTACCCCTTCCGGCACTATTACGACTATTGCAGGCAATGGCACATCCGGCTTTGGCGGCGATGGCGGCCTGGCAGCTGATGCCAAGCTCTCCGCCCCCGGCAGCGTAGCCGTAGATGTGAACGGTAATCTATTTATAGCCGACGAGCTGAATAACCGCATCCGCAAAATAACAGGCCTCGGCTCATTTACCGGGGTGAATAACCTGCCTGCCAAACCATCATCGATCAGCGTATACCCCAACCCCGCCACAGACAATTTCATAGTATCCGGCCTTAATACCTCCGACCGCCTCTGCCTGTATGACGCCATTGGCAGGCAGGTATCTGCCCAAACCGCAACAGCTACCCAACTGCGGGTTGACATTAACGGGCTGACTGCCGGGGTTTACTTTTTGCAGGTTTGGGATGCGAGTGGAAATGCTAAGGGTAGGGTGACTATAGAGAAAGAGTAGCCGTCACTTGTCTTTAATTTTCGACGACATAATATTCTTGTTATCGTAAGATGGCAAGTGTATTTGGATAGCAGATTTAATAACTTCATAGAACCAATTCTCTGCAAAAGGAGATATATGTACCTCATCTATTAGTACGGAGGTGTCAGCCGAAAATGTTGTTCCATGTTCAAACAGCGGAACTTTAGGGAAAACATCCATCGGTACGCTTTCGGTTTCAAATTGGTCATAAACAAGGACACGCAACTCTGATTCATAACTATAAGGCTTGGTTTTGAAAGCCACTAAAGTCTTATAATCAGATTCCATCCAAAGAGGCATGTCATAGCTAACTTTTGTAAACGTAAAGTCAACAGTGTTATTTTTTAGCGCAGCTTTCAATTTCCCAACAGTGGTACGGATAGAAACTCCCTCTCTACTGCCACCTAAGTATATTTTCCACATTGCATAATTTTCGACTTTATTTATTACCCAGGAACAACATAATGTTCCTTTATTTAGCTCTCGTAAATGGGCTATAAAGCTATTCTCCATTTTCTCTTTTGCATCCTCTTTGTTTTCAAATGGAAAACTGTGCAAAGAAAATGACTCAATAAATTGTTCCTTTATTTCGTCCGGTAAAGTACCCTCATACTGGTCCGAGTATTTGTCAACTCGCCTAAAAAAAAGACCTTTTGTTAGTAATAATGAATAAAAGGAGGCAAAATCCATATACCTCCATATTACTTCATCATCGTTGATAGGTGGAAATATCTCGAGGTCTCTTATCATGTTTGAAGATATCCAAATATAATTGAGTCGTGAATTATTTCTTTTTTTTAACAGCTCGTAACCGACTCATAACCGTATCTCCGTATGACGTAAGCTTCCAATAAGTTCCTTTATCATGAATGCTACGCTTCTTAGTATTTTCAGCTATAAGCCCTAAAGCACGACATTGAATCATAATAGTTTGAAAATCAGTTTCTTGGATGAAGGCCGAGCCTAAATAATTATATCTGTGCTCCTTGATGTATAACTCCGCGAGATCAAATGAGTTGACACGTAATAGCGCATTAAGGGGCTCTTTCAATTTATCACCGTTTGCCTCATCAATCATTAAAGGACTAATTTCAAAAAAAATCATATTCCATGTTAAATCTACTCCCACAGTAAATGTGTCTGGTAGAGCTTCATACTTACTATTTTTAGCCTGCCAAATACATGTTATTTCAATTGTGTCGTCTCCTTTACTTAAATCTTCTGTTCCTTCAGGGGCAAATGAACTATTTTTATTTATTTGTTGTTTTAGTGAATCAATTTCTTTCCGTAGTTCAAGAATTTCTTTTGTGCTATCCTCACTTAGAATATTGCTGGCCTTAACCCATCCAATTTGTGGCTTGTCTTTGATTAATTTTACTAAACTTCTACTGACTTGTGAACCCAAATCGCTTGGATTTGTCCAATGTTTAACCATCTTTTTTTGGACAAGGGATTTAAAACTATCCAGTTTTGTTTTAAGAGTAATATCTGAATCAGTCTTACTTGATGCTATTGACCCGGGATCGCCATGTATAAAGCCAATTATTGGTATTTCTTTAGTCAACGCGTATTCATATTCCATCTGGGTATAACTAACACCATCATTGTGGGTTGAACCATATCTTCCGGCTACGATTACTAGATAATAGTCGCAATCATCTATTAAGCGTTTTATCAGAGTCCATTGGTCATCGTCAGCAGCTGGAAATAATTCCATTCCAACAGGAATACAATCAAGCTCTAATAATGCTTGCATCACCTGTTGCCTCTCTTCAGTAAGGTCCTTATAAGTTGAACTTACAAATACCTGATATTTCTTTTCCATGCTAGTTAAATCTTGCACTACAATATTAGTTAATATTTTCTTTCTCACACGTCACGCTTTTTCTTAGAATCCAACGACATCAAGGTGCTGAAACCCCAAATCACCGCTTCCACTCCCATTCACCCAACGTAACTTTCCTCTAAAAATGCCGCAATGAAATTCATAATAAGAGCCACGCAACAAGCTCCCCTCTTTTTTTCAAAGAGGGGCGGTTGTATTCGGCGAATGCCGAATACAACCGGGGTGATCACACTCACGAAAATCATAGCACCACAGCACACGTAAAATATACCTTCTCCTCCCCAGTTTTTAATATGTAACAGGATGAAAAATAAATTATTGCAGAGGTTTAACACACAAATAGAGTTGCCAGAATCGGGGAGCCTATCAGTTGCCCCGGCCTTCAGGCCGGGGATAGAAACACGAAACACAACGGCTTTAGCCAAAATTACTCGCGTTACCGGGATTGCACACCTTTTGGCTAAAGCCCGAACCAGGTTTCCCCATAAACCCCGGCCTAAAGGCCAGGGCAACTTACACCCACATACAGCCCATTTCCATAGCACCATAGTACACGTAAAATATACCGCACTCCTCCCCAGTTTTAAATATGTAACAAAATGAAAAACAAAATGTTGCAGAGGTTTTAGCAAATACAACAGCCTTAAATTTAGAGCAGTCCGCGGGGCATCCAAAACACCTTATCGACTTTAAAAATACTACGCCCGGAAACTGCGCATTCGCACGTGAAACATTCCCGCGCAATGCACTATCTTTGTGCCGGTGCCAAACCTCGGGGCTGCAAAGGGTAAGCAATTACCAGTCTTGCAGCAACAACAACGCCTCCGCGAAAGCAGAGGCGTTGCCTTTTTCCTCCCGTAAAACCATCCTAAAACGCTAAAGAGGTTACAACGGAAACTGTTCTACCACAAATTCCAGGTCCATTCTATGATTCATTATCCTATCAACTATTTAACTTATTAATATTCATCATCAGCTAATCAAGTTAATGCATTGCTTCCGACAAGTCTACTTTGTGCGCCTTCTTGTCTTTCACCATCAGCACAAACGGTATGCACACCAGGAACATAAGGCCCAGGTACAGGAATACATCCATGTACGATAGCACTGCCGCCTGCTTGGTTATCATATAATCCAGCGTCTGGTGGGCGCTTTGCAGGGCTACATTGGGCGTCATGCCATGTGCCATATAGTTGTGCTGCATGCCTGCTACGCGTTGCTGCACCATCGCGTTGTCCGACGACATTTGGCTGGTTAGGTCGCTACGGTGCACCATATTCTGGCGTGCCATAAAGGTGGTGATCAGCGCTATGCCAAATGAACCGCCCAGCTGCCGCATCATACCCGTAAACGAGGCTCCCTGGCCTATCTGCTGCCCCTTAAGCGTAGACAGCGATAGGGTAGTGATAGGTATGAACAGCAAGCCCATTCCCAGCCCACGTAGTATGAGCATCCAGAAGAAAGCATCTTTCCCGGTATCTGGCGTCAGTATCTTATAGCCCCAGAAGCTATACATGAAGAAGATAAGCATACCTATAGCTACCAGCACCTGCTGCTTGGCCCCCTTTTGTATCATCCTGCCTATTATAGGCATCATAAAGGCTGTAGTAAGGGCGGCAGGTATCATAAGTGCGCCTGCCTGTTCGGCTGTCCAGCCGAGGCTGGCCTGCGTGTAGAGCGGTATGATAAATGTGGACCCATACAAACCAAAGCCAAGGATGAAGGAGAGAATGGTACCTACCCTCAGGTTCCCATTTTTAAGCACCCTCAATGCCACTATGGGGTTCTTTGCCGTAAGCTCCCGCCAGATAAAGAAAAAGAAGCCTAAAACGCTAACGACTGCCAAAGTAGTTATCGTGCTGCTAGAAAACCAGTCATCTTCCTGCCCTCGTTCTAATACATATTGCAGAGACCCAACTGACACTGCCAGCAGTCCTATACCCGCCCAGTCTACCTCACTTACCGACTTCTTCTCGGCATACTTAGGGCTGCGCACAAACTGTATGGTCAGCAATGTAGCTATAGTACCTATCGGTATGTTGATATAGAATATATAGGGCCATGAAAAGTGCTCTACTATATAACCGCCCAACGGTGGGCCAAGTGTTGGGCCAATGATCACGCCCAATCCGTAAATAGCCTGCGCCATACCTCTTTTCTCCGGCGGATAGCTCTCTGTGATGATCGTTTGAGAGGTTACCAGCAATGCACCACCACCCAGGCCCTGCAAAAAGCGGAAGAACACCAGCTGCCATATACCATTTGCATTACCACAAAGGAAGGAGCAGACCGTAAAGATGATGATGGATGCGGCAAAGTAATTACGGCGGCCAAACTGGGCAGAAAGCCAGCTGGTCATAGGTACTATAATTACGTTGCCTATAGCATAGGCGGTAATTACCCAGCCTATTTCGTTAAGTGTGGCGCCGAGGTTTCCCTTCATATCGTTGAGCGCCACGTTTACTATCGTAGAGTCAACGATCTCCAGCAGGGCGCACACTATCGCTGTGATAGTAATGATCACCCGCCGCGAGCCGTATTCTACAAGCGAATCCTGGTTCATATTATTAAGTATTTCAAAAAGTCATTAATCAATGATCACATCCACGTCCACGTTCATACCTGGGCGCATATCTTTTACCTGCTGGTCGTTGTTGGTAAATTCTATCTTCACCGGCAGGCGCTGTACCACTTTTACGAAGTTGCCCGATGCGTTGTCAGGAGGCAGTAATGCAAAGCGAGCGCCGGTAGCAGGGGAGAACGAGGTAAGCTTAGCCTCAAAGTCGTGGCCGGGGAATGCATCTACATGCACGATCACCTTCTGGCCCACGCGCATTTTAGAGAGCTGGGTTTCTTTAAAGTTAGCTACCACCCATGGGTTAGAATCCAGCACTATGCTAAACACAGATTGTCCGGCCTGTATATATTGCCCTATCTGCACATTTACCTTAGATACCTTACCATCTTCAGGAGCCACAACTACGGTGTAAGACAGGTTGAGCTTTGCATTGTCCAGGTCGGCCTGGCGCTGCTGTATGGTTGCATTAGCCACACTTATCTGCTGCCCTGTAGCATTGCTCTGCGATGTTGCAGCGCTGGTTTGGCGGGTAGCCGCATTTTTCTGGTCTGCCAATACCTGTAGCTGGCGCTCAGCGCTTTCTTTGGCTGCCTCAGCCTGCTCAAACTGCTGCTGGGTAATGGTGTGGTCTTTTATCAGTATAGCATACCTGTCGTAGTCTTGTGTAGTACGGCGCACATTTACTTTAGCGGCTTCTATCTGGGCGCTTGCCGTAGCCACATTTGCTTCATAAGTAGCTATAGAAGCCTTTGAAGCGGTAGTATTGCCCTGTGCTACACCCAGGCTGCTCTGGGCCGCTATAAGCGATGCCTGCGCCTGCTCTACCTGTATCAGCTCATTCCTGTTGTCCAGGATAATAAGGGTATCTCCCTTCTTTACTTTCTGGTTGTCTTTCACCAGCACCTCCGTTACATAGCCAGAGGCGCGGGGTATTACCGGGCTTATGTTGGCGTCTATCTGTGCGTCATCAGTTTCCTCGTGGTGCAGGCCGTGAATATATTTAGTGGTACCAAAAGTGCCGCCCACCAATACCAAAACGATCAGGGCGATCATAAAGCCCTTGTTTTTCTTTTTAGGCGCCTCAGTTTCCGGGGCTCCCATTGCAGGTGTGTGCGGTGCAGTTCTTACTTCGTTAGGTTGTGCCATAGTTCTGTATTATTAGAAGTGTTGTTTTAGATCGTTGTTTCTTTAGTTATTATTTATTTGTAGTTG
>Ga0206843_10105_pt1 | contig 20815 bp, 26 predicted proteins | sample Alteio_BWOrgCont_21_FD_152869 | JGI IMG/M metagenome (GOLD analysis project Ga0206843, IMG submission 152869) | Enriched cells from forest soil in Barre Woods Harvard Forest LTER site, Petersham, Massachusetts, United States -... | ecosystem: Environmental > Terrestrial > Soil > Temperate forest >...
GCAGTCTTTTTCTATCCATTTGCTATTCGATGGTATCTCACATTACGAGTCCTTCCAATCCGTTCAATCAATCGTTTCTCAATGAGCGAATTAAGCCATCTTTGTGCCGTCGTGCGAGAAATCGAAAATTTATTAACCACATCCTGGATGGTGATTTCATTCTGGGAATAAAACAGAGCTAGAATACCTTCTTCAGTTTGGACTATAGCTGGAGTTAATTGGGAAGAGCCTCTTGGCAAGACACACTTTATAAAATTTGCCCCTTCGATAATTTGAGGCTTTTCAAGTCCCCAAGCTTCATAGCTTTTAAAGATATTAATGAATCCAGTTCCCATTTTTTCCACGAGACCCATCTCTCGAAAAATCTTGCAGATAGCGGGATTACGCAAATATGTCAGTCCTTTTAACAATTGATCTTGTTCAATAGGACCCGAAAAATCTCCGGGACTAAATAATTCCAAGCGATCATCGTATATAGAAATCTTTGAGGGAGCTTTGATATGATAATTTCGATGAATCAGTAAGTTTATCAAGGCCTCTCTAAATGCAACTTCCGGTATTTCCAATTTTTCATCTCTTACAATTCCTGTAATTGAAAATGACTTTGAGAGACGATTAAGAACAAAATGATGAGCTTGTTGGAATTGATTTAAAAGGGTCCCTTCACAGTCTATTGAAGCGATAGCATCTCTACCTTCTATGCCTCGGAAATGACTCACAATTATCATTGCTTCTGAAAGAAAAAACTGAGGGGATTTTCCAAAATTCAATAGTCCAACATAAGTGGGAAAGAGCTCGGAATGCTCCTCAACAACCAAAGAATAGGAACGCAAGACGTCTTGCGTCACTTTTGCAGATGCATGATTCTTTCTATTATCAAGAAAATTTTGGATTAATTGATTGTCAAGGGTGTTAAGGGAGGCATTGTAAACCGGAAGTTTTTCAAAATCTATTCTATGTGATTGCCATTTTAGCTCTTCAATCATGGCAGGAGTAGCATGTACGGTGCTTCGTCCCACTCGAATATAAGTTCCCTTCTCTTTTCCTTCAGACTTTCTAAAATAGGGCTTACTCATTCCCGATGAAACAGCAATAATTAATACAGTCTTATCCCCAAACAATTGAGTAGAAACTAAAGGGATAATTGGTGGATAGCAAGCCTCATAAATAGAATGATCTAATGATTCAAGAAGCTTATTTATTTGATCTTCAGGAAGTCCTACTATTGTTCGATCATCAGCGACACCGAGAATAAGTCTCCCACCTTTTTGATTACAAAAACCGATGATAGTTTTGATGATTTGTTCATTTTTGGGAACCTCTCTTTTAAATTCCAACAAAACTGACTCTGACTCTGGATAACGAAATAAGCTCATATTTTCTCCACATTTACTCATTTAGCTTAATTATGCCTCAAATGAAGCGAATGAAGCAAATAAAATAGGAGATTTATATGATTTTTGCTTCATTTGCCTCGTTTGAATCAAATTGAAGAAGTCTAAAATTCAGCCATTGACGAATCTAAAGTTGCACTTTAAATCTGTCAATATGAATCAGTCAACCAAACTTGTTCAGCTTCATCTCTTTATACCATCCAGGCCGGAAGAAATAAAATTTTATCTGTTTTTTCAAATCTCATGGGACCGCGATACAGATAAACAGCGAAACTGGCTTTAGGATTATCTTCCAAAAATGCTTTAAGGCTCCGAACTTTTTTGGGAAGTGCTTGCAAGGAGTATGTGACTTCGAAAGGGACGATTTTTTCTCCAACCTGGACAACAAAATCCACTTCCTGCCCACTATGGGTTCTCCAGAAATAGATCTTATGGAAGTCTCCCATGGGGTCCATGAAGGAATTTAGTTCATTTAAAAACCAATTTTCAAAACGATGCCCTATCAATCCTGTTTGATTGAGAATTGAGAGGTCTTTGATTCCGGTAAAGTAGCTGATGAGTCCATTATTTCTAAGATACACTTTTGGAGACTTTACAAGTCTTTTCAATGTGTTGGTGATGAAAGGCTCGATTTCAACATATTGCCACGTAGCTCTCAAATACCCCTGGTATTTTTGCAGAGTATTCCTAGAGCAATTTAGGGCGTTTATCACTTTTTGATCTTCTCTAATAGATCCCGTTTGCTCAGCCATTACCTTCATCAGATGTTCATATAGGGTAAGATCGCCGACGCTGGAAATTTCGCGAATATCTTTTTCTAAGTAGGTTTGTAGATAGTTGCTTAGGTATTTAAGTCTTCCTTTTTCCGATTCAATTTGCAATACTTCAGGTAGCCCTCCCCAGACTAGCTGTTGTTCCAGTGCCTCTGTGAGCACTTTTTGATAGGGTCTTAAGATGGAATAATGTTGTTGTAATGAATCGATATCATGTGAGTTAAAAATCAAATGAAATGCAGTACCTTCAACAAACGAGAGCTCTTTATTAAGCAGTCGAGCGATTTCCCTTAAATTGAATTCCCTTAACCTTAAAAGATCAACTCTTCCGGCGAGCGTTTCGGCGGCCAGCATATGTAAGTTGAGATGAGCGGATCCTGTCAGAATAAATTTTATCTTTCCCCAACGAGAAAACTCCGAAGTCTTTAGCTTCGGAGATGAATCGTATTTTTAAAAAATGCCTCAGTAATAATTACTAAAAAAAAGTAATTCCCCCTGAGGCGCAAGGTAATGCGTATGATAAACTTTAAGGATCAATTTACCAATCCGACTTACTCTCGAGCTGATATAAACAGGTTTAACGATTATAGCACTGTTGCTTCCCTCACAACTATTTAACGATAATCCGCAGAGTTCGGAACTGAGTCGGCATTCCGAAGTGCCTATTTCTGCTCTATCGTTTACAAACATTTTAAATCCTTCTGTTTGTGCTCTGGTGAAGTAGGCTTCCAGTTTCCTAGAAGCCCCTAAGTCTTTAGCTTAGGGGAGCTTCACTTTGTCTTTTCCTTTGAATTCATCATAGAGGAGCTTTACTTGATCAAAAAGCTCTGGACATTTTTGTGCCTCATCTATTACTACCCAGAGTTTTTCCCGGCCTCCAACATTCTGCAGAGACGATTCTTCAATCATCAGCAATAATTCGTCATTAGCTATCCGCTGCCTTTGTTTTCGTTCATCCATATTGAGCTGCACCCATTTTCTTTTAGGGTGTGCGTTGATATAATGTTCGACGAGAGTCGTTTTTCCAACACGTCTTGGGCCGAGCAATGCGCTGACAAACATCCCCTCAAATGATTCAAAAAATTCTTCTTCGTTCTCTCTGAGAATATACATATATCTTGTCTTTTGCAGTCAGTTTTTCAGTGAAATTATCATATTGCGATGTTAGTTTTTCAGTGAAATATTGTCAATGTAATTGGGAGAATTCATTGCTCCTTAGTTAATTTGTTATACTATTATTTTTAAAATTAATTGCACATTTATATCATATTTATAATATCTTTATAAAAGATTAACAATTAATCTTTAATATTAAACAAAATTAATTATTAAAAAATATTAAACATTTTAACTATTAATATAAGGTAAATCAATGGTATTCGTGGCAGGAGCAGCAGCATTAGGATGGACGTCTTATAAACTAGCAGATCAAGGATTTGCAAATCTTTTAGGATTAGAAACATTACGACATGGCACAAATTTAATTAACTATCTTGGTATTAAAACTTTTGGGGGATTGCCTAGCCATGGTTTAAAAGACACAGGTTCAACCAAAGGAAATAATCTAGATGATACAAGAGGTGCATTTTATGCATTTAAAGATAGTGAGTGGCAAAGATCAACTAACCATTTTTGTGTCCTCCATAGAATTCTGGATATGAGTTTCATTGGCAAACGCGTTTTGCCGAATGGCCATAAGGGTCTTGCCGGCTATAACGCAACTTTAAATTATCTACATTTGCCATTGCCAGATTCGCGAACACAACAAAGAATTACCAATTTATTTATTAGAGTGATTGGAACCCTGGGGGCGCTAATCACAGTACTTACCGTTCCTACAATTAAATTTCGTTTGACACCTAAAGAAATTTCCGAAAAGTTTAGCAACGATCCGAGTTACTCAGGAAAGGCTTACAAAACAGCTCACAAAATAGGCATGTGGAAAATTGGTGTCTTGGGAACGATAACGCAAGGTCTGAATTTGGGAGTTTTTAGAAGGATCGGACAGAATCCTTGTAAATCTCTTACAGGTATCGTCCAGCTCACAGCGGCTGTCGGACTCGGCGCATTGGTGCTTTCACTCTATCCTGCTGCTGCTTCACTCGTTGTTCCAGCGACAATAGGTATGGCATTATTAGCATAAAAAATCACTCTTTGCAAAGATTTTAAATGAGTGTGATTAAATCGGATGATTAAATCTGAGACCGTGACCGTGACCAAAAGCAAGCCTATAGAAGAATATGAGTGTCGATGAGAAAATTCAAGAGAAATCTCCTTGAAATAAGCTCTCAATATCCGGCGATATTTCATCAAAATCCTTGGCTATTTTGACCTTACCACGCCAAGATCCCGGATTGCGAACTCCCCCTGTTTTTTGATAACTCACAAGCCTAACCATTGGTTTTCCAGCTTTGCAAATGATCACTTCCTCACCCGCATAAACCAATTCAATTAGATGAGAAAGCTGTGATTTCGCATCATGAATATTCCGCATTTGCATCATCTCTATCCTTTTCTAGCTATACTAAGATTAGTTTATATTGGAAAAAAATTCAAGAAAAAATATGCCGGCAAATGACGAAAAAAATCAACCCTTTAGATAATTCGCTCTAGTATTATTTTTTTAAACTAATTGCACATTTATATAACATTTGCAATATCTTTATAAGATATTAACAATTAATTTTTAATATAAATAAATTAACCATTAAAAAACATCAAACATATTAACTATTAATATAAGGTAAATCAATGGTATTCGTGGCAGGAGCAGCAGCTTTAGGATGGACGTCTTGTAGGCTGGCAGATCAAGGAGTGGCAAATCTTTTAGGATTAGAAACATTACGACACGGCACAAATTTAATTAACTATCTTGGTATTAAAACTTTTGGAGGATTGCCTAGTCATGGCTTTAAAAGCACAGGTTCAACCAAAGGATTTCATCCAGATAATACAACCGGTGCATTTTATACGTTTAAAGATAGTGAGTGGGATCTTGAAGCAGATTCAAAAAATAAACATCCTATCCTCAGTAAAATTATTTTAAACCTTGGTTTCATTTTCAAACGTGTTTCGCCGATTGGCCATAGTGGTCTTGCCGGCTATAACGCAACTTTAAATTATCTGCATTTACCTTCTCCAGATTCGCAAACACATCTAAAAATTACAAATTTATTTATTATCATAATTGGAACCTTGGGAGGGCTAGTCACAATGCTTACCATTCCTACAATTAAATTTCGTCTAACACCTAATGAAATTAAAGAAAAATTTAATAATGATCCAAGTTACGATGGAATGGCTTATAAAACAGCTCACAAGATAGACATGTGGAAAATTGGCGTCTTGGGAACGATGACGCAAGGTCTGAATTTGGGAGTTTTTAGAAGAATCGCTCAGAATCCTTGTAAATCTCTTACAGGTGTCGTTCAGCTCACAGCGGCTGTCGGACTCGGCGTATTGGGGCTTTCACTCTATCCTGCTGCTGCTTCACTCGTTGTTCCAGCGACAATAGGTATGGCATTATTAGCTTAAAAAATCACTCTTTGCAAAGCTTCTAAATGGGTGTGATTAAAACAGCAATTCCCGCTAAATCTTTTTTATCTTCCTCATCCTGCCGCCGAAGGCGGCAGGATGAGGAAGATAAAAAACATAAATCATTGATCTTCAATGAGTTTTTTAGCGGGAATTGCTGCGATTAAAACCTTGTCCTTGGCTTTTATTTCTAAAATAGGTAGAATATCATATTAATATTTCAAAAACTTACAAAGGGTTTAATAAAATGACAAGATTTTACAAAAACATGATTAAAAATATTTTAATAATTGCATTATTCGCATCACCACTGATGTTATCAGCTGGCGAAGCAGAGCAGCAGGCTGCAAATGAGCTGCTAGATATAACTCGGTTTGAACAGGTGATGGATGATTCTATCAATGCAACAATCCAAATGCTAAAACAAATGGATCCAGAAAATGACCATGAGGCAACCCTGAGAAAATTCTACAAAAAGTATATGAGTGCTGATGTTCTCCGTAAAGATGTGGTCGAAATGTATTCTGAGATGTTTTCGGCAAAGGAGCTAAAAGAAATCGCAGCTTTCTACAAGACGAAAACCGGACAAAAAGCTCTGGAAAAGCTTCCAGAAATTATGAAGCTTTCAATGCAATTAGCACAAACACGTGTGATGCAAAACATGGGTGAACTGCAAGAGATGTTAGCAAACGAGCCAACGGCTAAGTAATGCTAACTTGAAAGGCGTTAACTTCTATCGTTGTTTCAGCGGCTGTTAGGTATGGCATTATTAGCTTGAAAAATCACTCTTTGCAAAGCTTCTAAATTAACTGTTTGCAAGAGTTAGGCCATTGCTTTATAATCCACCTATTGTGAATTAGAAAAGAGCGAAAGTTTCATGATAAAGCAATGGTTGGTTTGGATAAATTATGTAGTCGCAGGCATAGGGATATTTCTTGTGTTGATGGGAGCATTTTTTTTGCTGATCCGCCCCTCTAGCATCCCTGTATCAGACGCACCCCCTCCCAAAACAGCTTTGCCTAAAAGAGCCTTTGCCTTACCGAAAGAAAATTATGCTGCCATTGACGAACCTCTCCTATCTCTGCAATTCGCCCCCATGTCTATGCAGCTACCTGAGCTAAAACGCTATTTAATTTATTATGGTAAAAATGGCCGGCCGGATGCTGTAGCGGAAAAACCTTTGCTGCATTTTGCTTTCACAGGGAATAAGACAATTTCATCGGTTGTTCCGGGAGAACGGTTATATGTCTCATACGATCGCAAATTAAATCCACCCCAATATGTTTTTAGCCCCGGCAATGCTGAAACTTCTTTGTGGCTAGAAGCAACAGCAGAAGGCAACGAAGCACATGTTAAAGCGACCATGAAAGGAGAAAACGGAGAAACCATCCATGAACCTGAAGCAAATGCCAATTTCAATCTACCGGAGAAAGAATATGTGCGCTTTGGCGGGACTCCATGGGAAATTGGAAAAAATCGCGTCGATGCAACCCTATTGGCGAGACAAAAAGCACGTTGGTATGGGCCAGATGTCTTTTTAGGCAAGCACGGTGGAAAAGAATATGCCGATAAGATTGGAAAACAGCGCATTGATTTTGGTGAAGGAGAGGATGTTTATTCAGTTTATGTCGGAATCAATGACTCTTTAGTTTGGGTCAATGATCAATGGAAAGCCGTAAAACCGGGAGCTGAATCCCTGGGAAAACCTCTTTTGGTGATCAAAAAAATTGAAGACCGTTTAATGAATGTGGAACTCTGGGATCCCGAAGGCAAAGGAAAAATCACCTTGAATTTGTTAAAATCTTCTGAAGTGCAAGCTCATTCCAATATCCAGCAAAATTTTAAATTTGTCGGCGCGCGCACCCGAACCCAATTTGTCTTTGAAATCGATGGGGAACGCATGCTGCTTAGCCCGCATGATTGGCTGTTATCAACTAAAGAGGGATGGGTCAAACTGCAAACATCCGAAGAGATTGATAATTATGTCGACCGCAAAATCTCAGGAGCCCTTTTTATTTTCGATGGCATCGAACGGAAAGATGACCATATGTCCTTGACAGGAACCTTATTCAATCCTTCGCGTACAGATATGCAGACTGTGGAAATTCCGCTGCAGCAAAATGCACCGACCCCTCCTGCCGGAGCATCCGGAAGGAGTAGTGAAAAAAATACGCAGGTAAAAAAACCGGGGCCTGCAACGAGCAATACAAGAGAAAGAATATCACCACGTCAGCCTGATAATCAGGATGACGATGATGACGATGATGACGATGACGAGGATGATTATGAATAGCAATGATTTTATCATGATGGCTTCTCAAAGCAAATACCGCCTTGCGAGTGCTTTATGCCTCTTTGCCTTATTTTTCAGCATGCTATCTGCTCAGACGATTGCCGAAAAAAAAAGCGGGATGGTCCCTGCCGGAGGGGATTTGACCAAAGACATGCAACAAGTCCTCAAGCAATTGAACAAGGAACTGTTAGAAGATCATTCAGAGATCCAAAAATTATATGCTCAAGTGCTTGTCCTCTTTCAAAATAATGCCCCCGAAGATTCTTATGGCAAGCTATTAAATCAAATCAACATGCTGAAGAATGAAATTGAAATGAAGGAAGAGAATTGGCGCGAGATGGCGACCCATACGGGCAATCTCGAACCCTATGCTTTGTGGCATCAGCCGGAAACGACTTTAGGACAGCTGATCATAGACTACGGATCGCAAAATTATGTTTATGTCATGCCTCCGGAAATCTCTAATCTGCCTGTCAGCGTTAACTCAAATATCCCTATTCCTAGATCCTCTTGGAATGAAATGATGGAACTGATCCTCACCCAAAACGGAGTAGGCTATAAGCAGTTGAATCCCTATTTAAGGCAGTTATACTTGATCAAACAAGACAGGTCTGGCATCCGCATGATCACGAATAAGCGGCAGGATTTGGAATTCTATCCAGGCGATGCACGCATTTGTTTTGTTTTGACACCTGAACCTTCTGAAGTGAAAAGAGCTTGGTCGTTTTTGGACAAGTTTATCAACCATAACAGCACTGTGTTGCAAATGGTTGGACGGGATATTTTGATTATCGCACAAGTGGACGAGGTCACAGATCTGCTCAAGCTGTATGATTTTGTTTCCATCAATCGAGGAGATAAGGAATACAAAATCAAAACAGTCTCCCGCGTAGATGCTGAAGAAATGGCGAAAATATTAGCAGCCATTTTTGACCAATTAGTGGAAGCTCCGAAATCCATGGAAGCTTCCGGAAGGCCAGGACCTAAGTCATTAATCAAGATCTCCCAAGAGGAACGCAAAGATCAGCCTTCCAATGAAATCAATGGTTTAAAAGTCATTCCTCTCTCACATATCGCTCAAGCAATATTTTTGGTCGGAACAAAAGAGGAGATCACTAAAGCGGAAGAAATCATTGACCGCGTGGAAAATCAAGTGGGTGAAGCGAGAGAAAAAATCATCTATTGGTATACTTGCAAGCATTCAGACCCTGAAGAGTTAGCTGAGATTCTCTACAAGATCTATGCCTTGATGATTAAGACAGGCACAGGCCGCGAAGAGGAAAGAGGAAGGGGCAGAAGAGGGCCCTTCCCACCAGGCCAAGGCCCAGGATTCCCTCAAGGACCCGGTCCTGGCTTCGGAGGGCCTTTCGGACCCGGTTATCCAGGTTTGCCTACCCAGCCTCCCCCTCCTCCACCAAACCAACAATACATCCAGCAGGACTATCAACCTCAGCCTTTCATAGATTCAATCAATGGCGGTGGATTTGTTCCTTCTAAATTATATCAGAATGACTTTTATCAACAGGGCGGCTATATCGTCAATCCCGCTCCCATTGAACCGAAAGTCATGCGGCCTCCGGTCGCCAATAGAGGACGCGATAACTTTATCGTTGATTTGAAATCAGGAGCGATCGTCATGGTCGTGGAAGCTGAAATTTTGCATAAAATGAAAGATCTCATCAAGAAACTCGATGTCCCTAAAAAAATGGTTCAAATAGAAGCCTTAATCGTTGAAAAAAGATTGATTCACAATGACAGCTTCGGATTAAACCTTTTGCGCATAGGTCAAGGAGCTTTGAATAAAAATATTTCCAGCTTTTTATGGAACGATCTCAGGATTCCGACAAAAAAGCACCCGCATATTATAGATAACACTGGCGTGACAGAATTTATTTTTAGCCATAAAGGAGATCATGGGGTCCCTGCTTTTGATATTGCTTATAAGTTTATGATCAACCAAGATGATATCCAAATCAATGACAATACGACTGTTGTCACCGTAAACCAAACACCCGCTAAAATTGCCATTGTGGAAGAAATTTCCATTAATACCGGAATATTCCTTGTTCCAAATTCATCTCAAATTACACAGGAACAAGCTTTTACAAGAGCTCAATATGGAACCACGATCATTGTCACTCCCACAATCCATTATCTGGATGATTCCAACAATTATGATGAAAACATCAGTTATGTCACATTGGATACGGACATTACATTTGATACTGTCGCCGCCTCAGGCAAGGCGCAGCAACCGAATGTGACAAGGCGGCATGTCACAAACCAAGTCAGCATTCCCGATGGACAAACTGTTGTCATCGGCGGCTTGCGGCGCAAAAATGCCAACGACAATAAAAATTCGATCCCATTTTTAGGGGAAATCCCGGGATTCGGAAAATTATTCAGCACCACAACAATGCACGATGCTACCACAGAGCTGTATATCTTTTTGACTCCGAAAATCATCGTCGATCCAGCGGATGATTTTGAGCGTTTACGAAGGGAAGAAATGATGAAACGCCCAGGGGATATTCCTGAATTTATGTGTGTGCTGGCACGTGCGCAGGAGGCTGCAAAACAACGCTTATTCGCCGGCACAATGAACTTGCTATTTGGACGCCCTCCCGATCGTTGTGTCATTGAAAAGCCTTGGCCGCCTTATCGGGATGAATTTGAACAAACTTGTCCCACAGGTGGTTTCGATGGCAGATGATCCATCTCAACCCACGCAACGGCCAGCTGAAGGGAGTTTGCGCAGCGAAGATTTGATCCGTCAAGGCATGTTGACCGGAGAAGATGCAAACCGTTCCTTGGCGGCCCAATTTGGCATGGCAGTTTACTTAGACCTTTCCATCTTCAAGCTTTCTCGCGAACGTTATAAAAAAGTCCCCTATTCGTTTGCAAAAAAAAATGTGGTGATGCCTATCAAAGAAGAGAATGGACTTTTTCTTGTGGCAGTGGCTGATCCGCTCAATTTGGAGCCCTTAGAAGAGCTGCGTTTGATGCTAGACAGCTCGGTCAAAGCTGTTTATAGCCCTAAAGATGCCATCCTCAATGCCATCAACGAAGCCTACAAACAGGAGTCAGGGTCGGCCTCTCAAATGATTGCCCATATGGGTGACAGAGGAGAGGAAGGCAAAGATGGGGAAGTTGAAATCTATGATCTCCTGGATGACAGCGTCCATCAAGCCCCAATTATTAAACTTTTGAATTTAATCATCATAGAAGCCATTCAACAAGGGGCATCCGACATCCACTTCGAACCTTTGGAAGAGAGCTTAAGGGTCCGCTATCGCATCGATGGGGTTTTGCAATCGCGCCATTCTCCGGCACAAGAATTCCAGGCTCAATTGATGACAAGGATCAAAGTCATGGCAAAAATGGATATTGCCGAGCATCGGCTGCCCCAGGATGGCAGAATTAAGCTTAAGATGGGCCGCCGCGAGATTGACTTCCGTGTCAGCACTGTGCCTGTATCCGGCGGCGAAAGGATAGTTTTAAGGATACTCGACAGAGGCAACGTCATCCTGGGATTAGACAAAATTGGGATGCTGCCCAAAGTGTGTGAAGAATTTCGAAGCTTGATAGAATTGCCGGAAGGCATTGTGTTAGTGACAGGCCCCACGGGAAGCGGTAAAACGACAACTCTGTATAGTGCCATTTGCGAATTGTACAATGATGAAACGAACATCATGACTATCGAAGATCCTGTCGAATATAATTTAAAAGGCATTGCCCAAATTGGGGTCCAGCATAAGATCAAGCTCGATTTTGCAACAGGATTAAGGCATATCTTGCGTCAAGATCCGGACATCATCATGATTGGTGAAATCCGTGACGTTGAAACAGCAGAAATTGCCATACAATCATCCTTGACAGGCCACCTGGTTCTAAGCACTCTGCACACAAATGACGCCCCTTCGGCAGTCACACGCTTAGTCGATATGGGCATTGAACCCTATCTTCTGTCTTCATCGCTTATCGGTGTCGTTGCCCAGAGGCTTGTCCGAAGGATTTGCCCTGATTGCAGGCAACCTTATCAACCTTCAGAACGAGAACTCCAAAGCATCAGCTTAGAAAAAAAAGATTTAATCCAGGGAGTCCTCTACAAAGGAGGAGGTTGCCCCTCCTGCGTCGGGTCTGGCTATAAAGGACGGCATGGCCTATACGAATTGATGGTTGTTAATAATGCCATTAAAAAACAGATTGTCAAAAGCCCCGACGCAGTTGAAATCCGGCGCATCAGCATAGACAGCGGGATGTCGACCTTATTAGAACATGGCAGCGAGCTTGTACGCAAAGGCATTACAACTGTGGCTGAAGTATTAAGGGTCTCAAAAGGATCCGAAGAAAAAGGATAACTATGCCTTTATATCAATACCAGGCTTTAGACAAAAATGGCAAAAAACGCGCAGGACTGATTGAAGCTCAAAATGACAAAGATGGAAAAGAAAAGCTGCGCGACCAAGGTTTGATGGTCACGCGCATTTCCATTAAATCCGGGGGATCCGCAAGAGAAAATCTCCGTGGAGAAAGCCTCATGACGTTTACCATGCAGCTTTCTCAACTTATAAATGCCGGCATTCCCTTGTATCAAAGTTTAGTGGCATTAGAAGAACAATATAGAAACGAACCTTATCACCGCATACTCCTAAGCCTTTGCGAACAGATTAAGACCGGCACCCCACTCTCCCAAGCCATGGCAAGCTATCCCCTCAGCTTCAATAAACTTTATTGCTCCATGATTGCAGCAGGAGAATCTGCCGGAGCATTGGATATCGTATTGGAAAGGCTGACTCATCTGTTGTCAAAACAAATGAAGTTAAAACGCCAAATAACGACTGCTATGATTTATCCTTGTATATTGGCAAGTTTTTCTTTTTTGATTATTATTATGTTACTGGGCTTTGTCGTGCCATCAATAGAAGGGATCTTCGAGGGCAGGAATTTGAATTCGTTTACAAAACTCGTGATAAACACAAGTCATTTTTTCCGGGATTACTGGTGGGTCTACATCCCTATAGCTGCCGGTTTGATAGGATTTCTTGTTTACCAAGCGCGTACGCCAAAATGGAAAATCTGGAGAGAACGCAACTTCCTAAAAATTCCTCTTGTGCGCACTTTGATAATTCAAGCCTCCGTAGCCAGATTCTGCCGCACCATGGGAACTATGCTGCAGGGAGGGCTGCCCATCATAAATTCCTTGCATATATCGAGAGAAGTGATGCGGAATGTTGTTTTAGAAGAAGACATTAAAAGAGCAGAGTCTAAAATCATAGAAGGAAGTTCCCTAAGCCATGAGCTCTCGCATTCTAAATGGTTCCCCCTCATGGTTTCACGCATGCTTGCGGTAGGAGAAGAATCCGGAACAACCACAATAATGTTAAATAAAATTGCTGACATGTACGAGGATGAATTGGAGAAAACCCTCGACCAACTGATGGCCCTTGCACAACCCATTATCCTTGTCTTTATGGGGGCTATTATAGGAACCGTCTTGATGGCAATATTGCTTCCTTTGACGGATGTCAGCTCCCTATCAATGTAAAAAAGGAGATAAAATGAAATTTCAAAAATTAAAAAAAAGGTATATTACTTTGATCGAAATCATGATAGTCATGTTTTTGATCGCCTTGATCACCGGTGTGATCGCTTTTAATTATCGGGGCAGCTTAGATGAAGGCAAAGCTTTTAAGACAAAAGCCGCTATAGATAAACTGGAGACTATCTTGAATTTGAAAGTTTCCGAAGACCCTTCTTTTCAAGACAGCATTACCAGTGAATGGCAGAACGTTATCAAACATTCGCCTTTAGTATCGAATGCTAATGCATTGCTAAAGGATGGTTGGGGAGGTGATTATACGGTAACTCTAGAATCAGGCGGAGCGGTTAGGGTCCGTTCACAGAAATATGAAGATTATATCAGCACGCATCAGACCATGTTCGGCCATGATAAGACAGTGAATCACTAATTGACACCATGTTATATAAGCGCCGTTTTCTTACTTTTATTGAGATCATCATCATTATCACGCTCTTGACTATCACTTTAGGCTTGATTGGGGTCAATATTCGCGACCTCGTCAAGCAACAGCGATTCAAGTCGGAAGTTTCTGTAATTGTCGATCAACTACGTCTTGCTCAAGACTTAATGTTGGTGCTCAATACGGATGTGTTGATGAGATTTGCAAAAGAAAATAATAGCATTAAATACCACCTAGAAGTAGAGAACGTTCTTCCAAAAGGATGGCAACGAGAAATCAATCGACCCCGTCGTAACTTAACGACAGTGGCAGTGATTGAGTTCGATGATGCCTCTGCAGGATTAAAGAATGCCGGCCTCCCCATAGAATTAAAATTTCTATCGGGAGGATCTGTCATGAGCCAAGGAGTATTGCGCCTCGCCACGCAGGATGGGGAAATGGAGACTTATATCTGCTTGCCGGGATATCCTCGCCCGATAGTCAATGTCACGGATCCAAAAAGCGATAAGGGTTGTGATGCAAAAATCGATGCGGATTTTTTCGACAAGTTGACCTTTGACACACGTCGAGAAATTGAAAAAGAAGGTGCAAAGTAATGCCAGCCAAGGAACATAAGCTATATAAAAGGCGGCATCAGTCTTTGCTGGAAGTTTTAATCGCTTTTGCCTTGATAGTCCTTTGCGTGCTGCCTTTGATTTATCCTCATGTGGCTATTTATAAAGCCCAAAATACATTTGTCCGCAAGATTGAACTAGACCATGTTGTCAATCTATTGTATGGGAGAGTCTTAGAAAAATTATATATGAATACCATTCCTTGGAATGACCTTGCACAGACAACATTTCACGTTGATGGGGAATTATTAAAAGAGGTGCAATTCAACAAACCCTTTTATTTCACCGGAAGCTATAACTTTTTTGAAACCCCCTCAAAATTTAAACCTAAGAAACCGGAGAATTATTCCTTACACCTTTACAAGCTCACTTTTAACTTTGTTCCCATCGAATTTGCAAAGGGATCTAATGATGTTAAAGAATCTAATCTTATAAAGTACCAATATGACGTTTTTGTTGTAAGGGACCTTAGGGCTATAAAATAATGCTGCAAAACCATTGTGATATAACATGTTGATAATCAAGCGCTTACATCTATTTACCTTACTAGAGACATTGATTGCAATGGCCTTAACAGTCGCTATTTTGGCAACGTTGACTTTCTTTTACCGCCAAGTCTCTGACCTTAATACTAAAGCCGAAATTCTGCAAAAAAATGGTTTTAAATTGCGTTATATTGAAGGCCGCTTTTCCAACATATTCCCTCGTGCAGTTTCTGAAAGCGATCCGAAAAAAGATTTTTTCTTTTTTACCGTTTCCGATATCAGCGGGATATTTGCCAACCATAGCCCTCTCAGCCTTATATTCACATTTGATAATGGCGTTGATCTTTCCAAGTTATTTTCCAATCATGTCATTGCGCGTATATTCTTAGATACACGAGGGCGTTTATGTATGGCCACCTGGCCTTCCAATAAACGGTGGACATCAGGAGCAAATATCCCCATGAAATTGGAAGTTTTGCTTGAGGAAGTTGAATCGCTAAAGTTTTGGTTTTTTATTGCACCTGATAAAAAATGGCAACTGGAAAATAATACAGGCAATCAAACACAGCCTCCTCCTCCTCCTACTACTACTGTCGTAACTACGGTCAACCCTACCCCTGAAGGAGGTTGGATCCATGAATGGTCGCAAGATTATAAACAATTGCCAGCCATCATAAAAATCGAGGTTGTTAGGAATAAAAAATCTGAATTTTTTACTTTCCCTTTATCTAACTGTAAAAGGCAGCCCACTTATAACCAATGAAGACCCTTTAAAGGCAGCTTATGAATGTTTTGTTATTTGTGACCGCGATGATCATGGTATTATCCATGTTGACTTACACTAGGCTGGAAACCTATCGTAATTTTAGTCTTCTTCAATCTGAATTTACTCAATTCATGGAAAAAACTGAGCGAGGATATATCAACAAGACAGCTGTCTGGTGGTATGATAATTCCAAGGGGGAAAAAAGAACCCCGGGCAAGGGCCAAACAAAAAATGAAGCCCGATCGCGCTTGAGCTTTCTTGTATTCATCGATAAAACCGCACAAGCTAAGTATGCTCAAGCTTATCCTAAAATTGTTTTACTCTCAAAAAAATTGATCACTTATTTATATCAAAACCAACCTACTTTTAAAAAGATGCTCCAACAAAGGCCTGATATTCTCGATGCATTGCTCGCTAGATTAATGGTGGCAGATAGCTTACCTAAAGAACAAAAAATTAAAAAAGCTTCCGACCTTGCCAATCTTGAATTAAATGATCCTCTTCTCGATGCTTTTTTCTATTACATATTGAAGGGAGCTGAACTGCCGGAAAAAAAAGTAAGCGAAAACATGTCACAATCGAAGCTTCCGATGCCTGAATTTATTATTAAAGAAGCCAAGGGCGAAATCGATGACGAAGATGGCGATCAAAATATACAGCAGGAATATATATCTCCGGAAGGATATTTTTCACTTCAGGATTATATCACTGTAGACGCTGCTATAAAAATCCGAGTGTATTTAGCTTCAAGAGCTTTGTTAATGGCTATTTTTAACGACCCAGTCATTGTAGATTCAATTATTGCCATGCGCAATGATTTATATAAAAAGGTTGTTAACGGACCCATGAGCCCTGCTGACGCAGAGGCTCAATTTAAAACAACTTTTGCCTCTAAAAGCGATCCAAATTTTGATGATACAATCTTAGACTATACCGTAACCAAGACGAATCCAAAAAATTATGAGTAATCTGCCTTTAGATTTGAAAGAAGCCATCCAGGAAGAAATCAAGAAATGCCGCTTGGGGCTTTTACAAAAACCCCGAGAAGAATTAGGCTCCCGCTATAGAGAGGAAGCCAAACGGAAAGCCATCACCTCCTCCGGCGCTCAATTTCTGGATTCACAAGAACATCGCCTGGCTTACATCGCGACGCGCATGCCTGCCACTTATGCCGTTATTGCTAAAGTCATGCGCGAAGTGAAATTGCGCATTCCCCACCTAAAATTAGAAAGCCTGCTGGATTTAGGTTCAGGCCCAGGCACAGCTTTATGGGCTTGTGCAGAGGAATTCCCCTCTCTTAAGCAAGCGACTTTGATCGAGCAAGATGGGGAAATGATTCAGTTAGGTAAGCGCCTTTTATCCAAAAGGCAAACTTCGGTTTTTAGCCATGTCAACTGGCAGCAAGTTAATTTGTTAAATCTCGCTCATCTAGAGCCGCATGATTGCATTGTGATCTCCTATGCTCTTGGAGAATTACCCAAGGAAAATCAGATGAAATTAATCGAAATGTGCTGGAAGGCAACAAACCAAGCTCTCATCGTGATTGAACCGGGAACTCCGTATGGATTTCAAGGGATTTTAGCAGCACGCGAACAATTGATTGCCTTGGGTGCCAATATTGCCGCCCCTTGTCCACACGCAAATGTATGCCCCTTGGCAGCTATTGGAGACTGGTGCCACTTTTCCGAGAGATTGGAGCGTACAGTTGAGCATCGCCTTCTAAAAGAAGGGCAGCTAGGCTATGAAGATGAAAAATATTCTTACATTGTAGGGGCGAAAGAAAAGGGCCCTCGCTATTTTGAGAGGATCTTGCGACACCCTCAAAAGCGCACAGGGCATATCCATTTTACATTGTGCACTCAAGAGGGCTTAAAAAAAACGATCGTTTCTAAACGTGATGGTGAAGCATATAAGCAAGCAAAAAAACTCGATTGGGGCGATGTCTTATCTTAAATAGACTCCTTTAAACTGCTGTGCCTTTGCACTTCAAGAGAATTTTATGACCCAACTGGAATGTTAATACTAAAGGAGAAAGTGCATCATCGATAAAACCGCCTGCAAGAAGGCCAATCAGACGTGGATTAACAACATCTTTTAAGTATACTGCTCTTAACTTTTTTACAGTCTCTGAAAAATTTTGATTATATATGAACTGCCACCCATAAAGGTTAAATCCTACATGAACACACATTGAGCCTAATAAACCAATTCTATCTTGTGCTAATGAACATACAATACCTGCAACAGTAGCATTGCAGAATTGTCCTGTAAAGCTAATCGGGAAATCTATTAAAGCCATTGTAAAAGGAATTTCTAAGATTGGAACCCTTGCTTCAAAAGCAGTAGGGGCATGCACCAAAGTCTTTTTATCCATAGCTAAACATCCTCTAATCTTCGCAGGTTTACTTGCCATCACCGCATGTGCCATAGGTGCTATGATGCACCCAGGGGCTGCGGGAGCGGTGGCGGGCGGTTTAGGTTTTATCGCTAAAACTACTTTGTCCTTTACTGGAAACGTTATTAGCCATATTCCAACAGTTATTAAACAAATTTTCTCTGCCATAGGAAATGCTGCGCTTCATTCAGCTCTAAAGAACTTAGCGTTGGGATCAGTAAAAGTCATTGGCACAGTTGTAAGCTATCTTCCTTCCATTTTGTTTCAACTAGTGTCTGGAATTGTGTCAATCGCAAGATTGATCTTAAGAATCTGATTTCTTGCAAATAGGGAGGAGTCTTCCAAGACTGCACATTTGCTCCTTTTCGAAACATTTCGATTGCCCCATCACTTTGCGTGAATTTTATAACCTATCATATTTGTGTGTACAATATACGGGCAATGTGTATAATTAGGAAATAAAGGGAGGTTATTATGAAACAAGATCGTATAGAAATTAGGACAAGTAAAAACGAAAGAAAACAATTTGAAGAAGCAGCTTGTCTTAGCGGGATGAACCTTTCAGAGTTTTTGCGCAGGACTGCTTTGGAAAAGTCTTTTGAAATCATTCGCAAAAGCAATTCAATTGTATTGTCTAACGAAGATCGTGATGCTTTTTTAAATGCTTTGGAGAATCCGCCTGAGCCCAATAAGAAATTGAAGCAAGCTCTAAAACATTACAAACGACTAATTAATAATGGGTAATTGTGCTGATCATAAAATCAATTGAGGATGTAGAGTCAAACGCATTTAAAGGATTTTTCTGTGGAAATGATGAGCTTGATACTTATCTTAAGGAATTCGCCAGGCAAAACCACAAAAAAGGCATCGGTAAAAGTTTTGTAGCCTTAGCTGAAGATCGCGTCATCGGATATTTCACCATAAGCATGGGATGGGTTGAATTCGTTGAAATACCGAATGACTACAATCGGGGAATTCCGAAATATCCTGCTCCCGTTGCTCGAATAGGACGACTTGCTGTTGACACTCAATTCCAGGGCAAAAAAATAGGTACAGCTTTACTTATTGACTCACTGAAAAAAATTCTGGAAGCGTCAAAAACTATTGCTGCCTATGCGGTAGTAGTAGATGCTAAAAACGATTCTGTTAAAAGATTTTATAATGGATTTGGCTTTATAACATACAAAGGCGACCTTTCTTTATTTCTCCCAATGAAAACTGTTACAAAGCTATTGAAATAACTTCCATTCAGTTTCTTGGTGTCGGGGTTTCATGGTGATAAAAACATCTTTAGCTAATTGAGTTGTTATAAGTCCAACGAGTGGAATCGCTTCTTTTTGTTTCATGTCTATTTCGTAATTAGAAACAAAGCTAAAATGAAATGTAAAATTTCTTGAACCGCTAGCTTTTCCCCTGGACAATGATGTACACCTGAACCAAAAGCATGCCAATCATTGTAATTAGTGGAGTTTAGTGTCTTCTCAGCTAGAGTGTTGATCCGGCTTGCAAGAAATTGATCTTCATAAAAAATGTACTTTTGAATTTCCTCTTTTCCCTTTAGACTAATCTAAACTTTGCTGACAGGTTTGCGACTTCTAGACCTTTTGATTCTTTTATTTGTTGGGAGATGCTCAATATTTTTCCCTATTCTATAGAGAAAGTCTGGGGACATATCAGCGCCATTTTCCCATTCAATGGTGTCTGTGTCTTCGTTAACTTTGAATTTTTTAAAGTAGGATATGTTCTTTAGCGGTTCGAAAATTTCCCCATACAGATGCGGAAACAAATCTATAAGCTTGTCCGTCTTATCATCAAATGTCAGAATGATTTTATAGTCTTCAACATATTTTGCTTGTTTGACTGAGTGCATATTTATTACTCAAATTTTGGTATTGGTTTGTTATCCATAGCGAGCTTCCAACGCTCTAATAGACCGTTTTGGTGTGCTTTAGCCCATTTTTTCACTTTAGCAAGTTGAACCGGGGGCAATTCCCCTTCTAAAACTTCCAGTGTTTCTATTGCAATACTTGCTTTATGATCCCCGTATTTAGCATGGAAGTGCGGATACCAATGTTCTCCTCTATGGTATATCGTAATGATTATCTTTCCTATTCGGTAAATCTCAGGCATTGACCCTTTAAGCATTTGAGGTTGTCTAAACTAATTATACCACATCCAAGCGAATGTTAATAGATCGAAACATTTTTTTGTTTTGGGTATTTTGGTTACTTTGTCGTTTTAAATTAAACGCAGAGGCGCAGAGGGGTAAATTTTATCAAATTGTGTCAATCGCAAGATTGGTCTTAAGAATCTGATAGTTTTCGGGGTTTCATAGTGATAAAAACATCTTTAGCTAATTGAGTTGTTATAAGTCCAACGATTGGAATCGCTTCTTTTTGTTTCGTGTCTATTTCGTAATTAGAAACCAAAGCTAAAATGAAATGTAAAATTTCTTGAACCGCTAGCTTTTCCCCTGGACAATGATGTACACCTGAACCAAAAGCATGCCAATCATTGTAATTAGTGGAGTTTAGTGTCTTCTCAGCTAGAGTGTTGATCCGGCTTGCAAGAAATTGA
>Ga0206843_10160_pt1 | contig 20478 bp, 21 predicted proteins | sample Alteio_BWOrgCont_21_FD_152869 | JGI IMG/M metagenome (GOLD analysis project Ga0206843, IMG submission 152869) | Enriched cells from forest soil in Barre Woods Harvard Forest LTER site, Petersham, Massachusetts, United States -... | ecosystem: Environmental > Terrestrial > Soil > Temperate forest >...
CTAGCAACTAGAACAATACTTTTGTTTTAAGCACTGACTTGCTTTTGCTTTGGCTGATTTGTCAAGGTAAAGGTGTCTACTTCCTTCCATTCCAAAGAAATCCAAGCTCTGAGCTAATCCAGCCAATTACAAAAATGCAAAAACACTGTGCCCCCGGGTATGTGAATAAGCATGATTGTAATTAGTGATGGTGCTGGCTGATTTCTCTGAAAGAGAGTATTTCCGGCTATTCAGCTAGGAAACCTGTAGTCCCAAGATTGGTCCGTATGTATTGTGACTAGGCGGGTGCTTTTCAGAAGTACAATTACCTTACAGGCTTTTAATTAAGCCTAACCTGAAGGAGATTAAGGATGCTGTCGAGTATCGTCGAGAACCGAAGAGACGACAGTACATCGGATCAAAGAGTGTTTCTAGATATCACCCTCGAGTTCCCTCTTACCAAGGAGGGGATCTCTGAATTAAGAACTAAGACAGAGGAACTGTCTTTAGCAGCCCGCGGATGGAGCAGGGGTGCGATATTCTTTCTCAAGTTTGTGCCAAAACGGGCTTTTGAGCCCGAGGAACTGTCACTCATACATGGGGTGATTTTAGCGGTGTTGCAAGAAAGGTTCGGTCGGAACGTTTGGTGCCTGTTTGATTCGGGCCCATGCGTACAGGCAAACTCTTGAGCCAGCCCCGCCGTCAAGAAAGCGACCGAGACCCGCCAACTGGCAGATCTCGGTCGCTTTCCTTTTTTACTCTTGTTTTGGTATGGGACGCTCTTGTCCTGCCACCAAATTTAATACTACTTAATACTATCCATCGGCCGTTAGGGGGCATCAAATCATCTATATAATCACTCTTTTTCTATAAGCGTAATCAGATCTGGGTACTTGTTTGTATTGCTTCGATGGTTGGCCGCACAAGCTCAAAGCGATCTCTTATTGTTGAATAAAAATTTCCAGATAAACGGCCAATTGAATCTAAAACTTCTAGATCTACATGTGTTTCTTTATACACGTCCGGCGACAAGTGTATACAGACAATTTCACCCAAGATTAAGCTGCCACCCAGTAGTCCCTTGCCAATTTCCACAATGTCATATAATTTGCATTCCATATTAATTAAAGACTCTGCCACCAAGGGCGGTTTCACATACAAAGCCCGCTTAGCTGTTAATTTAGCTTTTTCAAATTCACTAACGTTATGCGGATATGGTGCGCTAGTCTCGTTCATCTTTTCGCCAACGGCATGGCTAACCATATTTACCACAAATTCTTTTGTTTCTCTGATATTAGCTAACGTATCTTTTGGCACAGGTATTTCTTTGCCGTCTTTCATTTCTGTTTTCGCGTATTGTGGGGCAAAGCACAATACTGGCGGCACGGTACTGGCTACAGTGAAAAAAGAAAACGGTGCTAAATTAGCTATGCCTTCTTTGGAAATACTAGAAACCCAGGCAATCGGACGAGGTAGCACTGATCCAATCAATATTTTGTACATTTCTTTGGGCTCAATATCTTTTGGGATGATTATCATGAGAACTCCTGCTGGCTATAAATGCAATTTCCTAAGCTTTCCTCTCACTGTCACATTGTTCATTGTTCTAGCATATATTTAGAACGTTTGGTCAGACATATCAATAATTAAAGCTGTAGACAAAATGCTAATATTTCTTCTGCCTCAAGTGAATAGGCAAGGAAGCCATATGATTAGCTTAATACAACTTACAGTGGAGCGAACGGCAGCGAGGAGCTGGCGGCAGCCGCAATGGTCTCAAAGGCGAGGCAGCGCTAATATATGGTAAATACGTTTCTTACTGAAGAAGATCAAGCACTAAAGCAGCAATTTGAACAATTTGCTAAAGATAAGCTTGCACCTCTAGCCTCTCAACTCACCAGCCATGAAGAGAGTTCTGCCGCTCTTTTAAAACAATTAGGACAAGCAGGTTATTTGGCTCTCAATGTACCAATTGAGTATGGTGGCAAGGGTTATTCCTTCCTGCATTTAATCTTATTGGCGGAAATATTGGCTCATTATCAAGCAGGTATTGCATTGCATCTGGCTTATCATGCCGCAACTATTGAATTGCTTAAAGCTTATGGCTCAGAACAACAAAAGAATATTTATTTGCCCAAACTGGCTGTCGGCGAGTTACTTGGCACCATAGCCTATCTTGAAGAATCTACAGGTGAAAAACGAAGCAAAATTGTGCGACAAAAAGAAAGAACAGTTCTTGACGGCAGTAAAGAATTAGTTTTACTGACTCAGTCTAAAACAAGCAATCCCAGCAGTCAAAATTATCTGCCTAATCTAGTGGCTGTATTGGCCGATGACAATTTTGTTCTCCTTAATAATTTATCTGCCTCAAGTATAAAAATTAATGCTCAGAATACCCGGATGGAACCAAAATCTATTTATCTGTCTAATCTCATATTCGAAAGACATGCCTTTAGCCAAGACGACATCTTAACAAGCACAAATGAAATTACAGATGAAGCAATAATGTTTGCCCGTGACATTATAAAAACGGTTTTGGCTGCCACGGCCATTGGCATGGCTGATAGTGCATTGAGTCAAACGACCGATTATGTTCAAAGATCACAACACGATGGCAAGCCATTAAATCAATCACAAGCTGTATTATGGAAATTAGCTGATGCCTCAGCTGATATAAGTGCCGCTCGCCTTTTAACTTATAGAGCGGCTTGGAGCAAAGAAGAAAATAAAGAAGCATTTCCCCGCTACGCCACAATGGCTAAGGCTTACGCTGCGCAAAAGGCCAATCAGCACATTGGCGAAGGTTTGCAAATACTGCTACCCTTCTTACAGATGCAATACTTTGACTTGACTTGCTTTTATATAGATAGCAAAATACTTGAAACTTTTGATGCCACAAATGAAGAAGAAAAGGTTTTATTGAGCAAATTACTTGGCATTTAAAGTTTAGTACTTAAGGACTGCACGCATGAAAAAGCTCACCTTGTTTTTTAATATCGCCTTTTTAATATCGGGATTGTATTTTGCCCAACTGGTTAGCGCGGCTAGTGAAATGGATAAAGGCATGACACTATTCAATAAGCACGATTATAAAAATGCCTTAGGACATTTCATTCAAGAAGTAAAAAAGAATCCTACAGACTATAACGCACTTTATTATGAAGCGGTTACTTTTCACCAATTAAAAGAAGTCGCCCAAGCTAAGGGCGCTTATCTTAAAATCGTTAAGACTTTTCCGGGTACTCCTGCTGCCATAAATGCAAATGCCGCTTTGATGTATTTAGATCCCGTTTATGCCAAACAACACAGACAAACAAATACTCTACAAGGGCGCGCCACTTCCTATTCCGATATTGGTACAAGAACTCGATCTGCTCAAGGCGAAGCACCGAACGGGACAGGTTCAGATCTGGCTGGTTTGCCTGACCAAGCAAGGGTCCCCTATCAAAGAGAAGGTCAGAATCTTCTTATTACAGCATTCATCAACGGTCGTCCAATAGATATGTTTTTTGATTCTGGAGCCGAGGGTGTCGTAGTGCATAAAAGTGAATTAGAGTCCTTAGGACTGCAGGCGCCCACCGGTCAGCATGTGGGAGTTAGTTATGGTGTTGGTGATGGCGGTGCGCAGAAAACTTGGCTTACTAGAGTCTCTGTTAAAGTAGGACAAATAGAGCGCAAAAACTTTCCTTTGAATGTTCTAGAAGATTCCCCCGGTACAGCAATTTCACATCCTCTTTTAGGGCAAACTTTTTTTAGAGACTTTTCTTATACACTAGAGCCGTCTTCTGATGGGACTCGTGGCACAATTCTTTTCCAAAAGAAAAATCCAAATCGATCTTTTGCTGCTAATGATAGCAGCGTGATACCATTTTCAAATATTGGCAAAAACATACTCGTTACTGCAGAAATAAACGGTCACAAAGTACCAATGATTTTTGACACGGGAGCTGAAATGTGTGTATTTTCGAGACGACAATATGAATCTCTCGGACTCACTATTCCTGAGGATGCTCAACAGGGTTTAGATGCGGGTATTGCCGGAGCCACCACCTCTTTTAGATTTTCAGTGCCACGCATCTGTTTAGGTCCAATAATAAAAACAGACGTAAATGTATCAGTGATCAACGACTCTGGCACCGAAATGCCCCATCCCCTTTTAGGAAATTCTTTTTTTCAAGATTTACGCATTGATATAGATAATGAAGCCCATCTTATGAGAGTTCGTCGTTAATGTCGGCACGAATATGCTAGATCTCTCAGTGGTTATTATTGCCTGCAATGAAGAGCGTATTATTGGCAAAACTTTGGAGGCTGTTGCTCCTTTTGCTGGCGAAATTATTTTAGTCGATTCAGGCTCTAGCGACAAAACGGTGGAAATTGCCAGACAATACAAGGCGCAATGCCATCACCAGCAGTGGCTGGGCTACGCTGCTCAAAAAAATTATGCCTTATCATTAGCCACAAAAAAATGGATTCTCAGTCTAGACGCCGACGAAATCGTAACCGAGCCATTATCCAAGGAAATTACTGCTTTGCTTTCAGCTTCGACACAATCTTGTACTGGCTATCGCATACCAAGGTTGCTTTATATTGGGGACAAACCCTTAAAGCATGGTGGTTTTTATCCAGATGCCCAATTGCGATTGTTTCAAAATGGTAAAGGCAAATTTATTGAAAGAAAGGTGCATGAATCAGTAGAAGTAGATGGCACTCTGGGTACCCTCAAATTCCCGCTTTTTCACTATGCTTACATTGACTTTAACGATTATGCTTCGACCCTCGATAAATACGCGCAATTATCAGCGCAAGAATTTGCTGAACGAGAACATAAAACTACAAATGGCGATCACTCAGCCCCTAAAAGTTGGCGAGCTACTAAACTAAACGAAATGCTCCATCCAGCATGGACTTTCTTTTATCGTTATATTTTACGTGCCGGATTTCTTGACGGACTTAAAGGCTTTAAAGCAAATTGGATTTACCAAGACTATGTACGAAAAAAAATTTCTTATTTGCGTCAATTGTCCAACAGTACTAGATAAGCTGGATAATATGATGGTGTCACTTAATCATGACATTAAAATAGCTAGCGCTAACTCTTTCGTTCTCTGCTAGCAGTCTTTAATTCAGAAATATCTTTATTCCGGGCATTATTTATTTAAGTAGCGTAAAGAGCACGCTGGTGACACTAGATTTACCAAACATGGAAATGCTAGTTTGAAATGTCGTTCGAAACCCCTCTTTCATCTGCATTTAAAGCCCCAACAATCCACTATTCGCCCCAGTTCAGACAACAACTACTTGCAGAAGCCTGCCAATTGGTGAGGCTGGGGTAAGAACGAGATGCTGGCGATTGGATGTTGGTGTTGAATGAACATTTACCGGAGAAACGCAATGCGCAGTCTCTCTCAGAGTTCCGCAGCAAGGCGACGTCGGAGCACCGCGCGGAAGCAACGCAGGATGCTCGTCGAGTTTCTGGAGGGCAGAACCCTCCTCTCGACCTACACAGTCAACAACTCAGGGGATGTCCCTGGAGTTGCGGGCGAATTAAGGACAATAATCACGACGATCAACGGCAATGGCGATACGAACGCCACCGTGATTGTCGACGTGTCCTCCATCACTCTCACGCAGGGTCAAATGACTGTCAACCCCGCCGGCAATCTCATCATCAAGAGCGGCGAGGGCAGCACGGCAGGCTCAACGGTTATCCACGGCGGCGGGTTTTTCGACGAAGGGGGCTCTACCCAATTTGCGAACATGACTGTGACGGGGGCCTCCGGCGAGGACATTTACCTCGACGGCACCGCCGCCAAGCCAGCATCCCTGGCGTTGACCGATGTCCTCGTGTCCGCCGCCAACGACGGCATCGTGACTACCAACCATACCACTCTCACGCTTTACACCAACACCCAGATCCTGAATTGCAATTCCTACGGAATGATCACCCAGGGCAATGTGTCGATCCCTGGCACCGGCTCCCCAGTCCAGTTTTATGGCAATTACACGGGCTGGGACGCGTTGAATGACAACTTCGGTGCTACGATCTCGGTCACCGGCGCGGTCTTCACCGCCAACACGGTCTTCGGCATGGAGATCTACGAGGGTTCCGCCACCATCACCAACTCCACCTTCATAGGAGCGGGCTTCCGCAACATCAGCGACTACGGCACCGACACGATCGACCTGAACAACGACAACTTCAACGGAGTCACCGGCTCCTTCGGAGCGATTCAGGCGATCCAGGACAATACCTCCACCCTGAACGTCAACGGTGGTTCGTTGACCGGAAACAACGTATCCGGCGGACTGATCAACACTAACGGCGGCGTGGTCAATCTCAGCAACCTCTCTGTTACTGGCAATACCGCCACCGAGATGGTTGATCTGGCAGGGGTCGGCGACGACACCCTCACCAGTGACAGTATCACCAGCAACCATGGCGTCGGCGTGGTGGTTGCGCAAGCGGCCACCGAGGACTCCTTCGACGAGGACGTGATCAAAAACTGCACCTCCACCACTGGGGTCGGCGCCGCGCTCACCCTCAACGGGTCGAATGCGTTTATCGTGGGGGGCAGCTACGATGACAACACCGGTGGGGCGATTTCCGACACCGGTGCCAGCGACCCAGATCTCACCATCTTGGGCGCAGACATCAGCCACGACACTGGTCCCTTAGGGGCATTGACCATCAGCGTCGGGTCGGCTGGTGGTGGGAACATCATGGTCCAGGAATCCACCTTCGACTACGACCAGGGCACCGGCTCTGTGTCCGCCGTGTCCTTAACCGGGCCCGGCAACGTGTTCGAATTCGTCGTTCAACAGGGAGCTTTCCTGGACGATACGGACGGCGTCGCCGTCTCCGTCACTCTGGTCTCCACGGACCAGGAAGTGGCCGTGGCCCAAAACCTCTTCCAAGGCGACGATGGAGCGGCTACCGTCGCAGGCGTAACAGGTCAACTCACCGGTCCGCTGCCGCAATTCGTCTTTGCGGAAAACGAGGTCACCGGAGGAAGCAACCCTGCTGGCCAAGTCGACGTGTCGGGAGGCATCGGCAACTTCGTCATTGCCAGTAACTACATCCACGGTAATTCTGGTTCCGGGGTTACGATTGTCGGCAATTCGACCTACACCACTGGAAGTCCGGGCGCCTCGGTGTTGGTGGTAGGCAACACCATCACCGGCAACACGGCGGCGGTCAACGGCGGTGGTATCGATGCCACCACCGGGCAGTACGACTCGCTAAACATCGTCAACAATACCATCTACCTGAACAGCGCCGTCAATGGTGGTGGCATTTACGATCAGGGTCTCGTACCCAGCGGGCAGGGACAATTCGCAGCCCTGCCAGGCGTCAATATCATTGAGGACACCGTCACCGAAAACACCGCCACTGGTGCCGGTGGTGGTATTTGGTTTGCGACCGCTACTGGCTGGCCCTTCGGTCCTCCTCCGCCTGCGATGGTGGGAGCTCCGGGCGCCCTCAGTCTCGACTCCACCATCGATGCTCAGAACGACGGTCCGTCATCCTCGCCGGACATTGCTGGCACCGTCTTCGAAGCGGTGTACAGTCTGGTCGGCAATGACACGGGGGCCACTTTCAGCAACAGCACCAGCACCGACATCCTGGGCACAGGGGGCAGCCCGGTTAACGCCGGACTGTATGGTCCAGTTACTTTGTCTGGTGGTCCTGGACCCGAGTTCGAGCCCGGCAGTCTCTCAGTGGGGAGTGGCGATGAGAGTTTGCTCACGAACCCGTATAACTTTCAAACCGACACTGACCAGGACGGTGTCAGTCGAGTGAGTTATCTCGCCACGCAGGGTGCCATCGTCACGCCGGACGCTCCTCACAAGAAGTCGCCGCCGCCTCCTCCTCCGGCCACCAAGCCGGTCAATCCGGTTAAGCTGGCGAGCGCCTTGCTCGTGACCGTCAACTCACCGACCCCGGTGAGCCCATCGCCAATCGACAGCGGATTGTTCACCGTCGCCTCCCCGACCAAGGCCAAGGTTTTCGGCCTGCTGACGAACGGATCTTCGTCTCCCATGACGAACGGATCTTCGTCTCCCAAGACGGGCGTGGCCACGAAAAGCCCCGTCGCCGTCCCGGCAGGACCAGTCTCCTTCCGGACGGCGCGCCTTGTTAACCAGAGCCCCCTGTCCCCGACAGGCAAGCTCACCTTCTAACCCCGGAGCCCCGGATAAAAACCACCGCTGTTTAAACAAACAGCCAAGCTCGACCGCTTGATGCGGTATGAGCTCTAGTCGTCAGTACGACGGGCGAATAGCACCACTATCCGCCCGTCGCGATTTTCTTTGTTAGCCCGGGGTCGCGAAGCTGTCTGGCGGCGTGGCTCCGGGCGATTTCTCTTTTTCTACTATTTTTTAGGTTCGCCAACAAAGGGATTTATTTTTCTTTTGAACTTTTTGTGCTCAATCGGCGTTTATTGGGTTGATAGCACCACTGAATTAAAACAGCTATCTTTGCCGATTGATTTTGCTTACTTAATCCAAACTGATGAGGTATGATATCATATATGGACAGAGCGGCCCTAATACAATGAGTATCATAAAAGATTCTCAGATGGTGCAAGAGTAGATATCATTATTTGGAGACTGTCTTATATTAGCACTGAACGTCCGCATGGGCTCAAATACAGACTCAATTATTGTTTAGCAGATGGCAGTATACTGGTGAGATATGATAATAAAAAAGGAAAAGCGGATCACAAACATATTGAGGGAGTGCAATTACTGTACGAATTTAGCTCTATTCGCCAGTTACTATTAGACTTTAAAACTGATGTTAGAAAGCAAGGGGGCAGAATATGGTGAAAAAGAAACGGCGAATACGCATAACCATAAGACCTTATGACGAAGCAGTAGAGGAAATCATAGAGACTTGCGAACGCATAGAAAAGGGCTTACCCGTAAGTCCGGCTGATACCGAATTGAGTTTCGAGGATGCAGCCCATATGCTCTCAACTTTATCAAAGAAACGTATGGAGTTATTGATGCACCTGCATCGACAGGATCCGTTAACTATAAGGCAATTGGCAAAGGAGCTTAAGCGCGATTATAGTGTTGTTCATGGAGATATAAAACTCTTATTGCATTTAGGCTTACTAAAGAAAAACAAGGATGAAAAAATTTTTGTGCCTTGGGATGAGTTAATTATCGAACTTCCTTTAGCAGCGTAGTTGCTTGTCTGCGTTGGATTAAACTTGAGTTTTCTACCATAAGGTTTTTATCATGGCATGCACACGGACTGGCAACAAAAAGCACTGGCATGCCCGACTAATGACGGCCTAAGAAATCAAAACTCCCTTGTGGTAATGGTGCTCAAAATGCATATGTTTTTCTTCACCAAGCAATTTATTAGCGCCAGCTATTAAGTTCAATAAGGTAGATTTATAACCCAAGCAATGTAATTAAGCCGTCTCAATCAAAAAACTTTAGTTTCAAGGTCAGGGAGCGGCTTGTCAGTACACCACCCAAAGGTTGTATCTAAAGGCTAGAGTGTTTGCTATTTTGTAGACACTTCGTCGCTAGAGTTCGGCTAGCGCCTCACAGCTCGTCGGTGCCGAACAGGAAGTTTCGTCTTGCAGAGCTCAACTCAACTTTGTTCGCAGCCACGTTGAGCTAGGTGCTCAACTATGTTGCGACCACGCCCCCTGAGGGGGCGCAATGGTATTTGGCTAACCAGGACAAGCTAGCAGCGGATAGCCGAGGGACGTTATTAGAAAAACGGATGGGGAGGATGGAAGATCGAATGGCGTCATTGTTGGCGAGAATAGGGATAGACGTGGGGATAGGATTTCACCTTATGTTCCGGAATATGGACCCTAAGACGAGGCAGGATGCATTGGCTTGGGCGTATAACAGTTCGGTAGAGAGATTGAAGAAGAAGTTAAAAGGCAGGCGGCTGAGCTGAAGGAAATTATGAAGGGACAAGAACAGCCGCAAGAAATGGGAGAGGGGTCATAAAGTACCAAGAGTGCGAGGTTAGCGTAATTGTAAAGCGATGATTTATTTCTGGAATTTGCATAAGAAATAAGTCATAAGAAATAAGTCTAGATGAGATAAAAGCTGATTGTCAAGCAATGCCAGCCGGCTTTGAGCAGGACGATCATGTTCGGATGCAGGCTTGACTTTGTTATAAGAAATTTGGCAAGTTTGGGTTATCGTTCCTCCCTTCACCTTTGAGAAAGCAAACTCCGAAAGACAGATACCACAAATGAAAAACCGACCCGTAACGTGACGGGCTGGTTGGGTATTGGGATGCGACGAGACTCTTGTCCTAGAAAAGGAGATACCCGTGATTGGTGAATTTGTCGGAACTGGGCTCAATGGTCGAAACAAGATCATTCGGTTTGAGATCATCGGCTCGCTTGAGTCCGGGTTTGGTGTCGAGAAGAAGACACATGAGATCTCGGAGGTCATCGCTGCCCACCATGTCTGGCAAGAGAGGTCTCGAGTCGTTCTCAATGTGACGATCGACTCAACTACTCTTTCCTGTGGCGGGAAGCTGCTCCACGTGGTCCAGGTTGATTTCGCCAAACTCACATGGAAGGAGCTGGAGCTAGCGTCCCCTGATTCCAATATCCACTCATCGAGCGGGCCCGGCTGGATCTGCGCAGGCACTCTCGGCGTGGATGAGCGGACACTGGATAAGACGTGGAATATCGTCAAGTCCATGGCGGAGTTCATCACCAGGCGGCTCGGAAATACATGTGTATGGGTCGCCGTTGGGGATGAGGAATCGTGGTGTTCCTTCCGCGATTATGGAGGAAATGAATGAGCAAGAGTTGACTTAGTTGTGGCAATGCGAGCGAGTGAGGTCTGCTCTGGCATCGGCTGGGGCGGGCCTCGGTATCTTGCTTTTTGTGGAGCCCTTTCAGCTGTGCGACCGATAATTGTGATTATGTTTCATTTGATTTTTATTTTTGTTCTAGGGCTCTGATAGCGGGGTTTCTTCGTTTTGGCTAGTGATCAGATGGCTGCATTTGCGCTTTGCTTTCTTGGGCAAACACTAGATATGGACAGTCTTTTGTAAAATCGCTGCCAAGGTACTGACTTAGGGCAAACACTAGGTGTAGCGTCTGTGCTGTGTGCTCTAATGACAACCAAATTCCGCGAGAAAAGGCTTAGAACGGTTTCCGGCAGCCTAAAAAAAGGTACTAAAAGATCTTTTTGGCACTTTTTGTTTTGCTAAGCAGTAACACTTATGGGATCGGATGCCCAAAGAATAAGTTTACTGTCAAAAGGAGAGCTCAAGTCAGGATTATTCGGCAAGATTCTTACAGTATAACCATGCCGTCCACTACTGAAATATTTTATTGTGCCAGCAAATAAACTTAAAACACCTTTCTTCTCGTCCGTAATTTGCAAAGGCACTACTTCACCATCCATGATATCGCCATTAGCATCAATCAAACCATGATAAATCTGCACAGAAACATCTTCTGACTTCAATTCACCCAACTTGATCCAAGCGCGAATGTTTAAATCATCGCCTACTTTAATTGTTCTTTTGGCGGAGGATTCTACTGCATCAATCTGTAGTTGTGACCATAAGCGGCGGATTTTATTCTGCCAGTCCACAAGTTTCTTTGCCCGTTGCGCTCCGTCAGCTAAAAACTCCTGACTGCGAGCGCTGGCTGGCATGTACATGTTAAAAGTATATTCTTGCACCATGCGTTCAATGTTAAAAACGGGGCAGAGTTTATACATAGATGTTTTCATGCGAGAAATCCAAGTACGCGGTAATTCTTCCACATCACGGTCATAATAAGTTGGTATCAATTCTTTCTCTAATAAGTCATAAAGAGCATTCGACTCAACTTCATCTTGATATTCAGTATCTTCGTATACTTCACCTTTGCCAATTGCCCAGCCAGCATCACTTTCATATGCTTCATCCCACCAACCATCTAAAACGCTCAAATTTATAGCACCGTTAAAAGCGGCTTTCATACCGCTTGTGCCGCTGGCCTCAAGAAAACGTCTAGGAGTATTTAGCCAGACATCAACGCCGCCAACCATCCATCGAGCTACATTCATGTCGTAGTCTTCCAAGAAAACAAAGCGGCGGCGTATGTCTTTTTGACGAGAAAAACGCACTACTTGTCTTATTAAGTCCTTGCCAGGATTGTCCTCTGGATGCGCTTTACCGGCAAAAATAAGTTGTATTGGATAATCCTTGCTATTAAGCAAAGCCGCTAATCTCTCTGGATTTCTTAACAACAAATTGGCTCGCTTGTATGTAGCCACACGTCTAGCAAATCCAATAGTAAGAATATTGGGATCTAATATTTCTAAAGCTTCTTTTAATTCTGCCGGGTGCGCACCTTGTTCCATCAGCTGGTTGCGGAAACGGTTGCGACAGAAACTGACTAATCTTTGTCGGCGATGTTCATGAATACGCCAAAGTTCTTCGTCTGGAATTTCTTCTGCACGTTTCCACATACGCTCATTTGTTATATCTTCATACCACTGCGGTCCTAAATATCGTTCATAAAGTTCGCAAATTTCGCCTGATATCCAAGAACGTGCGTGGACGCCGTTGGTTATATGAGTTATTGGTACTTCATCGACTGGCACCTTTGGCCATGCATCACTAAACAGCTTGCGCGACACATCGCCATGAATTTTACTGACGGCGTTCCGTTTAGACGAAAGATTTATTGCTAATAAAGCCATGCTAAATGATTCACTTGAATCTTGTGCATTGGCTCGGCCAAGGGCAAAAAATTCATCACGAGAAATACCAATCTCGCGATAATAATCGCTCCAATAACGATCCATCAGATCTGGGCTAAATTTATCAATACCTGCAGGTACTGCTGTATGAGTGGTAAATACTTGACCAGCAGCGGCTACTTCTTTCGCCTCTACAAAAGATATGCTATGAGCTTTACTGAGCATTCTAATGCGTTCTAATCCTAAGAAAGCGGAATGTCCTTCATTCATATGACAGACGGTAGGAGTGATACCAAGGGCGGTGAGCGCTTTTATGCCGCCCACACCAAGAATGATTTCTTGTTTCATGCGCAGCTCGGAGTCACCATGATAAAGAGCATCGGTAACATCTTGATCATTTTGTTGATTATTTAAAGCAATATTGGTATCGAGCAAATACAGCGTTACTCTACCAACTTGTGCTTGCCAAATTTGTGCATATACTTTGCGCCCAGGAAAATCAACAGCAATAACTACTGGACTACCATCTTTTTCTTTTACTTGCAGAATAGGCAAATTATAAAAGTCATTCATGGGATAACGTTCTTGCTGCCATCCATCCTTGGTTAAATACTGTCTGAAATATCCTTCTTGATAAACAATACCAACACCAACTAAAGGTAAGCCTAATTCGGAGGCAGCTTTTATATGATCGCCAGCTAAAATACCAAGACCGCCTGAATATATAGGTAAAGCCTCCGAAAGACCAAATTCAGCAGAAAAGTAGGCAATTGTTTGATTGGATGGCTTAAATTGACGTTTGTACCAAGTGTTTTCGTTACGCATATACTCTTGATGCTTTTGATAAAGCCGCTGTAGTTGGCTAATAAAACCAGCATCATTGGCTCTGTTATGCAACTTTACTTGACTAATCATTCCAAGCATCAAGGCAGGATTGTGTCCGCACGATTCCCACAATTCTTCATCTAAGCGAGCAAACAGCTTTATAATCTCATGCTCCCATGTCCAGCGCAGATTATAGGCGAGCTCACGCAGTGACTCTAAAGCTGGCGGTAAAAAGGGAATTACCTCAATATCTCGGATGGGTTTCAATTTGTGCTCCTGTATATATTGTTGCCGTAAGCTCTCATTTTAGTCTGCTCCTAATCTTTTTACATGAAAGCAGTGCTGAATTTAGGGTGAAGATTACACAATCGCTCCATATTTTCGCTTTGCAACTCATTGATTGTATGGTCTGATGCTAGAATCTACTTACAGCAAATTTTGCTTGGAGAATTATGCAATCCCCTTTTCCACCTTTAAAAGAGAAACAAAGCAAAATAATAAGCAGACAGACCATCTTAATTACGATGGCGGGTAAAATTTTACGCCTAACTTCTTTGTCTATTCTTTTTGCTGGTTCGGCAGCTATTGTTTTTGCTGCTATAACCTTGGTAAAGCTTGGTCAATCTAAAGGACTTACTGTTTCAGCAGCAGCTGCTGCCAATGCACCCGTATTCCTGTATTTCAGTAAAATTGCAGCAGGAGCTGCTGTTGTTCTGCTTTTAGCCGAAGCAATAGACAGTTTCTTTACTAGCAAATTTACTCAACCTAAGATATTTCAATACATAGCTACTGCAGCATGTTGTCTTTGTGCTTTCAATTTTGCCTTTGTTATAGCGCCTGAAATGGAATACTTACTTCCCTACGTAACAAGCAATGCGGGTATTAGGACTTCTTTTCATGGACTACACGAAACATCTAGACTTTTATTTAGTGGCATAATTCTTTTTGCTTGGGTCTCTCTGGTTTTACCTGCCTTTTTTGAAAAAAAGGACTAAATCATACTTAGGGGCGGCGCATGAAATCGCACAAGCGGACTTATCTTGATCCTGTTCATCAAGACATTGTACTTGACGGCAATATTCCCGAACAGCAGCTCATCATTGATCTCATTGATACAAAAGAATTTCAACGTTTAAGAAGGATTCAGCAATTAGGAGTAACTTCTTATACTTTTCAGGGCGCTGAAGGTTCTCGTTTTACACATAGTATTGGCGCTATGTATGTCGCTTCTAAGTTTCTCAACAGTTTGACTGCCAATCAAAACGCAATAAATAAATACAAGCCTTTAATCTTAGTCTCTGCGTTATTGCATGACCTAGGTCATGGACCCTTTAGTCATGTCACCGAAAAGATTATCAATTATCATCACGAAGATTGGAGCTGTCGCATAATTGCTGGTGATACAGAAGTGAGGAAAGTCTTGGACAATTACAAAGCATTTCCTGATTTGGCTAGAAATGTTGTGCAAGTTTTGCAAAAAAAATATACACCTAAATATGTTTCGCAATTGATTTCTAGTCAACTGGACTGTGACCGCTGTGATTATCTTTTAAGAGATAGCTATATGACCGGTACGGCCTATGGCCAATTTGCTTTGCATCGAATAGCTAGCGCCATGGCTATAGACGAAAAAGAAGATCGTATTTTAATTGTCGGTCAAAAGGGACAAACTGCGGTAGAAGATTATTTATTTGCTCGTTACGCAATGTATGTGCAAGTTTACTCTCATAAAAAGAATTTGGCTGCGCGTGGGCATCTTGCCAGTATAGTAAAAAGAGCGAAATTTGCTTGGCAAGCCAATCAAAGTAGTTGTTTTATGGATGAAACAATGCAAACCTGGTTGTTTAACAGTAAAAACATAACGGTCGAGGAATATTTATTACTAGACGATGTTTTGCTCATTTATCATATTAAGCGCTGGTGCCAAGCAAAAGACAATATTCTGGCTGATCTTTCTAACCGCTTTTTAAATAGACATCTTTTTAAAGCTAAACGCATACATAGCAATGAGGCGAACATGATCGAAAAATTGAAGCAGTCAGCCAGTCAATTAGCAGCTAAGAAGGGCTTAGACCCTGATTATTACGTGGCTATTGAGTCTACCGATTTTCGTCCTTATGAATACGATCCTGGCAGCGCCCAACAGCAAGCAAGTATTATGATATTAACAGAAGATGGAAAAGTACAAGACTTATCCGCTATTTCACCACCAATCAATGCCATGGTAAAAGGCAATTATCAATCTTTCTGGTTGATTTATGCAGCAGAGTTGTCCGAGGAAGTCAATCGGCAACCTTCAATGGTATTTTAATTACAGCATCAAAAAAATAATTATCCAGTTTTTGCTAATAGTGACAGCTCACTTACTATTACGTCCCAGGGGACATTTAAAAGTCCATCTTTTGTCTCTTCAATCAAGCCTACATAAGTTAAATCCTTTACGTCAGTATGCACATTTTTATAATCGCGGTGTAATTCAGTCGATAATTTGCGAATGCTCAAAGGCCCAAACTCTCTCAAGCGTTTAAGTAATTCAAATCTCTTGGGTGACAAATACTTAAACAACGTTGATGTATTAGCAAAATGCAAACGGTTAACTGGTTCTTCGGGCGGCAAAGCATTTTCAGCTCTCTTCCACGCTTTGACAAAATCATCTCCCGCCTGCCTAGCGCTACTTACTCCAATTGCTAATTTTCTTTTTTGTCTAGCCAAATTCCTCACCTCTTACTGTTTCAATATCTCTTAAAAAATCTATCCTTAGTGTATCCACATCAATAAAAATATATGGCTCTTCTTTGTCTTCATAGTGACGATGATCTCCTTTATTTTTTTCGTTGTCAGATCTCACCAGTGTTTTGCCAGGAAATCCATAATGCAGACGATACTTAAATTTGTGTAGCTGACCTGGTATTTTCTCTGGCAATTCCCATAAAATCATTTCTAAAATGGCGCCATCAGAAAAAGTTACTTTGTCACGAAAAATCAGCGCGGCCTTCATTGGACAATTATACCATATGGCGTAATTCACATCAAGTATTACCTACGCCGATTTGATTTCCAAACGTAGGTAGTCTTCCTTCCTTATCCATCCCCTGCCGGCTTCCTTGAAGTCAAGGTCAAAGTTGGGCCAATTGCCTCCCGCCCCGGAAGAGTAGTTAGTTCAACCAATTCTTGGCAGCTGACTGAACATGTACTATTTATCAGCTAAGCGACAAAAACAACAATAATTATAAAAATTGACTGGGCAAATATCTTGCCAAGCTTAAGTCTGGGTTAAACTACAGCTTATGTTTGACACACTTACAGATCGCTTAAATGGCGCTTTCAAAGTTATCCGCGGCGATAACAAACTCAATGCTGAGCACATAGAAGAGGCGATAAGAGAAGTGCGGCGGGCACTGCTTGAAGCCGATGTAAGTTTAAAAGTAGTAAAACTTTTAATTAGCGGTGTGCGTCAAAAGGCTTTAGGCGCTGAAGTAATCGATTCTGTCACTCCCGAACAACAATTTATTAAAATTGTCCATGATCAACTCGTCACCGTATTAGGTGGCGAGAATGTAAGCATTGATACTACAGCAAATACTGATGGCAGCCCTGCTGTGCTTATGCTTTTAGGATTGCAAGGCTCAGGTAAAACAACTGCTTGTGCTAAATTAGCATTGAAGCTCAAAAACGACGGCAATAAGCCACTGCTAGTTGCTTGCGATATCCAAAGACCAGCCGCTATCGAGCAGCTGAAAACATTAGGGGCGCAAATAGATGTGCCCGTCTTTGCTCGCGAATCAGGCTCGGATGTATTTGATATTAGTAAGGCAGCAATTGCCTTAGCTCGTCAGGAAGGCTTAAATCCAGTAATTTTAGATACTGCTGGCAGACTACAAATAGATACTGATTTAATGGCAGAAGTCTTATTGCTCGAGCGTGCTTTTAAACCCAAAGAAAAATTATTGGTTATAGACGCTATGACTGGGCAAGAAGCCGTCAATGTAGCTGAAACATTCAATACCCAGCTTGATGTTACTGGCATTATTTTGACCAAAATAGATGGTGACGCCCGCGGTGGTGCTGCCCTTTCAGTACGCGAAGCGGTTGGTAAGCCTATTAAATTTATTGGTACTGGTGAAAAACTGCAAGCACTAGAAGCTTTTTATCCGGATCGCATAGCTAGTCGCATCCTGGGTATGGGCGATGTTATTTCTTTAGTGGAAAAAGCGCAGCAAACTATTGATGAAAAAGAAGCAGAAAAAGTTGCTCGCCAAATGATGCAAGGCGACTTCACCCTTGAGATGTTCATCAAAGCGCAAAGCATGATGAAAAAAATGGGCTCCATGGGCGATATCATGAAAATGATGGGTATAGGCGGCATGCTCGGAATAAATTCCAGTCAGCAAGAACAGATCGCTAGTCATGGTGAAAGTATGTTCAAGCTTTATGAAAATGCCTATGACTCAATGACTAAAGATGAGCGAGTAAAGCCGCAAATAATTGACATGAGTCGTCGCCGCCGCATAGCAAAAGGTTCTGGCTTGCAAGAAAATCAATTAGGCAAAATGCTCAATGAATTTGAACAAATGCGCGGCATGTTCAAGCAATTCAGCAAATTGTTAGGTGGCATGGCTGGTGCAGGCGGCAGTCCTTTTGGTGGTCTATTTGGCGGTGGCAATCAAAGTATGGGCAATGGACTATCTCCAGACAGCCTGGCTGATTTAGACACCCCTGCCAATAGATTGAAAGCACAACAAATGGCCAAGCAAATGGGCAATATGCAAAAATCTAGCGGTAAAGGTTCGTCCGCTAAGCTGCCCGGTCTTCCTTTCGGCGGACCCGGTGGTGGCTATTACCGCAAAAAAAAGAAATAACTTTTGGATGCTCTTTGCAACAGAAAGCTTAGCTCTGATTCATCTTATTCCGTTAAGAAATTGAATACCGAAGGCTCTTGGCGGCAAGATCACTGCTAAAATTAAGTTTCTCACCCGGTGGTCTGACAGGCTTACCGCAATATTCTGCCTGAGCGTAGGCAGTAATTGATAATAAAAGAAGGAATTTTTAGTGGTAAAAATTAGATTGAAGCGAGTCGGGGGGCCTAAAGCGCCGCATTATCGTATAGTAGTTGTAGATAGTCGTCAACGTCGCGATGGCATGCCTATTGAAGAAATTGGCTATTACAATCCCCGTTCAAAAGAATTAAAAATCAACAAAGAAGCTGTAGAAAAATGGACGAAAACTGGAGCACAACTAAGCGAAATAGTGGGCAGTCTTTTAAAAAGAGACGCCGCCCAAGGTATGGCCAAAGCGAATTAAGTAATTCGACAGCGCCAGAAGAATTAGCTGAATACATATTTAGAGTGCTTGCCCGCGACAATGATACCGGCAACTTACATTTTGAAAGAGAAGAAATGTATCCCGGGCGCAGCCGTATAACTGTTACCTGTGACCCATCTGTTACTGGACGTCTTATAGGTAAAGAGGGACGTACTATTTCTGCGTTGCGTATGCTCATTCGCGCCGCTGCCGGTCGCTATGACAAGCGTGTGGATGTAGAAATAGCTTAAAAAGCTGCCCAAAAAGAAGGCAAGAAATTTAAGTCGAGGCAGATGGGATTCCGCCTCGACTTTGTGCAAAGGGTTTAGCAATGAAGTCGCCGCGCCGGAATCATTGATCGGTATTCAATTCTCTCGCATAATCAAAAGGGGTTTTGGGGATTTCGATTTTGCTCTTCGATCCCCCAGGGAACATTGGCCGTATTTGTCCCGAGGATCCTGAGGATACGGGCGGCACGCCCATACGGACGGGTGGCAATTCTGCCTTTTCCGCCCATTCTTTCGCCCGGCCTAGAACCTTCTGGAAAAGTTTCTCGTCTGCGGCTGACAACTCTGTACGGACGAAACTCTGCGCCCATACTAAATTGTGAAGTGCCAGGCGACTGGCATAGGAATCTTCTCCTTCTTGCAGAATCCGTTCTTGCAGTTTGAAGCACTCCTCTGCTCTGTCCGCGGCGCTCTGCGTTACGTCGTTGTAGCAGCCCACCACGCACACCATGGCGAACACCAACCCGACCACGAGCACTCCGGCCAACCATTGTAAAATCTTCACCTCATCCTCCTTTCAGGCGTCTCGTCCTCTTCGTCTTCCCAGGCACATTCGCCCTCATCAGTGAGCCACCACTGCACGGCAAACCCAGCCCTCCACCCATTGGTAGATACAGGAGGCTGTCAATCAGTTGTTTGTTTAGTCTAGGGGGCCCACATGGGGACATTAGGGAAGGTAGAGAACAATTTATCTTTACATTTGCCAGCTATTGAAAGCAAGTTTGATTGTTGGCAAGTTTTAGATTTTCTGTTCATTTCAATATTATCTGAAAGGCAATACCTCCGGATTTATGGTTCTATAGTACTTAAGAACTGCTGTTCAGATTAAGTGATATTTAATTCTATTGAGTACTTAGCGGAGCTCTGCAAGCTGTCAAGAAGAAACTTAATATGCTGGAATTGCGTTAAATAGTGTTTATCAGCCTTCCTTACCGGCTTAGCTAAACTCGGTTATCAAGACCTATTGCCGTTTTCAAGCATTTCATTTTTTGTATTCTTATTATACTTTTACCACTTGATGTCCCTCGATAAAAACTTCAATATAAAGACGAATCCGTACTCGTATACGAATCACACAAGGCGCCTAAGACCCCTCATTTCCATGAAAAAAGCAGTTCCAGATTGTTGCGTTTAGCAATCCGGAACTTCTGGGGTTCTGACTGACCGCACAGGCGGTAAGGCGCCGCGGCTGCGATACGGATCGGCTTTTGCAGGAGATAAATTATGCAGAGCTACCATTGGAGAACGATTGCGTTGTTGCAGGCCCTAGTGGCAGCGGTCGCACTTTATTGGACTTCGACGCGAGGCAACCTGACGAGCACGTCGGGTACCATAGCCCCCTCTGCGAACACGACGACGTCCGCTGCTACGACGACCGCGAACGCTA
>Ga0206843_10161_pt1 | contig 20478 bp, 15 predicted proteins | sample Alteio_BWOrgCont_21_FD_152869 | JGI IMG/M metagenome (GOLD analysis project Ga0206843, IMG submission 152869) | Enriched cells from forest soil in Barre Woods Harvard Forest LTER site, Petersham, Massachusetts, United States -... | ecosystem: Environmental > Terrestrial > Soil > Temperate forest >...
GGCTCCGCCGCTCAGGTTGCCGCTAATCACGAAGGGGCTTTGGTCTGCTTGGATCGTGGAATTGCTCACTACGACCATATTGCCTGCGATCGTGCAAATGTTCCCTCCACCTGCGCCGCTTCTGATCAAACCGCCACTGTTCGTCAGATTTTTGATTGTGTAGATGTTGTTCGCTGCCGTGCCTTTATAGATGAGGCTGTAACCGCTCGAAGTGCCGGGTTGCAACGTCAGCGAATGGCCGGCGAATGTATAATTGTTGCCATCTCCCGGTGTCCTCATGCCAAATGCGGAAGTATAATAATCATTGCCCGAATTGGGAGCCGCATCGTTGCTCCAGTTGGTCGCGCCGGTGAACGAAGTGCTGACCAGCGCATCGCTGGAAAGCAGGGTCACGTTGGCGGCTTGTATCCGCATCGGGCAGAAGAACCCCGCCAGTGAAAGCAGAAGACAAACCAAGACGCTGGCGGCTCGTTCCTTTGTGAGCCGGAACTCAATCGGCAGATTCATTTGCTTGATTATTTTCATGCTCGACTGGGCTATTGTTTGGACGTGTTAAACGCAGAAAAGTTCCACTGGTCCTTCCAATGAATTGAAAACATTCCATTCGTTCCAATCGTGAATGGCAGCCAGACGTAACGCGAATCCGGCAGATTTTGGTGATGCCATTCATCGGCTATGAAAATGAACGCCCCGGGATGATCCATCACCGGCAGCACAAAAGTGCTTTGTGTATCGAAAGTTCTTTCCGAGTCCTCACCAACGCACGGGTTGCCGCGCGATTTATAGGGCCCCAGGACATTGTCAGCCACGGCGCAGTCCGCCGCGTTGGGTGTCCAACCTGTGCAGGCCGAGGTGATGAGGTAATAATGGCCGTTGTACTTGAACGGCGCGGCGCCTTCGCGCATCTGCCGTACCAGTGTGCGCGCCCAGGTTTTGCCCTCCACCACGGGTGTTTCCGGGCCGGTAAAATCGTCGTTCAACCGCACAATATACATCGTCCAGTTGCCCTCCGAGGAATAGAAGACATATGCCTTGCCATCGTCGTCCAGAAACAGATTCATGTCGCGTACAGTGCCGCCATACAAATCCTGGTCGGCGTCATCGTTGGCCGGAAAAGCATTGGTATTTGCCACCGGACGGATCGCCTGCAAAAATTTGAACGGCCCGGCTGGACTGTCGCTAGTCGCGATGCCCGCGCGGGAATACCGGTATCCGCCTTGTTCAGCGTGCATCCACATTACGAATTTTTTTGTGCGGGCATTGTAAATCACCTTGGGCCGTTCCACGAAACAGCGTTCTCCGTCCACACGGGGCAGGCTGAACCGTGACAGCGCCACCCCCTCGCGTTTCCAGTCATAAAGATTGGTCGAGGAATATGCTGCCACCACACCACTGCCACCACGCGTGCGGTCCTCGCCATACCAGTAAAAAACATTGCTATACAGCAGAATCCCGCCGCCGTGCGCCTGCACGGGATTGTTGCTCGTATCCAGCCACACCTCGCCGGGACGAAACTCGTCATTGGCGAAAAGCGAACCCGCCATTAGCAATTGAACTCCAATTACCGCACACAAAGATGCATTTTTGAACATCATAGTTGAGTCGGTACTCCCACAGTCTGGCCAATCATGGGTCGTGTGTTCAACGACCAGTGATCGTGCCAGCGCAGAACCAGCTTGCCGTTTTCGTTGAATTCCAGCGGCAGCCAGACATAACGCGAATCCGGCAAGTCCCATTGCTTCCAGCGGTCGGCCATGAATATGAATGTGTCGCTGCGACCCTGCACCGGCAGCACGAACGTGCTTTGCGAATGAAAGGTCGTATCCGCGTCTGCCCCGTCGCAGGGATTGCCGAGTTCAGTCCACGGACCTAAAATATTGTACGCCACGGCGGAGCGCGCGGCGTTGGGTGCCCAGGCAGTGCAACCGGAGGCAATCAGATAATACTTGCCGGCATGCTTGAATACCGCCGGCGCCTCCATGCTCCGGCCAATGAAGATACGATTGTATTTTCCAGCCGGGCGCAAATAATCATCTGTCAGCAACGAGACATGCATCGTGGGATTTTCCTCCGAAGAATAAAACTGATAGGCTTTGCCGTCGTCATCCACGAAGACGGTCATGTCGCGCGCCATCTGGCCGTCCTTGAAATCGCGTGCAAGCGGATTTGACTTGGCGGGGTCTTTGTCAGTGTCGGTGACGTTCTCGGGCCACACCCCGGCGTCGGGCCGGAAGCTCCCAAGATACTTAAACGGCCCCGTTGGTGTATCACTCACGGCCACACCCGAGCACGCCGCGGCGTAGCTGGTGCTGTCTATGTGCATCCACATCACAAACTGTTTGGTGACCTTGTTGTAAATGACTTTGGGCCTCTCCAATACCTTGCTTTTATGCAAATCGCTTTGGGGATCGTCAGTCACCGCCGACAACACAATGCCTTCATTTTTCCAATCGGCGAGGTTCGTGGAGGAATAGCAGGACACCCCCACGGTATCCACGCGTGTGCCGCCCCAGGATTTGTTGCAGTCCGGCAGGTAAGTCTTGCCCGTTTTGAATTCTCCGTACCAGTAATAAACACCTTTGCGAAACAGTATTCCGCCACCGTGGGCGTTAATGGGTTTGCCATCGGTGTCGCTCCAGACTTCGCCTGGATGAAACTCTTGGCTGTTGGCCGGAAAATTCGCCAAGACCAACATATTGGCAATTATTCCGCAAATAACACTTTTTTTTAAATTGCCATTCATTGCTGATAAAATTCTTTTCGTTCAGTAAACTCCATGGAAGCCTGCTTTCGTAATTTCTTTATAAACGTTATTTTCTTTTGAGGAACTGGATCATCCCCCTGTATTCAGTGTTCGCGAATTATTTATTGCTGTCGCGTTTGTCGGAATTTCACTTTGCCGACATTAGGGAGATGGTTGCTTTAAATTTAACATGCGCCCGACGCATTTACAGAAAAAATGTATTACCCGTTCGGGTAATTGGCCAATTCTTCAGACCCCGCCAAGACTTTAGCTGCGCTAAAAACATTCTTACAATTCTAAAGGATTTCTTCTAAATACACTTATCGAAGGAGCCAAGAACATTGAAATATCAACGTCACCGGGCGTCATGGGGGGATTGAACGGATGCGACGCCAAATCCTCAGCACGGATTGGGTTTTAAGGGTTTACGGATTGATGGTGAATCCGCCAGTCGTCGTGAATGTCGGAGCTTGGGACTGGCCTGGCGGAATTCCAAAGGTGACCACGACATTTTGCGTGTTGGTCGTGACGTTGGAAGGAATGCTGAAATTCGCCAGCACGGTGCCGGCGGTGGCGTCGGACGAACCGGTCGCAGTGAGTGTACCAAGCGTGACGCTCGTTATCGGAGCATTCGCCGGCGGCAAGCTTGGCGGATTTGAACCACCTGCAGAAAGTGTAATGCTCAGGGTGATGTTGGTCCCATTGCCTCGGCTGACGCTCCCGCCGGGAACGGGATAAGTCCCACCGCTGACGGTGCCGCCACCGGTGCCGACCGGGTCATAGCTTGCCAAAGCCGTCTGTGCGACACGATAGAACCGGAAGTTGTCCGTCGGATTATTAGTGTAGGCCGCACCGGTCGGCACGGCGGAAACCGAGGCTGAATTGGTGGTCCATGACGTGAAGTTCGTGGTGGATTCCACCAAGTAAGTACCGCCTTCGGTCGCACTCCAGGTGAGGGTGACGGTGCCGCTTTTCATTGATGGTGAATTGAGCAGGGGGATGGACTCTGGTCCGCCAAGGAAATTGGTCACGACACTCTCCGTGATGCTCGTGACGGCACTGCCAGCCGGGTCGCCATAATAACCGCGTCCAATGTTGTAGGGAAAAACCGGCGTGCCATTGGACGAAATGGCCACAAAGTAGGCATAGGTGCCGTTGGGGAATTCGGGCGTGACACACCAACGGCCGTTGTATTCATCAAGGTCGTAGGTGTTCGTGCCCATACTGACGCCGAGATCACCGAGGTAATCATTGTCTTCCATGTAACGTCCAAGCGGGTAACTCGTGCTGACGGCCGGGCCGGACATAACGTTTGAGGCGACGCCATACAAGCGCACCGCCCATTGGGGCAGATCAGCCCGTCCAACCGCCGTGAGATTTTGTGAACCGTACTGGCCATTGCGTAGCACATAACCAGAAATCATCCGGCGTATCCCGCTGGAGGCATCGTTGGAAACCGAATAACCGTAAGGACCATAGACCGGCCAGCCATCGGACACCCAGCCAAGAATCGGCGAATGTTTGGTTGGCGCGTTGGTGTCTTCTGGGTAGGCCTTGGTCACCGTATTGAAATCAACGTGGTCGCCCAAAAAATAACGCAACGCGGGCGGATTTGCATGATAATGATGCTGCCCGCCGGCTTGATGCGCGTTGTTGGGGTCAAATGAGGCTCCTTCATTGATGTAGGCGTCGCGATTCCAATAGCCGCCAGTGGTGCCACCCTGAGTGTCAGCGCCATTGGTATAGTAGTATGCATCCCAACTGTTGAACACCGCCACACCGTCCACGAAATAACCAATGGCGCCGCCGCCGTTCCTGGTCTTCGTTGAAGGCACAGTTGGATTGCGCGGGATTTTGTAGAGGACGTGTTCATTCGTCGGGTAATTGGGGAAAGCCTGTGTATGATTCGCGTCCAGATACCACGGTCCCATCACATGGTTCGCCAAACCCGAGCTGCGGATGTAAACCCAGTTGCTGGACGAATAAATTTCTTGAACACCGCAATAGACGGGCAGCACTTGCGATGTGCTGCCGGTAGACCAGGTGGTCACGGAGTCGCCGTTGGTCTTGTTGACATCGCTGGTGTAGATGCGGGCGTATTGGCCGGAATAGGTGGTGAACCAGGAATTGGTGCGCGGGTCAACGTTGTTGACAACGTTGGCAGCGTGCAACGCCGTCGCGGTGGCGGCCATGGCGATGAGGATGAAGAGACGGCTGGTTTTCATGATGATGTGTGGTTGTGCGTTTCAAAGGGGCTCACTCAACGGTGTGTTGGTTATCATGGCGCAACTTTACGCGAGGCGACCTTAAGCAAACGTGAAGCCACGCAAATTTTGCGCAGCGCTGTGCAGAATTTGTCTTCATCTCTCCTTAAGGTTCGTTATGCGAGGGTGACGGCTGCATCCGGTTGTGTTATCACTCCCGCGCACCGCATGAGAATCCTGATTGTCGAAGACGAACCGGACTTGCTCGCGAGCCTCGCCCAGGCGTTGCGCGAGGAAGGCTACGCCGTGGACACCGCCAACAACGGTGAGGATGGCCTCTTCAACGCCGAGGGCACCGACTATGATGCCCTCGTGCTCGATGTGATGCTGCCGGGCATGGACGGCTGGGAAATCCTCAAGCGGCTGCGGAAAATTAAAAAGACGCCTGTGCTCATGCTGACCGCGCGTGATCAGACACGCGATCGCGTGAAAGGGCTGGATACCGGCGCGGACGATTACGTTGTCAAACCGTTCGACTTGGAAGAAGTGTTCGCTCGTTTGCGCGCCATCATCCGCCGCAGCACGAACAAGACCACCAACGTCGTCGAAATTGGTGACGTGAAAGTTGACACCGCCGCGCGAAATGTTTCACTCAAAGACAAGCCAGTCGAATTGACAGCGCGTGAATATTCGCTGGTGGAGTTTCTCGCTTTGCACCGTGGAGAAGTCGTGACGCGCACCCAGCTTTACGAGCATCTGTTTGACGAGAACGAAAGCTCACTGTCTAATCTGCTCGATGTTCATGTCTCCAATGTCCGCAAGAAGCTTGGCGCGGAATTCATCGCGACCCGCCGGGGACACGGTTACTGCATTGAATAAATGATCCTCAAATCCATCAAATGGCGCCTGCAGCTTTGGTATGGCTTGATACTGGTGGCTGTGCTCGTCGGGTTTGGCGTGACGGCGTACCAACTGGAGCGCAACCGCCAGTTTCGGCGGATTGACGATGAAATACACCGGCGAGTGGATATCATTGCCAAGGCATTGCATGGCGGACCACCCCGGCGGCAAGAGTTCAGGCCGCCAGATTTTGACGGGCCGGACCCGGGGCCGCCGGGTGACTACGACCGCCCAGGTCCAGGTTTTAACCCGCCGCGAAAATTTAACCTGCCACCCGAAGCCGCCGATTTGTTTGGGACGAATAGTCCGAACGGATTTTATTGCGTTGTAAGTGGGCGAGGCAGGGACTTGGTAACGATGGGTAATGTTCCAAGTCGTTCCAGCGATGTTATAAACGACACAATCCGAGGAAACCCGGAACTTGGGCCGGAAAACATGAAGCCGCCGCGGATGTTTACGGAGGGCGAATTCCGAGAACTCATGCAAATGTTGCCTTCAGGAGAGTATATCGTGGTCGGTTGTTCCATCGCGCCGGAACTGCGCGAACTGCAACTGACCGCAATGACGCTCGCTGGCTTCGGTGGCGGCATTTTGATTCTTGGCTTGGCGGGCGGCTGGTGGTTTGTGGGCCGGGCGCTGCGTCCTATTTCAGAAATCAGTTCGACGGCCACAAAGATTTCCGCCGGTGATTTGTCTCAACGGATCAACACCGCCGAGGCGGAAAGCGAACTCGGCCAGCTTGCGGCGGTTTTGAATTCCACTTTCGCCCGCTTGGAGACGGCATTTGCGCAGCAGATACAATTCGCCTCCGACGCCGCGCACGAATTGCGCACGCCGGTGTCGGTCATCCTCACCCAAACGCAGACGGCACTGAATCGCGAGCGCGATGCCGCCAGTTACAAGCAGACCGTCGAGGCGTGTCAGCGCGCAGCTCAGCGTATGCGTAAATTGATTGAATCGCTTTTGGAATTGGCGCGGTTTGACGCCGGGCAGGAGATGTTGAAACGTCTCAAGTTTGATTTGTCCAAAACCGTTGCCGATTGTGCGGAAATGGTGCAGCCATTGGCGGATGAGCGTCACGTGAAGATCATTTCCGAACTTGAAGCCGTCGAAATCACCGGCGATTCCGAACGGCTGGCGCAGGTCGTCACAAATCTTTTGACCAATGCGATTCAATACAACAAGCCCGATGGTGAAGTGCGCGTGAAGCTGGCCGAGCAGGGCGGGTTGGCCGTCTTGGAAATTTCAGACACGGGCCAGGGCATCGCGCCGGAAGATTTGCCGCGGGTGTTCGAGCGATTTTACCGCGCCGATAAATCGCGCACCGGCGGCGGCAGTGCCGGGCTTGGCCTTTCCATCTGCAAGGCCATTGTGGAAGCGCATGGCGGAACAATTGAAGTTTCCAGCGTGGAGAAAATTGAGACCAAGTTTGTCGTGCGGCTGCCTGTTGCCAGTTGAGTCAGTGGCCGCCATGTCCACCACCGGCACCACCGTCAGAACCGCCACCATGATGCCCGCCGCCTGAATCGCCACCGCCGTGCGAATGATGGTGTCCACCGTCGAGGGTCGAATGATGATGGTGGTGATGATGCGGTTGATCGGAGCCGGGCAAATCAGGATTGTTTTGCGAGGAATCCATCCCAAACCACATGGGCGTGCCGTCACCGCGACGCAAAGAACCGTGTCGATGCCTGATGATGACGACGAAAGCGATTGGAATGAGCGCCAGCGCGCAGATCAGCAGAATGATGAAAGATGAATTGTCCATGGCGGTTTAAGATCAACTGTACTTTGCACGCACTTTGCGATTTGTCAATCTCAACGCAAGAAACCCGCGTTTCTGGTTCATCGCAGAAACATCTCCGCCGCCGAATCCGCGAACCGCAGCCCTTGATGCGTGAGGTGGAAACGATCGCCGGCAATTTTGCCCCAACCGCGTTCCTCAAGCTGGTGTATTTCGGCATTCCACTCGCGGCGCAGGTCAAACTGGGTCGCGCGCTGAAAATCATCAAACGGCCAGCCGGCATTCATCCGCAAACCGAACGCGGCAATTTCGCCCGCCCGGCGCAACGGCGATAATTCCTCACTGGATTCAATCGCACGTTTTCCTTTTTCCAACTGTTCGCAGTAGAGTTGCGTATTCGCCCAGTTCTTGGTGCGAACGCCCCGGACATAGCCCGTGGCGCTGGGACCAAGCCCGTAAAACGATCCGCCGCGCCAGTAATTCACGTTGTGCTTGCAGGCAAACGCGGGAATGGGTTGATAGATTGGCGGATGGTTGGATTGCTTGGAGCCCGATCTTGACTCGCGCGCGAAGTTGGCGATTTCATACTGGTGGAAGCCGGCGTTTGCCGAGCGCGAAATCAATTCCTCATACATCGCGCAGGCCAGTTCCTCGTCCACGGAAAATTCGCCGGCCTGCAACTGCTGGAACAACGGCGTATCGTCCTCATAAATCACCTCATAGCTGGACAGATGTTCGCTCTGCATGGCGATGACCTCGTTCAGTGTGTCGCGCCAGACCTCCATGGTTTGTGTGGGAATGGCAAACATCAAATCGAGGTTCAAATTATCAAAACCGGCGCGTCGCAAAATGTCGAAAGACTTAAACACCATTTCGCGTGAATGAATGCGGCCCAGGCGGTCGAGCAATCTTTCGTCGAGCGACTGCACGCCCATCGAAACGCGGTTCACGCCAAAATCACGGAGCAGCCTGCATTTGTCAGCGGAGACCGTTGCCGGGTTGCTTTCAATGGTGAATTCCTCAGCGCCGAGCAGGTTCAACTTTTCCATCGCCCGCAGGATGATTTCCCACTGGCGCAGATTGAGCAACGACGGCGTGCCGCCGCCGAAAAAGACGGTCTTCGGCCTCAGATCAGGCGCGACCAGCTCCAGTTCGCGGACGAGCGCAGCGACATAACGGTTGATGAGTTCGCCAGAGGACGCCTCGGAGTAAAACGCGCAGTATTCGCATTTGTGCGCGCAAAACGGCACGTGGATATAGAGGCTCGCGATGGGAGCCAATGATGATTCCGTCATTGCCTCAGATTAGCGAAGCCATTGACGGATGCGACAGAATTTCTGCGCGGGTCAGGATGCCTGGGAGCGCTGGACGTTTTGCGCTTTCAGGCCCCGATCGCTGGGCACGGCTTCAAAGGTCACGGTTTCACCTTCGTTCAAGGTTTTGTAACCGCCACCAAGGATGGAAGTGTGGTGCACAAAGACATCCTGTCCCGAGTCTTGGATGATGAAGCCAAAACCCTTTTTATTGTTAAACCACTTTACTTTGCCACTTGCCATAGCTTTTCTGTTCCTGATTTGCGAGACACGCAAAAGCAAAAAACGACACAACTGGCGTCAGTTGTGCCGCTAAATTACTTTCCCAATTTGCTCATGCCTCAGTTTTATATTTGTTATTAAAACAAAGTATATGTAGATCGAAGCAATTCTTTACCATTCTAATCCGCCACGTCAAGGGTTTTTATAGAATTTCCGAGGATTTACGCGGAATTCATGTCACTTAAAGACGGAGTTCCCGCTCGCAGGTCGCCGGGCCAATTTTCGGTTCCCGTTCGCTGCGCCTTCATCTTGAGCACTCTGGCTCTTCAAATCAGGCTCGATGTCATCCAAACGCTTTCCTCGAACACTTCTGTGGAATTGCAAAGACATTCTGCCCGATTGTAAAATTATTGAAAATTTCGCTCGCTAAACTATCCAACCTGAGCTTTATTGATTACAAGGCATGACGAGAACAGACACAGTGCCGCAAACATTAACCTTCCAACAAGAGGAATTCCAATGGACTTGCACCATCCCTTCGTAGCCGAATTCCCCGAACATCGCGAAACCATCCGCTCGTTGAAATTGGCGGATGGAAAATTCCGCCAGATGTTCGAGGAATATCACCACCTCGACGATGAAATCTGCCGCGTCGAGGAAGACGTTGAATTTGCCACGGACCAGCAGATTGATGAAATGAAGTTCAAGCGCGCCAAGCTCAAGGATGCGCTCTACACCGCCATGCAAAAGCACGAGTCCGCGGTGTTCGTTAGTCGCTAAACGCAGGCACGCATTGTCCGGCGGCGCGGCGGCGCGGCGGCGCCCAAGCAATGAAGGCTCTTTCAGAGCCCCGATCCAATTTTTCTCTCCAAAGCCCGCCTTCAAAATGGCCGCTGTTGCGTCGCTTTATTCCAACTAAAAATAGTTGTCAGTGAATCATCTCGCGCTCAAAACGTCTGCGTCATTTCGCTCCACGGCCTGATGCGCCCGCGCACGCCTCGCGAGCCTGCGACCACGCCTGTGGCGGTGCTGGCCGTTGATTCGCCCAAATCGTACTTTACGCTCACCTGCAAATTACCGGGGCCGCTCTTTTGGATGGAATAATCCAGATGATTCCCCACCGTCAGCGTGAACTCCGCCGGCACCGTGCCATTCAAATCCTGCGTCACGGCCTTGCCGCCCCAGGTCCGGCCAGTCGCGGTGCCCGTGAACGCCAGCCCGTCCGTGCCCGTCACGCGAATCCTGACCGTGCCATTTCCACCGACCGGCGACATTGCGCAACCGGCCAACAACCAGCCGCAAAAACTCAGGGCGATGAAAATACTGCTTTTTTTGTTCATAAATGCGTGAAGTTTATCCGTGTTTTTATTGAATTGAATTGCCCTTTTAATGGTTGCCTCACTTCTTCTCTGCGAGCGATTGCACAAGCTTTGTCAAATCTGCCATGCTGTGTTTTAACTCGGCGATTTCAGCGGCTTGCTCCTGAATCCTGGCGTCCTTTTCGTTGACCTTCTCGTTCAACCCTTGAATCGCTGCCAGCGCCACACCGCCTTCGTCAATCGTCGTGATGTGCTTGTCGTCTGGGCCCACGCCAAAGGCCGCATAGAAATCCTGCGCCATCGGCCCGATGTGTTCGCTCGTCGTGTCCTCCTTGTAGTTCCACCGCGTGATGGGCAGCGCCGACACCTGCGCCAGCACCCGTTGCGCATCCACCGCCTGAAAGTGCTCCTTGAGATTCCGGTCGCAGGCGCTGACAAACGTGCCGTTGACCGTCAGGCCGGATGTCGAGAGCGACATCAGCGTGGTGCCGCCGCCGGAACTGCCATTGTTGTTGTTGTGTGTGCCGCCCACATACCAGTAAAATTGGTCCCCGGTGCGGAAGTATTCGTCGTTGTTCTGCACTCCGATGCCGTAAGTACTGCTGTAAAGATTGAGCATCTGCCGGGTGGTGCTGCCGAAGTCGAGATCTGCATTGTTGTCCACTTCCACATTTACGCTGCTGGGCGTGGTGTAGAAGAAGACCCCGCCCGTGGCCAAAACCGCAAATGTATTTGTCCCTTGCGACACGGCGCCCCGTGTTCCATCACTCCAGACAAACGAATTGTTGTCGTTGGCATTGGCGTATTCGCCCGCGGCGAAACTGGCATAGCCTCGAACGGAATTAAACAGGCCACCCGGAATGGTCCCGTAATTTCCGATGTTCGTATTACCCTGGCCGCCGCCGGTGCTCCCGCCAAAATTGAAAGATATATTGTCGACGCCGCCGGCAATCGCCGCGTAATTGGCGTTAGCGAGAACAGTGTTGTTTTGGCCCCCGCCCACCGTTCCACCATAACCAGTACTTGTATTTCCAAGACCACCGCCAATGGTCGCATAAGAGTCGTTGGCAAGATTGCCAAGTCCGCCGGCGACAGTGGAAGCGGTGCCGCTGGCGGTATTGCCACTGGAAGAAGAGCCGTCGTAGCCGCCGCCGCCAACGAAAGAGCCTGCCCCGCTGGCTTGGTTTCCGAAACCACCGCCCACTGTGGAACTCGCGCCGCTGGCGGTATTGCCAATGTAAGAGAAGCCGTTATAACCGCCGCCGCCTACAAATGAGCCGGGGCCGGTCGCTTGGTTGAAACCGCCGCCGCTTACTGTGGCAACGTAGCCACTTGCATTGTTTACGCTGCCGCCGCCGACGGTGGCCCAGGAATTCGTTGCGGTGTTTTGCTCACCGCCGCCGACGGTCGCGTCGGCACCACTCGCCGAGTTATTACCGCCGCCGCCGACAAATGCGGCTACACCGCTGGCCGTGTTGAAAATGCCGCCGCCGACCACGGAACCAAGGCCGCTGGCGTTATTACTGTATCCGCCCGCGATTGTGGCGGTAGAGTTTGCGGCAACATTGAAGTAACCACCGCCGACCACCGACGAAGATCCGCTGGCGCTATTGAAGGAGCCGCCCGCGACCGTGGCATACAGATTGGTCGCGTTGTTGTAGAAACCGCCGCCCATTGTGGCGTATTGAGTGCCGGCCGTGTTGCCCGCACCCCCGGCAATGGTCACTCCTAAGCTCCCAGGGACCGCTGAATTAGCGGATGAACCGCCTATGACATTGGGCTGGCTACCGGCATTTGGCTCCAGACGAAACGCCCGTAAGCCGTTGACCCACAATTCCAGCGGATTATTGTCCGTCGTTCCCAAAAAGTTTCCACTTGTCGGGCTGGTGCCGGCATTGCCCATAAGGCTCCAGGCATTGCTGCTGCTGGAAAGGATCGTGCTGCTGGCGGCAATGGTCAGCGTGTTGCCGCTGGGCGTGATGCTGATATTCGCCCCGGGCGAGAGCGTGACGGCGTCCTGCAAGCTATTGAGGCTCTTGACCACCGAACCACTGGCGATGCCCGCGCCGGTGACTGTGCCAGCCGCCACGCCATTGGCCGTCGTGGCCAAGCCGGCGTTGGGCGCATAAATCGCATACGGTGTTGGCGTCAACTGCTGTAGCGGAGTCAACAGGGTGAAGACGCCTCCTCCTCCATTGGTTTCTGCGCCGATTTGCAGCCACAGTGGAGCGCCGGTGAAAATGCCGGGGCCGAAGTCCAGCACCACAGTGAACAGGCCGTTGGTGATGCTCGTGGCGGTGTTGGTCAGCGTGCCGCTGACTGGGTTAACGCCGTTGCTGTCGGTGAACACGGCAAAGGTCAGGTCGTAGCTGCCGGTGGCGCGGTTGGCGCCATCGTACAGCCGGCCCTGGTAGGTAAATGCCGTGCCTTGGGCGAAAACCGTTGAGAGCGGAGAATGGAGGGTGAAGAGCAGCAGCAGAGCGGCTGCAGATTGAATGGTCATTTTCATAAGCAATGTGAATTGGTTTTAGGCATTTGACTGATGCTGCACAAGATTTTCACTTTCGCTCCGTCACGTCAAAGCCAAAAGCCATCGAATCTGCCCAGAATTTGGGAGGCATAAGATGTCTGTTTCACTTCCCATTAAATCCCTCCCAATTTTGTCACTAAAATTTTGTTGACCCCTCCGCTTTCAAGTCCATTGTAACTGGCAATACCAGCCACCTTTGTTACTCGTGATTTATGGATACCAAAATCAACTTCACCGTGAACGGGAAACCCCGGACGGTCACCACCAGCCCCAGCCGGCCCTTGCTCGAAGTGCTGCGCGAGGATTTGCAACTGACCGGCACAAAATACGGCTGCGGCGAGGGCCAATGCCGCGCCTGCACAGTCTGGGTCAACGGCGAGAGCACGCCCTCCTGCCTCATCTCCATCGGCGACGTTGACAAGGCGGACATCGTCACCATCGAGGGCTTGGCGGATGGCGATCGGTTGCATCCCGTGCAGGAGGCATTTCTGGCGGAAGGCGCGTTCCAATGCGGCTACTGCACGGCGGGCATGGTCATGGGCGTCGCTGGTGCTTTGAAAAAGAACCCCAGCGCGTCCGGCATGGAGGTGATTGCCCAGATGCAAAAACACATTTGCCGCTGCGGCAGCTATGCCAAATATAAGAAGGCCATCTTCCGCGCCGTGGCAGAAACGGGAAAGGTCCACGCATGAAAACTCCGCAACTTCCCCAGGCCGGCCCTGAAGAATTGTTCTACGCCGCTTACGACGAGCCGGTGGACCGCGTGGACTACGATTTCGGCCTAAGCCGCCGGTCCTTTGTAAAAGTGCTTGGCGCGGGCCTCCTCATTGCCGCCGTGGTGCCCGCCGTGGCGCAGGAAGAGGGCAGGGGCGGACGACGCGGCGGTTTCGGCGGCAGCGGCCCGCGCAATCTTGCCGCCCGCATCCATCTCGGCAAGGACGGCTCCATCACCGTGCTGACCGGCAAGGTCGAAGGTGGCCAGGGCGCGCGCACCGAACTCTCCCAAGCCGCGGCGGAAGAGCTTGGCGTGCCCGTGAAGACGCTGCAGATGTTGATGGCCGACACCGATTCTGTCCCCGACGATGGCGGCACGTTTGGCAGCATGTCCACGCCGCGCACAGTTCCGGCTATCCGCCGGGGCGCCGCCGCCGCGCGCAATCTGCTCACTGAATTTGCCGCGCAGCAATGGAAAGTGGACCGCAGCACCGTCACCATGCGTGATGGAAAAATCTTCGACGCCGCAGGCAAGCAATCGCTCACTTACGCCGACTTGGCCAGCAGTGACGACGCGGCCAGGCAGTTCGAGCAGGCAATTCCGTCAGACGTTGAACTGACGCCGTTGAAAGATTGGAAAGTGCTTGGCGTGCCCACGCCCCGGCCCAACGCCCGCGATATTGTGACCGGCGCGCACAAATATCCCTCGGACATCGCGCGCCCCGGCATGCTTTACGCAAAAATCCTGCGTGCCCCATCGTTCGACGCAAAACTAACTTCAGTGGACATCTCTTCGGCGAAGGCGATGCCCGACGTGGTGGTGGTGCAGGACGATCAATTCATCGGCGTCGCCGCGTCAAATTCTTCGCTCGCGGAAACTGCCTTGGGCAAAATTTCCGACACCGCCAAATGGGATGCACCGCCACAACCATCGAGTGACGACTTGTTTGACTATCTCCAAAAAAATGCCGTCGTGCCGGATAATCCGTTTGCCGCTGACTTGGCGGGCGCCAAAACCGTGCGCCAGACTTATCATGTACCCTACATCCAGCACGCCCCGCTCGAACCGCGCGCCGCCGTCGCCGAATGGACCGACGGTAAATTGACCGTCTGGACGGCCACGCAAAATCCCTTCGCCGTGTGTAGTGAACTGGCGCGCGCATTTCATTTGCCAACAGGCAGTGTGCGCGTGGTAGTTCCCGACTTCGGCGGCGGCTTTGGTGGCAAGCACTCTGGCGAATGCGCCGTGGAAGCGGCCCGGTTGGCCAAGGCTGCGGGCAAGCCCGTGTCGTTGCGCTGGTCGCGCGAGGAAGAATTCACCTGGGCGTATTTTCGTCCCGCGGCAGTCATCCAGGCCGAGACCAGCCTCGATGCGCAGGGCAAACTCGCCACGTGGCATTTCATCAACATCAACTCCGGCCAGCAGGCCGTGGACACGCCTTACACCGTCGGCAAAAAAGATTGTCATTATGTCGCCTCCAAGCCACCGCTGCGGCACGGTTCTTATCGCGGGCTCGCGGCCACCGCGAACAATTTTGCGCGCGAAGTTTTCATGGACGAAGTCGCCGCCCTCGCCGGCACTGATCCACTTGCTTTCCGGCTCGCACACTTGGACAACGACCGCCTGCGCGCCGTGCTGCAAAAGGCCGCTGACGAATTCGATTGGTCCACCCGCGTGAAGAAAAAGAGCCCGGATGTCGGCATCGGTCTGGCGTGCGGCACTGAAAAGGGTTCCTACGTCGCGGCCTGCGTGGAAGTTCAAATTGACAGCCAGGCAAACAAGATAAAAGTCAGCAACATCTGCCAGGCCTTTGAGTGCGGCAAAATTCTGAATCCCGCAAATTTGCTGTCGCAGGTCCAGGGTGCCATCGTCATGGGACTGGGCGCGGCCCTGCGCGAAGAAGTGCAATTCGAGAACGGCAGCATCACCACCATCTCCTTCCGAAAATATCAGGTGCCGCGCTTCGACGACGTGCCGGAATTGAACATCCATCTGCTCGACCGTCCAGACCTCGCTTCCGCCGGGGCAGGGGAGACACCCATCATCGCCATCGCGCCCGCCGTCGCCAACGCGATCTTTCAAGCGACGGGCAAGAGCGTGCGCTCGTTGCCGATCCGGTTGGAGGCGTAAAGATTTCGCTTTTGAAACACAGCATTATCCGCTTCGATAAGGCCATGATTCCCAAACAAACCGGTGCTGACTGGAATGGTCAGTCGCGCCGGCAATTCATCAAGAAAACCGGAACCGTCGCGGCAGCGGTCGCAGGTGCCGGTTTGTTTAACCTCCCCGTCACGGCTGGCGAAAATAAATCCGCAGTCTCCATCGTGTTGGATCCGACAGCGGCGATCACGCAGGAACCGCCGGTGCGTTGGGCAGCGGAACAATTGCGCGATGTCCTGACCGCGCGGGGCGTGACTGCGCAGATCTACGAACACTTGGAACAGGCTCCGCTTTCGCAGGAATGTGTATTTGTGACGAGTGGTGCTTCCGAACGGACGCGCGAGATTCGAAACATCATCGGAACTTCAGCAGCAAACGAGCCGGAAAGTTTTGCGCTGGCTCGGGTAATAACTGAAGCGCATGGCCCATTGTTGCTGGCCGCTGGCGATGACGCGCGCGGGTTGGTTTATGCGCTGCTTGAATTGGCGGACCGTGTGACTTTTGCCGCCGACCCGCTGGCGGAATTGAAATCCGTGAAACCAATTTCCGAAAACCCCGCCAACGCCCTGCGCGGCGTGGCTCGCGCGTTCGTCAGCGACGTTGAGGACAAGGGCTGGTATCAAAACCGCGCCTTCTGGTCGCGTTATCTCACCATGCTGGCCGCGCAGCGGTTCAACCGCTTTCACCTGATGCTCGGTGTCGGCTACGACTTCACGACGAACATCACCGACTGTTATTTCCATTTTGCGTATCCGTTCCTGCTGGCCGTGCCGGGCTACAATGTTCGCGCCGTTCCGCTGCCGGACGCCGAACGCGATGCAAATCTGGAACAACTCCGGTTCATCAGCGACGAAGCGGCCCGGCGCGGTTTGCATTTTCAACTCGGTATTTGGACGCACGCTTATCAATGGATCAACAGTCCCAAGGCGAATTATCTCATCGAGGGTCTTACGCCTGAAACACACGCGCCTTATTGCCGCGACGCCTTGTGCGCGGTGCTCAAGGCCTGTCCCAACATTCACGGCGTGACCTTCCGTATCCACGGCGAAAGCGGCGTGCCCGAGGGCAACTACGATTTGTGGAAGACGATCTTTAATGGTGTGGCGCAATGCGGCCGGCCCATGGAAATTGACATGCACGCCAAGGGCATGGACCAGGAAATGATTGATGTGGCGCTCGGCACGGGAATGCCCGTGAGCATCTCGCCCAAGTCCTGGGCCGAGCACATGGGCCTCTCCTACATGCAGGGCGCGATCCGCCCGCAGGAAATGCCGCCGCGCAATGCCCCCAAGACCGGTTTCTTCTCCCGCAGTTCCGGCTCGCGCTCCTTTTTGCGCTACGGCTACGGGGATTTGCTGGCCGAAGACCGGCGTTACCGCGTATTCCATCGCATGTGGCCTGGCACGCAACGATTGCTGGCGTGGGGCGATCCTGAAACAGCGGCGGCCTACGGGCGCGTTTCAAGTTTTTGCGGCTGTGCCGGCTTGGAATTGATGGAGCCGCTGTCATTCAAAGGCCGCAAGGGTTCAGGCCTGCCCGGTGGCCGCACAGCTTATGCCGACACCTCGCTGCAACCCCAGGGCGGCGATTTTGAAAAATATCTCTACACCTATCGCATCTGGGGCCGCAGCCTTTACAACCCGGACGGCGACGCGGAAGGCAAACGGCGCTGGCTGCAACACCAATTCGGCCGCGGCGCCGAAGCCATGGAAGGTGCGTTCTCATCCGCCGGCAAAATTTTGCCGCTCGTCACAACAGCGCACTGCCCATCGGCCGCCAATAACAATTACTGGCCGGAGATGTATTACAACATGCCCATCGTGGATGCCAAACGCCAGCATCCCTACAGCGACACCCCATCTCCAAAACGCCTCGGCATGGTCAGCCCGCTCGACCCTGAATTCTTCCTGGGCATTGACGAATTTGCTGATGAATTATTAACCGGCCAATGCAGCGGAAAATATTCGCCCGCCTGGGTCGCCGCGCAATTGGACGATGTGGCGGAGAAGGCAATCGCGCAATTGCGACACGCGAAGTCCAAAAGCCGCGACACACGCAGCGCAGAATTCCGCCGCTTCGCAGTGGACATCGCCATCCAGGCCGGACTCGGGAAGTTTTTCGCCGCAAAATTCCGGGCGGGTATCCTGTTTGCCATCTATTTGCGCACCGGCCATGCCGATGCCTTGAAGAAAGCCATCGCAGCCAACCGTACGTCGCGCGACGCCTGGGTGGAATTGTCGAACACCGCAAAAGACGTTTACCGCGAGGACATCACGTTCGGTCCGGAATATTTTCAGCGCGGCCACTGGCTCGACCGGTTGCCGGCCATGGATGCCGACATCGCGGACATGGAAAAACTTTTGGCACAAACTGACACTGCCGCGCCAGTGCAGCTAAAAGTAGAGCCACAAAACGTCAAGCAGGCCATGCACGCAGGATTCACCAAGCCGTTGCCAGCAGACCCGCCGTTCGCGGAGTTGTACAATCCACCATCTTCCTTCCGGCGCGGCCAGCCGCTGACCATCATTGCGCACGCGCCACAGTCAGGTATTTCCGCCGTGCACCTGCGTTACCGGCATGTCAATCAATCCGAAACCTGGCAGACCGTTGAAATGCATAAAATGGACGCGGATTATCAGGTAGCCATCGCGGCGGAGTACACCGATTCCCCGTTTCCATTGCAATACCATTTCCAAATTCATGGTGGCGAAGACCGCACATGGCTGTATCCAGGTCTGCATCCGGGCTGGCAGGGCCAGCCTTATTTCGTGATTCGCCAGGGCTGATGTGAGATTTCCCCAAAATTGATTTTTGTTGCCGCCCGCTTCTTGTTATATCGGCAGGGACAGTTTTCGTCGTGTGAATGAGCGAAGATAAACCATTTACGGAACAAGTAACCCGCGCGGGTCGTGTGTCTGCCAGTTCTGGCAATGTCCGGCTGCCCTGGACTTGTGCCGGCATTCTGGCTGCGTTGCTGATTGCCGCATTGCTGTTGTGGGCCACGGCCGAGGGCAAGTTGCGCGGCATGCAAATGCTTCAATCCAAACTGGACGACGCCAATGCCAGCCTCGCCGACGCCCTCGCCCAAAATGACAAGGACAAGGACCAGATCACGTCGCTGCAATCCCAGATTTCCGATTTGCAAAAAGACAAGGACATGGCCGCCCAGATGTCCAAGTCGCTCGAAGACGAAATGCGCTCCGATTTGGAGTCCAAGGATGTGACCATCTCCAAGCTGCAAGGCAAACTCACCGTGAACATCCTTGACCGCGTGATGTTTGATTCAGGGGAGGCCATCTTGAAACCAGACGGCGAAACGGTGTTGCTAAAAATCGCGGCCCTGCTCGCGGCGCACCCCACGCTGAAGATCCACGTCATCGGCCACACGGACAATGTGCCCATCCGCAGCCGGTTTGCGAGCAACTGGGAGCTTTCCACGGCCCGCGCGCTGGCCGCCGTGCATTTTCTTACCGAAAAAGCGGGTGTTGACCCGCGCCGTGTTGGCGCTGTCGGTTATGGCGAATATCGCCCCATCGCCGACAATTCCACGCCTGAGGGCCGCGCTAAAAACAGGCGCATCGCCATTACAATTCTTCCCGATGAACTGGCGGGAGCAGACACCGTTTCCACGGCGAAGCCCGACACTAGCGCGAATTCCAAACTCCCAACGACACCCGGCGCACCTGACACCCCACCGGTTGTTGCTCCTGAACCTCCGCCGAACCAACCGCCCGTGCAAAATTAGTGTGACCGGCGCTCCAAACTGTAATAGTCACCTTTGTAGCGTCACACCCATCAATCCGATAACAACTTCGTTCGCCAGCGCACGCACCGTCAGCGATTTCAACGGCTTGTCTTTGTCCAATGGCAAATCCAAAACGGTCGCCGCGCCGCCGGGAATTTTACCGCCTTGCCCTTTAAATTCTTTCTCATCAAGAATCCGGATTCTGCCTGTTGCCAGATCCACGCGTGGCGGAATCGGCCCGTCGCGGCGGAATGCAAAATCATCCGCGAAATAATCTTGGTCAATCGGCCACCAGTTCGTCGGATTTCGCAGCGGCAATTTCGTGGTCGAGCCATCCGCGTAAGTCACTACAATCTCCCCGTTGTCGAACTGGCTTTGCATCGCCCCTGTGGAACCGGCCATCAGCAGAAAAGCATGCGACGATTCGCCATCGAGCGGCACAGAAACTTCGCGTGGATAATTATCCCATTGCGACGTGAAAATAATGTTCTTCGCGCCGTTTTCGCCTGGCGTCGCAAATGAAATTCCATCCGGTAGAATAATTTTGCCGGAGTTTTTCGCTGCGGCTTCGCGCAAGCCGGAATCATCCACCTCAAAACTGGCGTTTGGCTCACACCAACCGCCGATGCCGTGCTTCGGCGTGGCCAGCGATGCAAAGGGCGAACGCGGCGAGCGATATTCATTGCGAAAAATCTGTGTCACCTGGTCATTGAAATAGGGCGCAAGGTTGACGGCTTCAAATGTATCGTCGCTCGAAATTGGTTTGCTCCAGTCAAACGGCTCGATTTTCACCGGCTCAACCTGCGCCGGTTCTTCCGGTACGCGCGCTCTTGGAATCCCGCCCTTCCAATCCACAACGATGTCAAATTTATCCGCCGCTCGG
>Ga0206843_10162_pt1 | contig 20432 bp, 14 predicted proteins | sample Alteio_BWOrgCont_21_FD_152869 | JGI IMG/M metagenome (GOLD analysis project Ga0206843, IMG submission 152869) | Enriched cells from forest soil in Barre Woods Harvard Forest LTER site, Petersham, Massachusetts, United States -... | ecosystem: Environmental > Terrestrial > Soil > Temperate forest >...
AAATAATATTAGCTAAGACAAAACAAAGCTATGTTCTTTATCTGAAAGGGAATTATGAATTAATCTCAGATAGAATTGCTAAAAGACAGCATGAATTCATGAATCCTGATTTATTGCCTAACCAGTTCAATACTTTGGAAGAGCCGCAAAATGCTATTTGTCTGGACGCTGGACTGGCCCCGGAACTGATAATCGACTACACTTGTTTAAAAATAAAAGAAGCAGAAGAAGCACAAGGAAGAGTTTTTAGTTGTTTTAAAAAGTCTATTAGCTAATTCTTTAATGATTTAGCCACGGCTTGTTTTGCCGATTCAGCTTCACTTACACTTTGTCCATAAGTTAACCAGCGCCTAAGCCAATTTCGCTTACTTTGATTCCCCATTTACCAATTTTTCGATATTCCATATTTTCAATTGTTAGCGGTTGTCATTGCAGTGAAGGGCAACTTTAAAGTACAGATTATTCCTGGTAAAGAAGCAAAAAAGCTGAAAAGAAAAAATTGTTTATAGCCGAAAGTATCCACTAAATAACCGCTTATCGCTCCAGGTAAAATCATACCAATAGCCATGAAACCAGTGGCTATAGCATAATGGCTAGCTAAAAATTTGTCCTTAGCTATTGTAAAAAGATAATTTGTGTAAGCAGCTGTGGCTAAGCCATAAACAAATTGTTCAAAACCATTAGCTAAAGCTACATAGACAAGATCGGGTTTGGAAACAGCTAAAAGCCAATACAAAGGCAAAGTTAAACTTTGTAAAATCGCTGCTGGTAAAAGACATTTCTTGAGTCCATATTTAAAAACCAGCCAACCGCCAATAAGACCGCCCAACAATAAGCAAATCATACCTAAGCTGCCATAAATGAATCCAACATCTTGTAAGGAGAGTCCAAGTCCACCTTTTTCTTTTGATTCTAATAAAAATGGCTGAGCCATCTTTAATAACATGACATCACCTGCTCTAAATGAAAGAATCCACAATAAGATTAGCAAAATATGTTCTTGCTGAAAAAATGAATAAAAAGCAATTCGAGAAGTCGTTATAAGTGAGTTTTTCTCTTTATTGTTACTGACCCATAAGGGGTCACTCAATAACTCTGACTTCTGTGTAGGCAAAGCGTAAACATGAAAAATTCCGCAGCAGAGAAATAGAAAAGCGGCCGTAAGGAAAGCGATTCCCCAACCAGCACAATTGCTACTTACCGGGAATGGCCAATTTTGGCTAGCAATTAGTCCAGCCAAATAAACTAAAAATCCGGACGCAAAGAGCCAGGCTAATTTATAGGCTGTATTTCTCCAACCTATATATAAGGATTGTTCTGCCTTATTTAAGCTATCGAGATAATAACCATCACAGGCTATGTCATAAGTAGCTGAAGCAAACGCTGTTAAGACAAAGACAAAGCAAAGAATGGGAAAAGGCTGTAAGGAAAAAATACACAATGCCAAGATTGCAATCAAAATTGCTAGAACTCCTTGCATGACAATTATCCATTTGCGCCGGGTAGAAAAAATGTCAATTATTGGCGCCCAGAGAAATTTAATTGCCCAGGGAATATAAAACAAGCTAGTGAATAGTCCGATTTGACTATTACTTATTTGAAGTGTTTTAAATAAAGCCAGAGAGACGGTGTTGACAAGCGAAAATGGTAAGCCTTCGATAAAATAGAGACTTAATACCCATATACTAGGCGGCAATGAGCGATTATTCTTTTTGCTATCTAACATAAATGTTCAAATGTGGCTATATGGTCTTTTCTGAAGCGAAGGCTGGCATGAGCTTTGTAGACAGGTTAATATAACTGTAGCAATAATTATGAGAATAACCATGCAATATTTAGAACAACAAGTAGTAAAGAAAATGTATAGCACACTACCGGATAGCTATGAAGTAGTGCGGAAAGTGCTTGGCCGTCCCGTGACTCTCACTGAAAAGATTCTATGGAGCCATTTGGCCCAGTGTTGGAAAACACCTCCTATTCGCGGGCAAAGTTATGCCATGTTTAATCCGGATCGTGTAGCCATGCAGGATGCTACTGCCCAGATGGCTTTATTACAATTTATGCAAGCTGGCTTAAAAAAAGTTGCTGTACCAAGTACTGTCCATTGCGATCATTTAATTCAAGCACGAGTAGGTGCAGTTTCGGATCTTTCACAAGCAATGACGGAAAATCAAGAAGTTTTTGATTTCTTGCGCACAGCAAGCAATAAGCATGGTATAGGTTTTTGGGCGCCTGGATCAGGCATTATTCATCAGGTCATATTAGAAAAGTACGCTTGTCCCGGTGCAATGATGATTGGTACAGATTCTCATACTCCCAACGCTGGTGGTTTGGGCATGATTGCTATTGGTGTAGGTGGTGCTGACGCTGTGGATGTTATGGCGGGGCTAGCTTGGGGAGTTACTTGGCCAAAATTAATTGGTGTCAAATTGACAGGTAAGTTTAATGGTTGGACGTCCGCTAAAGATGTCATATTGAAATTGGCTGGCATTCTCACCGTATCTGGTGGCACTGGATCAATAATAGAATATTTTGGTCCGGGCACAAAATCGATAAGTTGTACTGGCAAGGCAACTATAACTAATATGGGAGCCGAGCTTGGGGCTACTACGTCTATCTTCCCATATGACGACCATATGTTTAAATATTTAAATGCGACTGGACGCGATTTCGTTGCCCAAGAAGCACAGAAATATGCATCTTATTTAGTAGCGGACAGTGAAATTGAGACAGAGCCAAAAAAATATTTCGATCGGCTGGTAGAAATAGATTTAGATACCCTTGAGCCTTACGTAGTTGGTCCGCATACCCCAGACTTAGCTAGGCCAGTTTCTCAATTGGCAAGTGATGTTAAAGACAAGAATTATCCAGAAAAATTGCGCTACGCTTTAATTGGCAGCTGTACTAATTCTTCTTATGAAGATATGAGTCGAGCGGCTCACATTGCCAAACAAGCAAAAGATAAAGGGCTTAAAGTCAAATGTGGGTTTTTAATTACACCAGGCTCTGAGCAAATTCATAAAACAATTGAGCGCGATGGGCAACTGGAGGCACTGGAATCAATTGGTGGCACTGTTTTAGCCAATGCCTGTGGACCTTGTATTGGACAATGGAAGCGCGAGGATATTACCCCTGGCGAAACTAATTCTATTATTACTTCTTTTAATCGTAATTTTCAAAAGCGCAATGATGGCAATGCTCAAACATTAGCTTTTATAGGTTCTCCAGAAATTGTTACTGCTTACGCTTTAGCGGGCTCATTAAATTTCAATCCTTGCAAAGATACTCTGCAAACAGAAGATGGTGTTCTCGTTAAATTAGAACCGCCCGTAGCGGAGGATTTACCAACTAAAGGTTTTGCTAGTGAAGTATCTGGTTATATTGCACCAGCCGAGAATGGTCAAAAAGTTACGGTTATAGTTAAACCAGATAGTGAGAGATTACAATTGCTAGCACCGTTTGCTCCTTGGAACGGCTCTGATTTTATTGATTTACCTGTGCTTTTGAAAGCTTTAGGCAAATGTACAACCGATCATATTTCTCCCGCTGGTCCTTGGCTTAAATACAGAGGACATTTGGATAAAATTAGTGACAATATGTTTTCTGGTGCTATGAATGCATTCACTAAATCATCTGGTACGGGAGTAAACGTTTTCACTGGTGAATCAGCATCTTTTTCACAAGTTGCTCGTCAGTACAAAGCTAATAATACAGATTGGGTTGTAATAGGTGATGAAAACTATGGAGAAGGATCAAGTCGCGAACATGCAGCAATGTCACCGCGCTTTTTGGGTTGTAAGGCTGTAATAGTAAAAAGTTTTGCCCGTATTCATGAAACTAATTTGAAAAAGCAGGGTATATTGGCTCTTACTTTTGCGGATGCAAAAGACTATGACAAGATTCAAGAATATGATCGTATAAGTATTGTGGGACTTAAGTCTTTAGCACCAGACAAAACTGTCGATGTGATTATTAAACGCAAAGATGACAAGACTGAAACTATAAAAACAAAACATACAATGAACGCTGAGCAAATCGATTGGTTTAAAGCTGGTTCAGCGCTGAATCTTATTAAGCAACAACAAGAGAATAATTAATAGTATTTTCTTATGAATGAATTAGAGGTCTGTCGGGCAGTGGCTAATATGACTTGTGTTTAGATGATAATGTCCTTCTTCATAAGCTAGTGGCAAAAATTGTTGGTGATCGCTCTCATAGATATACACTTCACCGCTTTCAATTTCGTACACCCAACCATGAATAGAAATCTCACTGCGCTCGAGTCTTTCAGCAACGCTTGGGTACGTTCTTAAATGTTCCAATTGAACTAGAACGTTTTCTTGCACAGCAATTTCTAATTTACATTTTTCATCTAGTTGATGATATTTAGATAAAACGAGTTGTTTGGTCTGTTGTGCATTATCCAACCAAGCACAAACAGCAGGCATCTCCCTAATTACGTCCGTGTTTAATAAGCCTTTCATTGCACCACATTGAGAATGTCCACAAATAATAATGTCCTTAATACCAAGTGCAACGATGGCAAACTCGATCGCTGCTTCTTCGCCGCCTACGCATTCCTTGTGTGGCGGTATAATGTTGCCCACATTGCGCACAATAAACAATTCGCCCGGTTTAGTTTGTGTCAGGAGATTAGGATCAATTCTTGAATCAGAACAAGTGATAAATAATGCATCTGGTGTTTGTCGCTGTGCTAAACGATCAAAGAACTCCGGATTATTAGCATGGATTTCTGTTTTGAATTGATGTAAACCAGCGATGAGTTTAAGCATTTACTTTTCCGCGATAGATGTTCTTATAATTCTATACGTATAAATACATATATTGTTCTTAATTATTGATTACCGCAAACTAATAGTTTTTAAGTAACTGCTGACAACCGAATAGCTAATCGATTTAATTTGACCATTGTAGAAGTCTCTAGAATTCGGTATTTCTCTACTTAAGAAACGCTCATTTAATAATTATAGATGAATAAAATTTGGGTATCGTATTTGGTGCCTTTGTGCTTTACTATTGCATAGATATAAATAAAAGAGGTTTATATGGCATATATTGTTAATCCTAACCCTCATATTTTAGATATTCTTTTTGCTGAATATAAAAGTTCTGCATCTCAATCTTCCACAACCTATTCGTCTACAGCGCCAAGCTTATTTGGTAGGAAAACTGAAAATCGTTTGTTAAACACTCAGGCTCGTATCGAATATGACTTGCTAAAGGCAGGTATATTGGCTGGTGTTTTGCAGATAAATAAATTCCTGGATTTGGATGATCAAATCATCACCCAAGAATATAAGCTGTGCACGAGTTTAAGTTATCGTGGACAAATCTTTGTTATGGAATTCAGGCAATTGCCAACTGACAGCAGATTATACAATCATGCTTTAGATCTGGTGTTTCAAGGTTCAAATCTAAAGGCAAATACTTCTGGACGAACCACTCTCGTTTTAGCGAAAGAGAGTAATAAGTTTATATGGCGTCAATTAAATCCTATTGTCGGCGGACCTTCAGGTAATTCGAAAGATCTAGCTAGTATGGTATTGCACTGGTTGCAAGATGAAAACACTTTATTTATGCGCTTTCTTCCCCTACAAACACACACTATGTTATAGCTAAAACACCCTCAATACGCGCTATTAACCAATTAACTCAATCGATTTGATCAGAGGATAATGGCTAAGCCATTAACTACATTTACTCTTGATTTACTCTTGCTTAGTATAGTCTAGCTTTATCATTAGGGTGAATTAGACCTTCTTCATTGGGGATTTCGACATGCAAAGAATGATTGTTGTTTTAACAGTGGCTTTATTGATATGGTCTTTCTGTCCGGTAATTGCCAATAGCGAAAATAAGAAGGAGCCTTTGAAGATTGGTTTTATCCTTGTTGGTCGCGGCAATGATATGGGTTGGAATTATGCGCATAATCAAGGACGTTTATTTCTTGAAAAAGCGATGGCAGGAAAAGTGACCACTACCGTAATAGAGAATGTTCCAGAAAGCGCTGAAGTTGAACGTGTGATAGAAAAGCTTATTGCGCAGGGGAATAAGCTTATTTTTACTACATCTTACGGATATTTAGAGCCAGCTTTGAGAGCGGCTGGCAGACATTCTGACGTTATTGTTATGCAGTGTCAGAGATCAGTACCGCCATCAGTAAAAAACGTTGGTACTTATGATGTCAGGCAATTTGAACCTAACTACGCTGCTGGTATCGTAGCTGGCAAAATGACAAAGACAAACAAATTAGGATTTATAGGCGGACATCCTGTGCCACTTTTGATCTCTAGTTTAAATTCTTATATTATTGGAGCGCGGTCGGTAAACCCTAAAGTAGTTGTGAAGGCAGTTTGGCTTAACACGTGGGAAGATGCTGTACTTGAAGTTGAAGCTACAAAGGGACTAATAGACTCAGGAGCAGATGTTGTGTCCTCTATTCTGGACAGCTCATTGACAACAGTAAAGACCTGTAATGCTAGTCATGTCTTTAGCATTGGTCAAAGCGCTGATCTGAGTAAAGCTGCACCGAAAAGCTGGATCACTGGAGAATATTTTAATTGGGGTCCTTTATATGTAAGGATGAGCCAGTCGGTGATTGATCACACCTGGAAGGCAGCAAATACAATCTACGATACTAAATATGGTTATGTAGGACTTTGTCCCTGTGGCAAGATAGTGCCGTTATCTGTTAGAAAAGAAGCTGAATTAGAGATGAAAAATATTGCTGAGGGCAAATTGAAGATATTCAAAGGACCAATGAAAGACCGCGATGGCAATTTGAGAATCAAAGATGGCGAGGTTTTGACTGACGCAGATATAGGCGCCATGAATTGGGTTGTGTCCGGTGTAGAAGGGGCTGTACCTAAACAAAAATGAATAGCAAAAATCAAAACAGAAACAATTTAATAAAAGCAACTACTTTTATAATTGCTATTTGCATTTTGGCTTTTATTTGCCTCAGCAGTTTAGCAAGTAAGGGTGAAGTAAATCAAAGACCCCTCAAAGTGGGTTTTATCCTGGTCGCATCTCGTTACGATTATGGCTGGAACTATTTGCATGATCAAGGACGTCTTTATTTAGAAGCGCATTTACCAGGACAAATTGAGACAACAGTAGCAGAGAACGTTCCTGAAAATGCTGAAGTCGAACGGGTTATGGAAAGAATGATAGCTCAAGGTAATAGAGTTATTTTTGCCACTGCATATGGTTATCTAGAGTCAGCCCTGAGGGTCGCAGCAAAACATCCTGAAGTAATCATTATGCATGCAGGACTTCGCCTTGATCCTCTACCGGTAAAAAATGTAGGTACTTATTTTGCTGATCCGCATGATCCGATTTATGTCTCGGGCATGGTTGCTGGGATGATGACTAAAGCGAATAAAATAGGCTATGTTGGAGCCCATCCTGTGCCCCCTTTATTGGTGAATCTAAATGTGTTTACATTAGGTGTGCGTGCTGTCAATGCGAAAGCTCAAGTTAAAATGGTTTGGACAAATAGTTGGCATGATCCAGGGCTTGAAGTGGAAGCGGTTAACAGTCTTATGGAGACGGGGGTTGATGTCATATTTGCCAATCTGGATAGTCCTGTTAGTGTGCTGCAAGCGGCCGAAAAAAATCATTTATACTCAGTAGCCTGTCCCGCTGATTTAGATAAGCTTGCAATAAAAGGATGGTTGACCGGAGCAAAATGGAATTGGGGGCCACTTTATGTCAAAATTGTCCAATCTATATTAGATAATACTTGGCAGCGCTCAGATAGCAGATACGGAGCGAAAGAAGGCTATGTGCAATTATCGTCATTTGGTGCCAGTGTACCAAAAGTGATTCAGAGACAAGCCTTGGAAGTCTGGCAAAAATTGAAAGATGGCAAATTTATAGTATTTAAAGGACCTATTAAAGATAGGGACGGTGTTTTAAGAATACCAGCTGGACAGGTAGCAAACGCTAATTACCTTGCACAAATGGATTGGGTGGTGGCTGGTGTGCAGGGGTCATTGCCCAGAGAGAAAAAACCTGTGAAGTAAGCTAACAAGGAGTGTATGTCAAAGAAATCTATTGTATTCATCGTCAGTCTGCTATTCGGTTTAATTTGTGCCAGTAAGCTATCTAGCTCAGGCGAAGTGGAGCTAAAGCCGCTTAAGGTTGGTTTCATTCTTGTTGGTTCGCACTTAGATTATGGTTGGAATTATGCTCACGATCAGGGGCGCCTTTATTTGGAAAAGCATATGTCTGGTCAAGTGCAAACGACACTGGTAGAGAATGTGCCCGAAAGTGCTGATGTTGAGCGGGTAATGGAAAAGATGATTGCTCAAGGTAATAAAGTCATTTTTGCTACTTCTTATGGTTATCTAGAGCCGGCACTCAGGGTGGCAGGAAGACATCCTGAGATAATCATTATGCATGCGGGACGCTCAAACCAACATCCAATGAAGAATGTAGGCACTTATTTCGCTACTCAACATGACCCAAATTATGCAGCCGGTATTGTAGCAGGCAGAATGACCAAGAAGAATGAAATAGGTTATGTAGGTGCCCATCCGGTGCCACCTCTATTGGTAAGTCTTAATGCATTTACTCTTGGTGCACATTCAGTTAATGCCAAAGTAAAAGTACATATGGTATGGACAAATACCTGGCATGATCCAGTTCTTGAAGCTGAAACTGCAAAGAGTTTGAAGGTGGTTTATCTATAACCAAATGATATTGATCGGCGGTCTTCTATGAAACAGTGTCCCGAAAACCTCACTAAAGCAAATAAATCTATATTTATAGGCGTGTTTTTAATTGCTCTTTGTACCTTGATGTACGAGTTATTACTCACGCGCATTTTTAGTGTGACCATGTATTATCACTTTTCATTTTTGGCCTTATCAATAGCTATGTTTGGCATATCGGTTGGTGGTATGTTGGTTTTCGCCTATGAAAAATGGTTTGAAAAACAAAATATATTCTCAGTTTGCTCGCTATGCGCGATTGGCTTTGCCTTGTCTTCAGTATTGGCCATACTACTACATATAAATATTCGTCTTATTCAAGATGGTCAATTGATTCCGTTAAATGTTGCGGCTACTTATACGTCGATCAGTTTGCCTTTTCTTTTTGGCGGCATACTCTTATCTTTCATTTTCACCCGTTACGCAGCACAATTTAACGAGTTGTATGCAGTTGATTTAATTGGCGCCAGTCTGGGCTGTTTAGGCATTTTATTGACTTTAAGTATTTTTGACGGAATAAGTGCTGTTCTGTTAGTTTCTCTACTGGCAGCCGTTTGTGGACTGATATTCAGCATTGCTGCAAAATCCAAACGTCTAATTTCTAGTTGCAGTGTTGTATTAGTTTGTTTGGCCATAGCTCTAGCTATAAATGCTAAAAGTTATTTCGGCCAGAATCCTCTCATGCGTATATTGTGGGCAAAAGGAACTAGAGTAACTTGTCCTTTGTACGAACGTTGGAACTCATTTTCTTGGATTGCCGTATCTGGTGACCCTGGGTCGTCAGTTTATGTATCCGCTGCGATTAGCAAGGTGTTTCATTCTAAACAGCGCATACGTGGTTTAAATCTCGATATAGATGGTTCTGCGAGGACTAATCTCATTGGCTGGGATCCTGTTTTGAGCAATCTAGAAGTATTCAAATATGACATCACAAATTTAGCCTATTTTTTATTTCCCAGCCCCAATGTTCTTATCATAGGAGCTGGTGGAGGTAAAGATTTAATATCAGCACTTGTTTTTGATGCAAAGCATGTTACCGGTATAGAAATAAACGAAAATACTTTAAACGCTGTAAATAAACGTTTCGGTGATTTCACTGGACATCTTGACCAAAATGCAAAAGTTTCTTTTATAAATGATGAAGCCCGTAGTTATATCTCTCGACACAACAAACACTATGACATTATACAAATGCCCTTTATCGATACTTGGGCAGCTACTACTAATGGTGCATATGTTTTAACCGAAGCTTCACTCTATACCGTTGAAGCTTGGAAAGTTTTTCTTAGCCACTTAACTGATCATGGCATTTTCACTGTTTCACGGTGGTATACGCACAAAGGACGCGGCGAGATATTGAGACTGGTGGGATTAACTGCTCAGGCTCTTAAACAAATGGGTGTGGACAATCCAAGGGCTCATATCGTTCTTGTTCGAAATATGTCGGGCTCAGATCCAAATGCCGTAGGAGTGGGAACACTTCTTGTTTGTAATCAGCCATTCGCTACTTCTGATTTAAAGGAGATTTTGGAGATTGCAAAACGCTATCAATTTGACATTGTAGTAAGTCCTGATTTTGCTGAAGATGATCTGATAGGCAAAATAGCTTCGGGAGAAGATTTTAGTGCCGTAGCTGCAACCATGCCAATAAATATTTTGCCTCCTACAGACGACAGTCCCTTTTTCTTTAATATGTTGAAGCCTTCGCATCTCTTTGACGCCAACCTTAAATCTTATTTGTATGATGCCAATATGGCAGCAGTAATGGTTCTGGTTTGTGTATTGGTGATAAGTATTGCCCTTACGTATTTGTGTATTTATTTACCAATTAAATTTACTAATACTGTCATTACAAGCAAGGCATCTGCGCCACTTGCTTGTTTCTTTTTGTCGATTGGCATTACTTATATGTTCGTGGAAATTTCACTCATTCAGCGCTTGATCGTATTTCTTGGACATCCTGTATATGGCATTTCGGTAGTAGTTTTCTTTTTGCTGCTTTCCAGTGGCTTGGGAAGCTACTTTAGTAAAAGATTTGGACTTTTATTCCACGAAAAATTCTGGCCGCGCCTCATACCAATAATAGTAGCTTTAGCTGTAATTGGTTGTTTAATACCAGTTACAATTACTGCCTTCTCTCAAAGCGAAACTATGGTTCGCATCACTCTATCGGCAATATTAGTTTGTGCTGCAGGTTTCTTTATGGGGATGGCTTTTCCGGTGGGCTTAACTGTGGCAATAAGGGATGATGAACAAATGGTTCCTTGGTATTGGGGAATTAATGGAGCTGGCTCTGTAACCGGGTCTGTCTTAGCAGTACTCATTTCACTTAACTGGGGAATTGGCCTTTTATATTGGGCGGCAATTGCAGGATATGCAGGCGCCCTAGGAGCATTGGCCTGTGCTGAAAAGAAAGATGATATGGAACACTTAACTAAAAAATAGATATGCGATTATCTAAACGAATTAAAACTATCAAATTGCATTTGATCTGTCATCGATCTGCCGCTAGCGAAAGATGGCAGTGTCTCTAATCCTAAACCGAAAGAGTTTGAATCAAACGAAGTTGACTTATACACATGGCTGCTTAACGCACTGGTATGTGGCTGCCTGGGTACGGCAGGAGTAAATGTTTGCATAGCCGGGTTGTTTGTATCCGGAAAAGTTGAATCTAATTTGGGTAAGCGAAATTGTGGAGCGGCTACTCTTGCGGGAAGAGGAGCTACTGATTTTGTTGCTGGTGTACTTTCGGAAGTTGGCGAAGTAGTGCCTATGAAAGAGCTGCCGATTCCTGTTCCTTGAAGACGATAGTGTCTGGTTGGAAAAGCACTCTCTGCTCTGACACTTTGCAATCCATTTATTCCATAATTTTCAAGTTGTCCGGCACTGGGACCAATAGAACTGCCATTACCCACACTGCTCGTCTGGGACGATGCCGAAGAGATTGAATAGCAAAATGCAATAACCCAACAATAAAAATCCCCAGCCTTCATCATTCACCCCCTGCAGACGAGTGCCTAACACTATTTTTTAAGTCGCTTTCATCCGCAACCTTTATAATCACTTGTGTTCCTGTTTTTAGTTCGTTAGTAGCTTTAAGTGCCACGAATTCGCCAGCTTGAACGTCACCAGTTATTTCTACAAGATTGTTCATCGACAACCCGCGTTGCACAGGTATGCGCTCAGTAACTTCGTCTTTGACGCGAATAACATACGTGCCCTTTAGATCCGTGTCTATAGCCGATGACGGTACAAATAGGGTGTCATAGAGGCGCGTTACTATCCAATGAACAGTGGCAAACATACCCGGTTCAAGAGAGCCGTCAGTATTATATACATTAAGTTCTACAGGCATCGTGCGAGTGGAGGTATCTAAGGCATAGCCCGGACGAGCTACAATTCCATAAAACTTTTTGCCTATAAAAGCGGGTACGCTAAACTCTATTCGCTGGCCAAGGGTCATGCCCGATACAGACGCCTCTGGTACAGCTACAACCAGGCGTAAAATATCTTTTTGCTGAATTCGTAACAGAGGTAACGCGCTTGCGTTGCGCACAGCATCTACTGCCACAATGCTGCCTTCGTGTACATTTCTCTCGGTAATTACACCATCGAACGGTGCTCTAATAGTCAAATATGAATTCATATCTTTGAGAGCATTTAGAACCTCTTGGGCTGCCTGAACATTATGTTTTTCAGCTAGAACCAAGCTTTTTGCTGCCGCCACTTCTTGCTTAACTGATTCAACGCGCGCACGATCCGATTCTACAGCTTTTTGTTGAATATCTACTTCATTTTGAGCTACTGCCCCTGGTGTTTTAGCAGCAAGTTCGAGTCTTTGAAATGTTAAAGAATCTGCATCAAGTCTTGCCTGAGCTTCGACTAATTTAGATTTTACGCTCTCTTCGGTTGATTGAGCACGCATATAAGATGACTCTGCAGAAGCCAGTTTAGCCGTGCCCTCTTTGACTTTTTCATTAAGTTCAGGACAAAAGACAGTTATCATCTCTTGTCCCTTTTTTACTACAGAGCCACGGTCTACGCCAATCCATTTGATATATCCTTCCACTTTGGCGTGAACGGGAACATTTTGATAAGCTAAAAGCTCTCCGGGCAAATCTAGTTGACTATTCAACTTCAGCTTTTGAATTTTTACTATCGGCACAATGGGTCGTTTTTCTTCATTTATTACTGACTTCTTTTGCTCTTGTTGTGCGATAGGGCTATTGCCGCAAGACGACAACAGTAAAGTCAAACTTATAAAAGTCATGCAACCCAACTTATTTGGTTTGAGCGTCATTAGTTTTTCACCATTCCCGACGAATTTTCATTTAATCGCATTTCGACATCTCCTTATACGTTTTGATCGTTGTCTTCCGGTAACATAGAAACGGCTTTACGACTTGCTTTACGTTGTACCATAGCATAAACAATTGGCAGCACTAGTAAAACTGCATTTGTCGATACTAACAGACCACCGATAACGGCTCTGGCGAGTGGTGCTGTTCGATCAGCACCTTCACCGATACCAAGAGCCATAGGAATCATTCCTGCAATCATGGCGATACTAGTCATTAAAACTGGACGAAGTCTGGCAGCTGCTCCTGTGATAGCAGCAGACTTTGCTGAGATACCTAGAGCACGTCGTTCTTCTGCAAATACAACCACCAAGATACTATTAGCCACGCCTACACCTGTGGCCATGATTGCTCCCATAAAAGATTGTACATTGAGTGTGGTATGGGTCAGAAACAAAGCAAGTAAGGCACCAAATAAAATAGCCGGAACAACAGAAATGATTGTGAGCGAAAGAGTTATGGATTGAAAGAAAGATACAAGTAAAAGGAAAATAGCGACTATTGCAAAGACTACACCTAGACTCAAAACAAAGAATGTCTCACGCATGGTCGGCACTTGTCCACGAATTGAGACTTTAACCCCACGCGGTGGCTGACCAAGCCGATCTATTGCTTGCTGTACATCTTTAGCTGCTCCACCTAGATCATCAGTCGCTATATTGGCGGAAATAGAAATAGTGCGGCGCATATTATAGTGATCAAGTTCACCTGGCATAATACCGTAATTAACACTAGCTACGTCGCGAACAAATGGACCAGCATAATTACCAGTTTTAATCGGGATATTGCCAACAGCTTGTGCAGAATCAATATCGCCTTGCGGAACCTGTACTTGCACCTGGTAAGATAGGCCGTTTTTTTCATCACGCCAGTAGATAGGGGAAACAAATCGACTGGAATAAGTGGATGAAACAAGAGCTTGTCCAACATCTCTTACGCTAACACCCAGTTGACCAGCTCTAATTCGATCTACAATCACGTCTACTGTAGGATAATCTATTGGTTGAACAATGCCAACGTCACGCAGGGATTTTAGCTTTTGTAATGAAGCTAATAATTGATAAGTATATTCTTTAACTTTGTCATAATTTGGACCATCAATATCTACTTGTATAGGAGTAGAAGCACCAAAATCCATTACTTTGTTGACTATATCTCCAGCTTCAAATGTAAACTGACAATCCTTATATAGTTCAGTAAATTGTTTGCGAAGACGCTCTTCTAAAGATCTTATTTGCACTTTTGCCTTTTCTTTGAAAGACACAAATATTACTGCTTCCTGAGGACCACTTGTCCACATATAAGCATTGGCTATGGCATAGCTTGGAGGTTGTGAACCAACATAACTAACTGAAACTTCGACGTTATTCGCACCTACATTATTGTTTATGGTTTGCAGTATCTCTTTAGTTATGTTTTCTGTTATTTCAAAGCGTGTGCCTATGGGTGCTTTCAATCGCAATTGAAAACCCTTGGGATTACCAGCCGGAAATATTTCGGTTCCTAAAGTCGGATATATGAGTAGCGAAGTTAAACAGGCCAAGACGAAAACGCATAGCACAACAGTGCGAGCCCCGAACAGGCGCATGAGTGCACGCTGATACTTCAACTGCAAGCGGGTTAGTAATGCAGATTCTGTTTTAGCTGCCTTAACGTCATGGGAATGGGGTTGTAATAACCAGCCGCTCATTACAGGTACAAATGTGCCAGATAATATGTATGAAGCAAACATAGCCAAGCCCACCGCTAATGATAACGGTACAAATAGCGATTTAGTAGGACCAACCATAAAGAAGGAGGGCATAAATACCGACACTACTGAAAGCATTGCCAAGAGTCTAGGTATAACTACTTCTAACGAAGCATCGTATACAGATTTAAACAAACGTTGTCCCTGACTTAAATGTCTATGAATGTTTTCGATTGTCACTGTTGCTTCATCAACAAGAATACCCACAGCCAATGCAAGCCCGCTCAATGTCATTATATTAATCGTTTGTCCACCGACCCATAACCCTACTACAGCAGCTAAAAGTGCAAAAGGTATATTCAACACCACAATCAATGAACTGCGCCAATCACGCAGGAATAGCAAAACAACACCGCCTGTGAGGATGGCACCAATTCCACCTTCTATTAAAAGCCCCCATAACGACTCAGTGACATAAATCGATTGATCAAAAGCAAATGAAACTTTCACATCTTCGGGTAAAAGGGATTGCATGTAAGAAATGTTTTGTTTGATATCTTCTACTACAGACAGAGTAGAGGCGCTAGCCTGCTTTGAAATGGCCATATATACGGTTCGTCGACCATTTACTAGAGCGTAACCAGTGAGAATGTCAGTCGTGTCTTGAATAGTTGCTATATCTCGCAAATAAACTACAGCTGTTCCAGGGATATCTTTCAAAGGAATCGTTGCCATTTCTTGAATATTTCCTACAACCGAATTGATTGAGGCAATTCTTTGTAAATTGTCAGTACGGACAATACCCGAAGGCATGATCACATTGCCGTTGTTTATGGCCTTTACTATATCTTCGATAGACAAGTGGTATTCATTTAACTTTCTTGCATCAACTGTAATGACAATTGAGCGCTGATTACCGCCAAAAGGTGGTGGTGTTGACACCCCGGGTGTTGTTGAAACCACTGGCCGAATACGTGCATACACGAGATCTTGAATTTGACCTAAATCATGGGTAAGGCTAGAAAAAACTAAAAATCCGACTGGCACACTGCCAACATCATATCTGACAATAAATGGTGTCACTGTGCCTGGTGGCATATATGCTCGAGAGCGTTCCACCTGAGCAACAACTTGAGACATAGCATCTGCCATGTCTGTACCTGGTTGAAAATATACATCCATCACCGAAGCACTCTGGATAGAACGCGAAGAAACGTGATCAACACCACTTATATAAAAAAAGTGTTGCTCATAAAAAGTAACCAAATAACCTTCCATTTGGGTGGCATCCATGCCTCCATAAGGTTGAATAACAGTTACACGAGGCAGATCAATAGCAGGGAAAATATCTACCTTCATTCTGGTCATTGCTAATACAGCAAGTAGCACTATTGCTGTCACAGTTACCATTATGGTAACTGGACGCCGCATCGCTAATCTAATCAACCACATATATTACATACCTTTTTGAATGTGATCTGCTTCTGTAAGCAACGGTTTTATATCGCCATGCACAGAAGCAACAGACAATAAAGCTCGCCAAACACCCACTTTAGCAATTGCTTCTTGCACACGCGATTGAGCAAGAGTTTCATTTGCTTGAGCAACTTGGGCAATCGAACCAAGACCAGTCTTATAACGAGCTTCTGCTTGCTGTGTAGCAACTACTGCAGCTTGTACTTGAATTGGCATATTTGCTGCTAAATCAAGAGCAGCTTGCACACGATCACGAGCCTGCATGTCTTCTGTACGCAGGTTTTGCAAGACTAGATTGTAATCCTGTTGCTGTTGATAAATGCGTTCTAATTGTACTTTTTTCTCTTGGTGCAAACGAATTATATCCAAGAAATTCCAGTTGATGATAAGAGCTACCTGATAATTGGGAACTGTAGGTAAAACTCCACTTACATCTGAAGACTGACGCTGACCAGCTATTGTTGGACTTAACCCTGAGCCTCTCACATTCACGCCGCCAAGGAAATGAAAAACAGGATAATATTCTTTATCCAGAACTTTCTTTTGCGCTATTGCTGACAATAATGCAGCGTTTGACGCCTGCAAAATAGGTACCTCTTCAAAGATTGGTTGTCCTTTCTGGATGTTCGCCGGTTCGTTCCGGTCTGCTATGCCTGTAGCATCTATGTCTACTCGCTTGCCACCTAATCCAATAGAATTGGCCAGATTAGCAAATGAAAGATCTCGCGATAATTTTGCTCGGATAAGGTTATTTTGAGCATTAGCTAATTGAGCAAGAGCTAATGATTCATCCGCACCTGGTTTCAATGAAGCTTCTACCTGTGCATGCACCACCTGATGGAATTGTTGGAAGGATGCCAGATTTAATTCAGCTGCTTTTACTTGTTCAAGTGCAATTACTGCGTCGAGATAAGCATTCGCTGTAGTCAATGCAACATCTAAACTAGTAGAAGAATAATGTTTGCGTGTTTGCTCAGCCAGTGCTTTTGCAAGAGCTATCCTTGCTTTATGCAGTCCAAAATCGATTGGTGCCCAATCTACACTAAAGCCTCCTGCAGCAAAGAATACTGGCTGCATACTCTCACTATTGCCGGTAGCCGGTCCTGATATTGCGGGAAATACCGGACTACCGAAAAATACCTGGGTAAGTTTATTGTGACTGGCCAGGATTTCTTGATATTGCACCAATGCATCAGGCAAGTATTCGTTCATTTTTTGAATAGTGACATTTCTTGCTGCTGCTCGAACCTCAGACTGTCCTTTCAACATTTGTGGATAATATTGCTGTGCATATTCAACCGCCCCTCTGAAAGTGAATGGTTTATCGACTACTGTTTGCTCTATTCGCGGATGAAGCTGTATTGTTGATGGTTCAACAGATTTACTGGAATTGTAGTCTGCTGTCAGTGCTGCTTGAATAGAACTGACCAATAAAATTATTAGGGAGGCTATTTTAGCAAACAATTTCAATTTCGAATAAACTCTATTACCTACAAAAAAGCCCCAACAATACCAATTTATTTACAGATAACTGAGCTTTCTGGAAAGCATGTCATCTTATTGACAATACATATTTTTCGCTGAGCAAGCGGCCAGGCGAAATGAGCATATATTGTTTAGTTTACTAGGAGTAATAATAGATGATTGTGCAAAATTCATGCACATAACAAAGTACTTAAAACTAATTCGTAGTCTGAGAAATCTCCAATAGTCCGGGATTAAAACTAAATTTTTGAACTTTGCAACGCCCGAAGAGTTATTGAAATTTGTGCCAAATCCTGGGGTATTGAGAATAGATTGGTGAGATTCGTTTATTGGTTTTTATGATTATTGACTCAAGTCTGCCCCACCTGACAATCCACTTCTTGATTTGTCTAATCCAGAAAAGCGATTGAGAGTAAGCTCTAAATTTTATTGAGCAATAGCACGTTCTAGACTATTTTGCTTTAGCTCCAGAACTATTAAGCAATGGCCACGTAACCATGATGATCACAATGATCATTGCATGGGTGATGCAAATGCTCGCCGACTAAATAGTCAACATGGTTATCGTGCGGCACCGCTTCGTGTCCACAACCAATACCATGTTTATGAGACGCTTCATGCGTAGAACATTTATGTTCGGGTGTACAAGTAGACTTATTTTGATTGCTTTGAGATAAAGAATGCTCATCAACATGATCACCATGCATGTGATGCAAATGATCTTCATGCAAATAATCTATGTGATCCTCATGCTTTATACCTTTGTGTCCGCAACCAGTACTATGTTTGTGCTCATGGTTATTATGAGTTGTACAAGTCATCGCAATACCTCCAGAAGTGGTATAAACCAGTCAATAATTACATATTGAACCCGAGCGCTGAATTTGTCAATCCATGCCGCTTTAGCAATGATTTTCATTTGTGTTATAGCAGCAGCTAAACTAGAGAATTCGAGTTTAATAATCTAATGCAAAAACCTATTGTTCTCAAAAACGTCTGCCTAAGCGGCCTGCGTCATCGCCCTGCCCGGGTTCACCTGAGCCAGCATCCCTACGCAAACGTGCTTTTCTCTTTTCAGAGCCGTTTTGCTCTGCGGTGGCCTGCACAGATTGACCTGAGGCAGATTCTTCCTTATGACGGCCCCTTCTTCGTCCAGAGCCCTCGTTTTGTTCAGCCATCTGTTTGGTTTGCTGTTGTTTTTGCTCATTTTGCGTTTGTTGTTGAGTATAAGCCGATTGAGCTTTTTGTTCGTTTTGTTGTTTTGCCGCGTTTTGTTCATTCTGTTGCTGTTGATAGGCAGCTTGGGCTTGCTGTCCAGAATAAGCACTTGGTTGCTTATCATACTCATTGTAAGCAGCTGCGTTAGTGCTGTTTGGGGCTACATAAACTGGTTTACCAGCTTGATTGGCATAATAATATTGTCCATCTGGTTGTTTATAAACTGGCGCACCATAGGGCACACCACCGTAACCATACTGTGAATTATTATTGTTGTACATAGAATTAGTTACCATTGAGCCCATAGCAGCGCCGCCAGCAGCAGCAAGTCCTGTCATCAGCGCTGAGCTTCCGTTATTATTATTGCTACTTTGTTGAGGTTGGCTTGGGGCCGCGGCGACCGGAGCAGCCGCAGCTGCTGGTGCTGCTGCCTGTCCGTACATATTCTGTGGTGGCATTCTCTGAGGATATTGTCCGTATTGTACTTGTCCACGCTGCATCGATTGCGTTTGCATTTGAGACATTACACTCTGCATTTGTTGAGGAGAAACCGGCGTTGGATTTCCATTTTTATCTACATACCAAAAATTATTTTGCGGATCTCTATACACAGCTATTTGTCCAGCATTAGGCGCAATTCCCAGTCCTGGTACACTTACTTTATAGCCAGCTTTGGTAGTTATATATTGCTTTCCGTCCGGACCTAGTTCTACAGGATAGAAGATCATTGCGGTCTGATTGGGATTTGCATATTGTTGAGGCATTTGTGCCAAAGAAATCACATTGCTCAATAAGAAAGAAATAGCCACCGGTGCGAGAATGAACAATGGTGTTTTAATTTTCATCTTTGACCCTCATAAATTAACGCTAATAAAAGCTATGCTGCTTATGGGCAGCTATACAATGGATATATCATACAAGGTTATCTTTGAAAGTTTGAGTATATGAACTATGTCCAATGTTTTAAGTTCGCTCAATGTGCGGAAACAGTCGAACAACAAGATTAGGATAAGGTTCCAACTGATTTCACTTTTGATAGCTCGATGACTTGCTTATTAGTGAATGTTTATCTGTCCGGCAAGGACTGCGCCTATTCAGGCTCATGCTATTTTGCGCTACGTACGATGTTACAGGGTTGGCATAGTATTAATCATTTCTGCTTCGCTATTTAGCGGAATTAGTTCGCTCTCTAGCTCAGGCTTGATAAGCGTTAAGCCAGTGGCGACATTGGTAATTTTGTTAGTATCTGTAAGTTTTTGAATTACGTCAGAAACATGCAAAGTAATTTTTTGTCCTGCTCTGGCAAAACCTAAAAGACGTGCCACATCCTGGATTAAGCGATCTTTTATACGCGTGCCATATGCATGCAATATTAGCGTCACTGCCTGTTCGTATTCTTCAGCACAAATTTGGTCCGGATCAAAAACATAATCTAAACCTTGTCTATTACGAACCATATTAGCGGGT
>Ga0206843_10163_pt1 | contig 20391 bp, 16 predicted proteins | sample Alteio_BWOrgCont_21_FD_152869 | JGI IMG/M metagenome (GOLD analysis project Ga0206843, IMG submission 152869) | Enriched cells from forest soil in Barre Woods Harvard Forest LTER site, Petersham, Massachusetts, United States -... | ecosystem: Environmental > Terrestrial > Soil > Temperate forest >...
TGCTAAAATACAAATGTTAAATGAAAAGGATGCCGAATTTAACAATATACCAATTGGAGACCTTAATAAGTTATTACAATAAATCGTAAATTTGTAGCCATATGTTGATCTTCTTAGACATAGATGGCGTAATGGTACCTGCCAAAAGCTGGAAAAGCCCTGAACTGCATATTGACGGGTTTCCTGTGTTTAGCAGCAGGGCAACTATTGCATTGCAGCAGTTGATTGCTGAAGGCGCTACAGTTATGCTTACTACCTCGCATAAGGCCACCTATGGTATTGAAGAGTGGAAAAGCATTTTTAAGGAAAGGGGTATTTTTATCGAAAGCCTTAAAAGTCTGCCTGCCAATTCTGGCCATACCAGCAGAAAAGAAGAACTCATGAATTGGTTCAATAGCAATACTATTCACGAAGATTTTATCATTATTGACGATGATACATCACTGAACGATTTGCCTGGCTACTTAAAAAATCATTTAGTACAAACCAGTCCTCACATAGGCCTTACCGCAGAGCATCTGGAGATCATCTCTGTGCGGCGTTTACAGGTATTTTAATTTTCCGTCGCCGCCGGTGTTTCCACCATTAACCCTCACGCAGGGTAGGCGATAAACACATATTTTCCCATCATTGTTATTAAATACCAGCAATGTCCGGAAACGTCCATTATCGGGCATAATATTTGCTGTATCATAAATACTATGAATATACTTAAAATACTACCTATCATCCTTCTTGCGATTATTGCAGGCAGCTGCACTCACAGCAGCAAAACAAACGTTACACCAGCCACCGTCCCCATTCCTCCCGCAAACCTGTCAGACTATATCTCAAAAATGGTAGGTTCACGAAAGTGGTCCGGCACAGACCACTACGTCACCCCACTTGCAGATACGGTAGGTGTTCTTTATTATGCTGACACCCTGATCACTATCCAGTCAGACTCCGCAAATAGAATAATATTTGGCAGCACGGCGCTAAGCTTTGCGAGCCTTGACAGTACAGCTGGTATCATCACCTTTACCGACGATCAGAGCCAGTGGGGAACCCGGCAAGTCGCAGGCATAGTATATTATTTTCGCCGCGACTCTATGATATATTATTATAATTTCAGCCATCTTTCTCATTCCACCGCAGACACATTGTATTGTCCGTAGACGCCCCCCTATGGTATCACCGTAATATTATATCGGTAAGTATCTACATAGTCGTAAAATAAATTGTGCGTGTGAAAAATAACGCCAACCGGGTAGGTGCCGGGAGTGTTAATACTTACGGTAAAAAGCATATCGCTGTAAAAGGGACTGCCATACTTGGTTTTACGCACATCTGAAGCCGGCGATATGGTAACGCCCGCAGGAAGGATAGATGGCAGAAGCGACCAGTCTACACTGTCATCGCACCATACCGAAACCAACATGCGCTGCCATACCACTGAGTCTTGGGGCGTTTTCAGTGTTACATCGTGCAGGCCTGTAACCTGGTATGCTATGTGTACCGTTTTATCGGAATAGCCGGGAGTATTACTGGAAGGCCCATCCTTTTGCTTGGCACAGCCACCAAGCACTATTATGGCTACCAGCAGGCAACATATTTTATTCACGGAACGGTCTTAAACTATTGGCTGCAAAACATATGCCATATTTAGGTTTATAATTCATATCCCAAATTATCTTAACCGGCGCGTCTGCCATACTAAACACAAGCATTCCTACGTTTCTTGCTCGCTCCGCTACAAAAAAATAACATTTGGTAAATATTTCACAAATAGCTGTTTTTATTAACAATAGATTTGCGCCACCAAACCACTCTTATGCATAAAGTAATGCCGTTTATCATGCTGCTGCTGTTTGCCTTGCCGGCAATAGCGCAGAAACATACCCTCAGCGGAACCGTGAAAGATAAAAGCACCGGTGAAACACTGATAGGCGCAGTGGTGCAAACCGATGATAAAACCGCCGGCACCGCTACCAACGAATATGGCTTTTACTCCCTGTCGCTACCCGCCGGCGAGCATACCGTGAAGATCAACTATGTGGGCTACACAGAGCAGCCGCAGAAGGTGACACTGGATAAAGATGTGACCCTGAACGTATCGCTCGTGGCCGAGGGAAAGCAGCTGAACGAGGTAGTAGTGAGCAGCAAGGCAAAAAATGAGAATGTCACCAGCTCTCAAATGGGCATGAATACGCTGAATGTAAAAGAGCTGAATGCTTTGCCGGTACTGTTTGGCGAGAAAGATGTGATGAAGATAGTGCAGCTGCTGCCGGGTGTGCAGTCGGCGGGCGATGGTAATAGTGGCTTTTTTGTGCGCGGCGGCGGCGCTGATCAGAACCTGATATTGCTCGATGAGGCTGTGGTATACAACCCATCGCATCTGCTGGGCTTCTTCTCCGTGTTCAATTCAGATGCTATTAAAAACCTTACCCTGTACAAGGGCAATGAGCCTGCACAATACGGCGGCCGCTTGTCCAGCGTTACCGATATAAAGATGAATGACGGTAACGACCAGTCGTATCATGTGAATGGCGGTATAGGCCTCATATCATCCCGGCTGAATATTGAAGGCCCTATAGTAAAAGATCAGGGGTCCTTCCTGGTAAGTGCGCGGCGCACCTATGCCGATGTGTTCCTGGGCTTATCCCCGGACACCACCATAAAGAAGACTAAGCTTTACTTTTACGACCTCAATGCGAAGCTCAATTACAAGCTCTCTGACAACGACCACATATACCTGTCCGGCTACTACGGCAAAGATGTGCTGGGCCTGGGCAGTTTGTTTGGGCTGAACTGGGGCAACGCCACGGCTACGCTACGCTACAACCACATCTTCAACCCCAAGCTCTTCTCCAATACCTCCCTCATCTATAGCGACTATACCTACAAGATAAACATAAACACATTTGGTATTGACGCCAGTATATTATCGGTAATAAAAGACTGGAATTTTAAAGAAGAACTAAGCTACTACGCTAACCCCGATAACAAGTGGTCGTTCGGGCTCAACTCTGTTTACCATACCATCACGCCGGGGCAGTTTGGCGGCAACATATCAGTGCCCAACCAGCCGGAGACACACTCGTGGGAGAATGCCGTATATGTAAACGACCACTGGAAGGCCTCCAGCAAGCTCAACTTTGACCTCGGCGTGCGGCTGAGCACATTCTCCGTATTCGGTGGCGATAATAAGTTCTACAACCTCGATAAGAATGGCAACATCACAGACACTATGCAATACGGCGCGGGCCAGATAGTAGAGACCTTTGCCACGCCCGAGCCACGGGCATCGGCAAGCTACCAGCTCAATGAATCTTCCTCATTAAAGGCCGCCTATGCACGCAATGCACAATACCTGCATTTACTCTCTAACTCTACCACCAGCAACCCTACCGATAAATGGGTAGCCACCAACAACATTATAAAACCCGAAATAGCCGACCAGTTCTCTGCAGGATATTTCCGCAACTTTAAAGACAACACCTATGAGTGCAGCATAGAAGGCTACTATAAAGCCATGCAAAACGAGCTGGACTATAAAGACAATGCACAGGTGCTCAGCAATAACCCCATAGAGCCGCAATTGCTGTTTGGGCAAGGCAGGGCTTATGGTGTGGAGCTATCGGCTAAGAAGAATGAGGGCCGGTTTACAGGCTGGGTATCTTATACCTTATCAAGAACAGAGCTGCAAATAAATGGCATCAATAGCAGCAACTGGTATCCCGCCCACCAGGACAGAACTAACAACCTGTCGGTTGTGGCCATGTACAAGCTATCGAAAAAGTGGACTGTATCGGCAGACTTTGTGTATTATACCGGAGATGCGGTCACCTTCCCAAGTGGCAAGTATACGCTCGATCACCAGGTGGTGTTCTACTACACCGAAAGAAATGCCTACCGCGAACCATCGTACAACCGGCTGGACCTCGGCGCTACACTAAAGCTGAAAGAGCATAAACATTATTCGTCTGAGCTGGCATTCAGCCTGTATAATGCTTATGGCCGCGAGAATCCCTACACCATTACCTTCCAGCAAGACCCGAATGACCCTGCCAAAACACAGGCCGTGCAAACGTCGCTGTTCAGGTGGGTACCTTCTATTTCTTACAACTTTAAATTCTAAGCTACCCATGAAAAACGCCCGTATAGCTATACTCTTCATCATGTCCGCTTTTTGCTCTTGCCAGAAGGTGATCAAGGTAAACCTCAATTCTGCTGCGCCGCGCTATGTGGTAGCAGGCAATGTAACCGACCAGCCAGGCCCTTACACCATCAACATCACCAAGACCATAGACTTCAGCCAGGACAATACTTTTCCCGGCGTAAGCGGCGCCACCGTATTTATCACAGACAGCAACAACAACATTACAGATACACTTACCGAAGGCAGCGCCGGCAACTACCTTACCCACACACTGGTGGGCGTGCCGGGCCATACCTACCACCTGGATATTGCTGTAGGCGGTAATATATTCGTTTGTTCCTCTACCATGCCGCAACCCGTGCTGCTGGATAGTGTGCGTACCCAAAAATCATCCTTTGGCAAAAACATAGATGTAGTGCCCTACTATAAAGACCCTGTAGCCACCGGCAATAACTATCACCTGACACTAAAAGTGAAAGACAGCGTATCTACCGAAATATACATACACAACGATGACCTGATAAATGGCAATGAAGTTGCCAACACACTCTTCAACAATATAGATGTCAAGACCGGCGACTCCATAACCGTAGAGCTCCAATGCACCGACCATAAAGTGAATCAATACTACGACAACCTGCAGCAAACCATACAGCAAAACTCCGCCACCCCCGCCAACCCGCAGAGCAATATTACCGGCGGGGCACTAGGCTACTTCAGCGCGCATACGGTGGATAGAAAGACGATAGTGGCGCAGTAAGGGTGGTTAAAACATTATACAGTGCGCCATACTTAACCATAAAATAAACCGTTAAAAACGGTAATAAATCCCGTTGATTAACGCTTTCCCGGCTTCCCTTCCCGTTCTATATTTGCCTTCATTCGAATGCGGTACTCCGGAGGCAGATATTCTTTGAATCATTAATTACTTATAGTTATTGCCCGCTTATCCGGGGGCCTCTGAACACCGGGGCTGCACGGTAGTATGGCGTAGCTATGGGCTGCACAATACAGAATAGTTTTTCATCACTCAAACAAACATAAAAAACAATGACACCGATCGAACAAAAATACCAGGACCTGGGCGGAGCTTCCAGCTTCCTCGGCTCCGTGGTAACACCCGAAACGCCCACACCGGGAGGCCAGGGAAGCTATGCAGATTACCAGCATGGAATGATATTCTACAACCCCGCGTATGGGGCCGTAGCGTTTACACAGGAGATAGAAACCAAATGGAAATCAGCATCAGTGGCCACCGCTACTACCAGCGACCCGAACATTACGGTGCGGGAATACCTGGGCTTTCCCGTACACGACTCTACCGTTATCGCTGGCAATCGTGGCCAGGTGTGCTACTTTGAGCGCGGCATGATCGTCATTAACAGCCATAGCGTAGGGTATGTAGTATACGGGGGCATTTACATCCAATACCGCAACCTGGGCGATGTGAACGGCTCTATGGGCTTACCAACATCTGATGAAATAGCAGCGCCCGCCGGCGGAAGAACCAACTCATTCGAAAATGCCAATATCTACTGGACATCGGGCACAGGAGCTTATGAAGTACATGGCGCCATCCGCGACCGCTATAATGCCCTGGGTGGGCCTGCAGGTATACTGGGCTATCCTACCAGCAACGAATCGTCTGTAATGCACGGCACCACCGAAGTTGGCCGCTACAACACATTTGCAGCCGGGTCTATTTACTGGAGCGGCGCATCAGGCGCATGGGAGGTTCACGGAAGCCTTCGCCAGGGTTGGCTTACGCAGTTCGGCGGCCCTACAGGCGAGCTCGGCTTTCCTACATCAAACGAAACCAATTCATCCGGCGACAATTTCCGGTTCAACAATTTTCAGCATGGCGTCCTGGCCTGGCAAAAGTCTACAGGCAATATCAGGAAGATCACCAAGGTCGATCTCGTAGTGAATGCCTTCGAATCAAAGGGCGATGATGGCGCTTTCCGTGGCAGCCAGGACCTTTATGTGAAGATGACCGTTACCAGCTCTACAGGGTTCAGTTTCACCAAGAGATACCCGGGCGATGGCGATATGGGCGCATCGCATAATTTCGATGGCAACACAGGCTTGTTCTGTACCATCCCGGTAATGGATGGCAACACCCACATTACCGTAAAAATGGAAGGCTGGGATTCAGACTGGCCCGATGGCGATGATCAGCTGGGCACAATAAATGTTACCTACACCATAGATAACCTGTGGGACACTACCACGGCCAACACCGGCGCACAGGGCTGGAACGGCGACTTCAAAGCCACCTTCAACCTTAAGGCCGATGGCTTTCACGTAGACCCTAACGACTCCACCAATTTCCGCAAAAACCTGTTCTGGGGCTTTAAGAATGGCTTGATAGGCACCCAGATAGGCACCCTGTCAAAAGAAATCTTCGCCTCTACATTTACCGATGTTTCGCAGGATGAGACCTGGTTCTGGCATCCGTTCAATGCGCTGTTTTACCTGGTATACAAAAGCGCATTGCCAGGCGCTAAGGGCGTATGCTTCGGCATGTCGCTGGAGGCTATCTATGCTATCAAGGGCCAGTCATCATCTAACGAGCCTGTCAGCCAGTATGGCATTGACGATGTGCGCAAAAACCAGATAGCTATAAAGCACGGCTACCAGCTGGGCGGCAACGAGATCGACTTCTTCGCCGAGAAATTCATCATGGGCGCCACGCACGATCCGGTAAGAGCATTCAACGAAAGCAGGGACGCATTTAACCGCGGCGAAATGGGCATCCTCTCCCTCTCAAACGATGCATCTTTCACCAAAGGCCATGCAGTATTGCCTTACAGCTGGGACTCTTCTAACGCTACAAGATGGGTAATAAAAATAGCAAACCCTAACACACCTTTTGTGGCCCAGAACGATGGTACTGTAGGCGATGGCGAGATCATCATCAACCCCACAAACAACTCATTCACCTACCAGCACGGCTCCAGCGAAACGTGGTCGGGCAATTCATCATCGGGTGGCAGAATGCTCTCCCTGCCCTTCTCCCTGCTATGCACTGCACCGCGCACCCCCTTCTGGGAAGCCCTGGCATTACTCGTAGTGGGATCGCTGCTGATAATGGCCGATGGCGGCGAAGTGACCCAGATAACTGATGGCAATGGCAAAACATTTTATAAGCCAGGCAGAATAATAAACGAGGATAATGCCACAAGAATACCAAACGCGGCAGAAATAAAGGTCTCAAACGCCGGCGCTAAAACAACCATTAAAACCGCAATAGTAGATACTGCTGCCATAGCAACGAAGGGAATCATCGATCAGGCTATTGTGAAACTGCCCGTTGCAGACCCTACCGATAGCATGCATTATTTTAAGACCACGCCGCAGTACGATAAAATGTATGCGCCACCAGGCACACTGAAAATAAGCGCTGCTGCACTCGGGTCTCTTAGCCTGTCGCATTTTACAACCATGGTGGCATCAAAGAATTTTGCTGCCGGCGTATCTAAAGACAACCTGAAAACTACAATGCAGGCCGATATAGCCGCTAGCATGACCACAGCCGTTATAGAGCAGGCCAACGCCCGTTCCCTGACGCTCGATGTGCGCAACACAGGCGGCGGCACCTACTCATGGGGCCTCAATACCGGTGTGCTTAGCGTACACGTTGCCGCCCCATCGGTAAACAACAGTGTCGACAATATCGCTATCGACGGCATAGGCACCCCCGGCCAGGCCATCACCTTTAAGCTCAACGCCAACTCAGCGCCAAAGAACGTAGTGATCACCATAGGTGGCTACAACGAGAACGGCGTAAAGAGAATGTTTGAGGTAAGCAATATAGCCCTCGTAGCCGGCCAGTCGGTAACCGCGCAGATAAGCAATGGCAGCAAAGAGCTGATATTGTACAACAGCGGCCCAGACCTCAGCTTTGACGTAAAAATGCTCACCAGTGCCCACGGCAACCCCGTATCTGTAAAAACCGGCCTGAAGATAGATGCCAACAAAGTAGCCATCATCTCCCCGGCAGACTGGGCAGTAGCCAAGCTCCCAACAGCCCCCGTAGCCATGAATCTGTTCGACAATCTCGGCGGCCCAAGCATCAAGCAGCTGTCGTTATAATTTTTATCCCTTACAAAACGAAAGCCCCCCGCTGTAGCGGGGGGCTTTCGTTTTGTTGACTATGTATTTATGACAAGATAGAGCGAAGCATGTTTGAGCAAACAAAATCGATACAATAGTAACCAGCCATTACCCGGTTCTGCCCCCACTTATTACCTCCCTCGCCATAGCTGCTAAAAAACAGCAAGCGCCGATTCCACTCGCATTCATCAGGGCTACCTTGCCCCCTAAAAATGCCAAACACAGCCCTATCCCACCTATCACCCGCATCGCTGCAACCTTTCCCGGGCCACCAACCAACTTTTCGTAGAAAAACAACACCGGCCCGCTCCCCCAAAATCGCATCAAAACCAGCGCCCGGCAAGCGTTTCATTTTTCGGCATCCTCCCGGCCTGCACTGCACATACCCTACTGGTCGAAGCGTCCGCTTCGTCCTCACATGTGGAAGCGTCCCGCTTCCGTGCACTATTCCTTACTCCGGCCCTCATGCAACGCACGCCGAAAAACAACACCGGCCCGCTCCCCCAAAATCGCATCAAAACCAGCGCCCGGCAAGCGTTTCATTTTTCAGTATCCCCCCGGCCTGCACTGCACATATCCCTAATATGCGCCTTTCCTTTTTTTGCCTATTTTTAAAGAGCACTTTGTTACAAAAATTTTAACCGATCTAAAAAGACAAACAACATGAAAAAAGTAACTGGAATTGGTGGCGTCTTCTTCAAATGCAAAGACCCCAACGCAACTAACGAATGGTATAAAAAAAACCTGGGCTTCGATACTACCCAATACGGCACCAGCTTCGAATGGCTGCAGGCCGATGACAGCGCTAAAAAAGGCGTCACCCAGTGGAACCCTTTTGCCGAAACAACAAAATATTTTGAGCCCTCCACTAAGGAGTTTATGATCAACTACCGGGTAGACAACCTGGAAGCCCTGGTGGAAGAACTAAAAAAGGAAAACGTAACCATAGTCGACGACATCGCCACCTACGATTATGGCAAATTTGTTCACATTATGGACCCCGAAGGCAACAAGATAGAGCTATGGGAACCTGCCGGGGAATAATTTTTGTATATTTTATCATCTAAAAAATGATCTTTTATGGCAGACAACAAAGTTTCTTTGCACAGAGTTATAAAGGCCGCGCCCGAAAAGGTGTACCGCGCTTTCACAGAGGCTGCGGCTATCGCCTCGTGGCTGCCGCCTTATGGTTTTGTTTGTACCGTGCACCAGATGGATGTGCGGGTGGGCGGCGCCTATAAAATGTCGTTCCACAACTTCACCACCGGCAGCATCCAGTCGTTTGGCGGAACATACCTGGAGCTCAAACCCAATGAATTCCTGAAATACCAGGATCAGTTCGACGATCCCGGCATGCCAGGCAAAATGACCTATACTATCTGGCTCCAGAAAACACAGGCAGGCACAGATCTGAAAATACTGCACGAAGGCATCCCCGAGGCAATACCCGCCGAAATGTGTTACCTCGGCTGGCAGGATTCGCTCGACAAGCTCATCCGCCTCGTAGAGCCAAACATACCAGGCGCCTGATCGGCCGTCCTCATAAAATCAAAAGGCCTTCGCAATTTGCGAAGGCCTTTTGTGTCGCCCCTAAATTAAATGAATAAACTCTGCTCCTATTTCATCCAGCTGCCTAAAGTAGGCAGTGGGCGATGTGCCGGCTATCTTCTGAAAATCCCGGGTAAAATGTGATACGTCGGTATACCCAAGCCCGCTGCACACATCAGTATAAGAACACCTCGATAATTCATATTTTTTACTAAACGATTTTATCCTTGTTATTGCAGCATATTGTTTGGGGCTCATCCCCACACATTCATTAAACTTCCGTCGAAAGGTTCTTGCACTCATAAAGTTAGCCTTGTAAAGCGCCGATATTACCACATCACCTTCCAGCTTATGTATTTGCTGCACCACATCGAATATCCGGGAAGAATACCCGCCATTATCCTTTGTTCTCAGGTATTTAAGCAGGAAGCGTTCCAGCAAATGGTGCTGCTCTGCTTCACCTGCCATGCTCTTTAATTGCTCTGATAAAAAGCAGATCTCTTTGCCAAATATCAGCGATGCGTCCAGAGCGCTGTCTTCAAAATGTTCCAGCGTATCGTTTACAAACAAATGGGCAAAGCCCGGCTGAAACACCACCCCTACCAAATGCACCGCACCCTTGTATTGTATAAATTTCCGTTCCCTGTAAAGCCCCGTCAGCGCCACATCTGGCATTGGTGAGTAGTTAAGCCCATCGCCGGATAACAATACAGCCGACCCCAGGTTAAATAGGATATCCAGCGTTCCATCGGGCAGGCGCCGGTGAGAGGAAACCACGTTTTCAGGTCCTCCTGCAAAAACTGAATAGAAGCATTTGATGTGGTCCGTCAGGTATTTCGGCTGTGTTTTTACAATATGCATAAAATGGCCATTTTTTACAAAAAATGCTGCGGGCAGGTGCACTAAATTTACACCCGGCAATTAAATGTAAGCACTAACATGAATACAAAACCCATTGGCCCCTTTCTTTTTTCATTCGCCTCAGCTTGTTCCAGGCAATGCATGCTGGTAGCCCTCATATCAGTGTGCTTGCTGGCAGCGCCCCCTTTGCATGCGCAGAAAATAAACGATCAGCTTGCGCACATTATAGACACCACATTTTCCGCACACCCTGCAGCCACCGGCATTATGGCCTGTGTTATTTCGGGCGATGGTAAGGCATGGACGTATGCTGCTGGCCTTTCGGATAAGGCCCTCAAAACCAGGTTGGCCGTGGGCCAGCCCGGATTAATAGCCAGCAATACCAAAACATATATTGCGGCAGCAATATTGAGGCTAAACGAACAAAAGAAGCTGAATATCTCCGACACCATAGGCAAATATCTGCCGGCCGGCGCCCTGCAAAAGCTTGCATCAAATGGCTATGAGACCGGGAATATCTCCATTCGCCATTTACTGTCGCATACCTCCGGCATCGACGACTATGTAGATGATGCTTACTTTGATACCGTAAACGCACACCCACACCGCAAATGGACAAGAAGTGAACAAGTAGACAGGGCAGTGAAGACAGGCAAGCCACTGGCCCCGCCGGGCGATACATTCAGATATGCCGATGTTAATTACCTGCTGCTTACAGAGATCATTGAGCAGGTAACCGGGAAACCGTTTTACGAAGCGGTAAGAACCTTGCTCTCTTACAAAAAGTTGAAATTAAATACCACATGGTTTACAACCCTGGAGGCCACACCTCTCCACGCTCTGGCATTAGCGCACCAGTACTGGAATAAATACCCCTGGGATTCTTATAACCTCGACCCATCGTGGGACCTCTTCGGCGGCGGCGGCATAGCTGCAACGCCCGCAGACCTTGCGCTATTCTTCAAAGATCTTTTTGAAGGAAAGATCATAAAAGACACAGGCATCCTTTCAAAAATGTACGCAAATGTGCCCTGCAAAACAAAAACAAATTATTGCCTCGGCCTCAGGAAGCTAACGATATCCGGCCTCACAGCATACTATCATGGTGGGTTCTGGGGTACCGATGCAATATACTTTCCGGAGTTGAAAACAGCCATCTGCATCGTTGTGCTTGAAAAGAGTGAACGCGATATATCCGCAGATATATGCAGAGCTATAGTTGACGTTGTCAGGCGCACAAAGCAGTAGTAACATGGACATCCGCAGCCTGATGCATGTTTCCCCACGCATATAAAAATTAGCTTTTTCTTACAAGTTCCCGTAGTCCGGCGCTATTATATTTACAACCATTAATCAACAGCTTATGTTTACCAGGTTCTTAGTACTATATACAGCGTGTTTGTTGATGGCAGCACTTTGCCATGCACAGGCACATGCCCCGGAACAACAGTTAAGCAACAAGGAGATCAGTATACTCATAGATAGCCTGGGCAATGCGCTAAGCAGGTATTACATCTATCCCGCCAAAGCCACTGAGATGATGAGCAGTATAAAAAAGAAGTATAAAAGCGGCGCATACAACAGTATCAAAAACAGGGCCGACCTTGGCAGGCAGCTAAACAACGACTTGCAGCAGGCCCACAAAGATGGCCACCTGGAAGTAATGTACCATCCGCAAATGGCCAATGACCTGGAAACGTATGTGCCCGACACCGCGAGCAACCGCCGCGCATATGAGCACGACCTGCACGATGCGCTGGAAAACAATTTCGGGTTCAAAAAAGTGGAGCTATTGCCTGGCAACATAGGTTACCTGCGGTGGGATGTTTTTTGCGGACTTACAGACGAAGCCCTTCCCACAACAAACGGCGCCTTGCGGTTTGTGAGCAACTGCAGCGCCCTCATCATTGATATGCGCAACAATGGCGGTGGCTCGCCCGATATGGTGGTGCAGCTGCAAAGCTATTTCTTCAAAGAAAAAACACCCATGAATTATACGATCACCCGCAGCAATGACACCCTGAAACGCTGTGCCGACCCTGCCAAAACAGACTTTAAGCTATCTATGCCGGTGTATATCTTAACCAGCCACAGCACTTTTTCGGCCGCAGAAGATTTTATCTATGGCCTCAGGAATGCAGGCCGTATTACCGTAGTGGGCGACACCACCGGCGGCGGTGCACACCCTACCCGCCCCTTCAGCATTGGCCACGGGTTTGTGGCCTTTATACCCACGCAGTACTCTTACAATATGGCTACACATACCGACTGGGAAGGCATCGGCATATGGCCCGATGCGCCCGTACCGGCCGCGCAGGCGCTCACAAAAGCACAGGCGCTGATCTATGCACAGCTATTATCTAAGGCCACCGGTGAGCGGGAGAAAAACAGCTTACAGTGGCTGCTGGCAAGCACTGAAAATAAAGCGCTCGTTGCAAAACAAATACAGGATGATAACATAAAGATACCCAAAGAAGATCTGCTGAAATACTGTGGCGAGTATAACTCCGCCGACCCCGATGCACCCAAAAACGCAATATATATTGTACTTACCGGCACACACCTGGCCCGGCATGTAGCTGTTGGCGCTGCAGATGTTCGCCTCATACCTATTGCTGCCGGCAAGTTTGCCTACGACGACGAAAGTGGCCGCACTATAGAATTTGTAACCAACACTAAAGACAACACCTCGGGCATGATCCTGTCTAACCAGGATGGCGTGTTTACGCTGAACAAGAAGTAACGGAACATTACCATAATACCGTTGGTCGGAAAGTTCCTGCATCTCAGGCGCCCAGCACTGCATTTCGTCGGATATTTAATAACTCAGTATTTTCTCTCTATAGCTTTGGGGTTCAAAATCTAAAGCCATATGAACAAGATGTAATGCAGCCTGTATGGGATTGGGCAGATCAAGTGATGGTTTGCTTTCTTAAAACTTAGATAAAAGAGGCCGGCGCACAATTGTGCGCCGTTCTCTTTTATCTATACACTGTAAGTATGTGCCACAATGCCACCCGGGAAAGACTTTGCTTCCACCAGCTTCAGGTCGCGCGGCTGGGTGATGCCATTGAATATCTGCAACCCCTCGCCCAATACTACGGGATGGATAGCCAGGTGGTATTCATCTATAAGCCCGGTAGCTATCAGGCTTCGCATAAATCCCGCGCCGCCTATTGCTAAGATCGGTTTCCCCTCCCCGGCTTTCAGTTTCTCTATCTCCTCTGCAAGGTCGCCGTCAAAGATCCGCGCCTGCGCCCACGAAGCCGCAGCGGGAGTCTGCTCCGCATTGGCCGGCGCAAGGCCATTATATCCTTTTTGGGTAAAGACCCCCTTGGGTGTCTCGTTCATCGGCACGGCAAAAGGCCCCGCCGCAGTGGGCCAGTAAGGCGCCATAGACTCAAACGACTTCCGGCCCATTATTATCAGGCTGGCGTCAAAGCTATGTGCCACAACCCACGCTCTCGATGTTTCGTCCGACGACCTGAGGATCCAATCGTTCACCCCATTGGGCCCGCTTACAAAACCATCGGCCGACATCGACATCTTCATTATTAATTTGCGCATAGTGTTGCATTTTTGTTTCCTCAAAACTAAGCTACCATCCTCACTGCAAAAGGGCAGAAAACGACATTAAAAGGGGCAATTGCGACCGGAGCTATCACATTCTCCCATTCCCCTAATAACGGTTTACACCAATACCATAACCTTCATCAAAAAGGTTTAGCTAGTTTACCTGCTTCACAGACCCACTAATTGCCAGCGAGCCCCGCAGATAAACGCAACCATTTGGTTTATCATAATTTTTTTAAGATTTTTTTTAGCCGGATAAAAAGAGCCTGCTTATTTTTGCAATTCAAACAGGTAATAATCTATAAATGGAATTCAACCCAGGCAATCCCGTTATCAAGCTTTGTGTGCAAGGCATAGACATGGAAGAGAAAGGCAAACCCGAAGACGCAAGCCAGCTATTTATGCAAGCCTGGAACGAGGCGACGAACGACTTTGAAAAATTTACCGCTGCGCACTATGTAGCCCGACGCCAAAAAGATGCTGCTGATAAATTAAAGTGGTACCAAACAGCGTTGCAATTTGCATTAAAGGTGAATGACGACGCAGTAAAGGGCGCATTTGCCGGCCTATACGTGCACATTGCCAAATGCTACGAAGAGCTGGGCGACGCTGACAACGCAAAAAAGAACCGGGAATTAGCGATCTCAGCCGCGCATACCCCATCTGATAAAGGTCCCTTTTATCACGGCACAAGAGCCGACCTAAAGGTGGGCGACCTACTTACTGCACGGCGCACGTCTAATTACGACACAGAGGTTGTAATGAACCACATTTATTTCACCGCCGTGGGTAATAACGCCGGCCTTGCTGCTGCCTTAGCAAAAGGTGATGGGCAGGAACATGTTTACATAATAGAGCCAACAGGTAGCTTTGAAAATGACCCCAACGTTACCGATAAAAAGTTTCCCGGCAATCCCACGCGCTCTTACCGCACAGAGCAGCCGTTAAAAATAGTAGGTGAACTAACAGACTGGGCGCGGCAATCGCCCGAAGACCTTCAAAAATGGCGCGAACGGCTGGCCGGCAATAAGGGGAAGATCATTAATTGATTTTTGGGGAGCTATGCTTTGCGCCATATACCTAAAATAAAGAGGCGGTGATCCTAATTCCTAAACGACTGCCTGAACTCCACAGGCGAAAGCTGCGTCTTCGCTTTAAATAACCGGCTAAAAGATTGCAAATGCTCAAACCCCAGCTCATAAGCTATCTCGCTCATCGAAAGATCGCTGGTCGATATTCTTTCTTTGGCCCGTTCTATCAGCTTTTCGTGGATATAGTGCTGGGTGTTTTGCCCCGTATGCGTCCGCAACACGCTGCTTAAATATTTTGGAGATATGTGCAGCAGGGCGGCAACATCGTTTACCGTGGGCAATCCCTTGGTAGCTGGTAGCCTACTGTCAAAATAATCGTCCAGCGCTTTTTTCAAACGGTCAAGCACCTGGTGATTAGCCTTTTCGCGCGTTATGAACTGGCGGTAATAAAACCGCTCAGCATAGTTGAGCAAGCTTTCCAGCTGCGATATAATGATCTGCTTGCTGAATTTGTCAATATTAGCATGCGTCTCGCGGTGGATATTTTCAACGATACTGATAACGGTCTCTTCTTCTTTTTCCGAAAGGAATAAGGATTCGCTTACAGCATAATCCCAAAACTCATATCGCTTTATGCCATTGGCCAGCGGCGTATTCCAAAGAAAATCGGGATGGATGATGATATGCCATCCCGATTGTCTTACCTCCACATCCTTTTCCACGGCAAGGCTCGTTACCTGTCCCGGCGATACAAACGACATGATCCCATCATTAAAATCATAGGGTTGCTGCCCGTATTTCAGCTTCAGGTCTCCTGCACCTGTCACCCGCTTTATAGCTATGCAGTAAAAGTCGCAAAAGCTGGTAATGGTATCGCCAGCCCGCACCATCCTCGTCACATCAGTCTTCACCACACTTATGAGCGGATGCTCCGGCTTTGGCAGTTGCCAGGCCTCATACCATTCGCTGATCGTTTTATAGTGTATCATACATTTTTAATCTTCCTTACGGATCTCCAGCACAATTTTCCCACGCACATGTTTCGTTTCTACATCGCGGTGTGCCGCTGCTGCCTGCTCCCACGGGTACACCTTGCTGATAATAGGTTTCACCTTGCCAGCGTCAATCAGTTTGGCCACTTCCGTAAAGCAATGCTGGTGATTAATATCAACCCCCGCCATCAAAACTGTTGCATTTTTCCTGGCCAGTAATGCTATAAACTCATCGTTGGGCCACACCCCATGCGTACATACAAATATACCCCCTTCTTTCAACACTTTAACCGACCGCAGGCGCAGCGCTTCATCTACAGAAGTAGTAGGCGTAGCATTAAATACCACATCCATATCGCTCACCACATCCTCAAATTTTTGCGTGTTGTAGTCTATCACTTCATCAGCGCCCAGCTGCTTTAAAAACTCAGCATTATGCGCCGATGCCGTACCTATCACATAGGCGCCATAAGCCTTGGCAAACTGCAGCGCCAGGTTGCCGATACCACCTGCCGCACCATGCACCAATACCCGCTGGCCCGGCTGCACCTTTGCCTTCTCCGCTATACCATTCCAGGCCATACGGGCGCAGGCTGGCAGCGAACCAGCCTCATTAAAGCTAAGCGTATGCGGCATAAGGCCAAACTGGTTAGACTTCGCCGCAAGATATTCCGTATAGCTACCATCCAGGTAATTAGGCACGCCATACACACGGTCACCTTTCTTAAATTCAGCTACATCGCTGCCCACCTCTTCTACAATTCCCGCCCCATCAATACCCAATGCCATCGGTAATTTCAGCAATGGTTTTAAACCCTCATTTCCGCCCCGGCGTATAATGTAATCAGCCGGGTTTACACTGGCGGCATACATCTTTACCAGTATCTCATCCGCCGCAGGCGCAGGGCGTTCCACCTCCACAATTTTCATCACCTCCGGCTCACCAAACTCATAAATTCTGATCGCTTTCATAGTTGCTCTTTTTTTTACAAAGGTCTGCAACCAGTCGGCATTACATTTAACCAGAATGCCCTTTGTTTTAACCAAAGGGGCGGTTTTACAACACAAATTGAATTAATCTCCCAAATGGTTGAAGCGTCTCGGTTTAGAAAACAAAAAACGGAGCAACCCGCTTTCCGCGGTGCTACTCCGCATTTAAAAAGTGATCCTACGAAACAAATTTCGAATCGAATTACATAGAATTGTCCAATGGAATAACAAAAGCCGTAAATTTTCCCCGTCCCCCGCCCTGTCCCTGCGCTTCGCTGGCTTGGGGGAGCAATCAAAGCACTTAGCTGAGATTCTTTTCCCTAATCGACAATTTTCACTTTACTCCACGTTCCAGCAAAGAAAAAATATTTCACAATTGAAAAACTATTATTTTGGAGGAATATTGCATGATTTTATGTGAAAAAATTGTATTTATCGCATAAAGTATCTGGAAAATTGGTTCAGAGCTTATTTCTCTTAAAATAATCTCAATACCCCATTTACATATTTATAAATTTTAAAATATTTATAATAACTCAAAATAAATATGATTAGAGAATTTTCATTACAAGAAGATGTAAATAATAAACTTAGTATAGTCAAGCTAACAGATTTATTTAAGTATGAGCGGACTTCTGAACATCGAGTTGTTCAACTAATTAATAAAATTAAAAATAGTGGTATATTAATCAACCCAATCGTTTGGGACAAAAATCGACAATTATTGATTGATGGTCATCATCGCGTAAAAGCATTCGAAATGCTTGGGATAGAAAGTATACCGGCGTTTCATGTAGATTATTTAAGCAAAGATGTTCAAATTTTACCTTGGTATAGGATCATACATCCTCACTCAGTAAATAGAGTAGCGGACCTCTTTCAGTATGTTAAATTTAAGGATGATACGCTTAACTTTAAAGGACTATTATGGACTGTATGTGCAAATGAAATTGACGGTAGTGAAATACTTTGTAGGAAATTTAATTCAGCGTTCGAAGCTGCAGAGTTTAATTATTGGTTTTATCAAATTTGCAACGATGACGGATTTAAGGTAGAAATATCAGCAGAAGAACCAAAAGTCAAATGGGAAAATTCGAATTCTTTTTATGTAAACATTTATCCGGTAATTGGTAAAAATGAAGTACTGTTTGCTTCGCAAAATAGCATATTATTTCCTCCCCAAGTCAACAGACACACGATAAAAAATCGCATTATTAACTTAACTCTTCCCCTTGACATCTTATTGGGCAGAAAAAAAGATGTAAATGAAAAATTCATTAAACATATAAATCATAAATCATTTTTACATAACAAAAAATCGATATGGTTCGACCAAAGATATTATCAGGAATCGACAATTCAATTAATCTGAAATGATGAAAACAATTAGAGACATTATTATTGGTCTTGCTACTACAATAATAGCATCACTTTTTGTATATGTATATAATAGCAAATTTATTAATGAGCACCTGACAACATTTGTTATAATAACGCTGTCTATTGCAATAATATTTTTAACTATATTACTGTTATATTATAATTATCGGAATAAAGAAATAATTGTCGGAGTAAATTTTCATTCAATACTTAGTGCGGAAAAGGTAAGTAAACTTATAAAAAATGCAACTGAAGAAATATGGACATTTCAAATTTCTGGGGGGCATCATACTCGTAATTTAACCAATGATTATAAAACATGGTTAGCAATCGACAGGAAAAGAAAGTTGAAAGTTTTATTTTTAAATCCTGACAATAATGAAATAGTCCGAGCTGTAGGGCTACTCTTGGGTAGAGTATCTGTGGATTACATTAGCGATAACAACCATTCCGCTTTTGTTGAAGAGATTAAACAAACACTCACCACTTATACAAAATTAAAAAACCTATTTCCAGATCAAGTACAAATTGGGTTATATGATTGTTGTCCACCTTGTAGCATTTTTGGATGTGATTTAGGTTCAATAGACAAAGACAGAAGAATTATGGTTGTCGAAAATTATATTTATGACTTACCTTGGAGTAAAAGGCCTTGTTATACATTGAGACATGCTCAACACAAACTACTCGATACATATATTAAATCTCTAGAAAATTTTTTTGAATCTTCTAAAAAAATTTAGAAGACTATTTTTCAGACGTGTTCCCCCGTCCCGCCACATCTGGGCCCTTCGCGTCCCCCGCGGCCCTCAAGGCCCTTAAGCCGATGTTCTTTCTCTCCACCATTATGCATTACCGATAGCGACACCCCAACACCACAATTCCCACTTCATTCCCCCTGCCGTAACTTGCATATATGGCCTATGCACAAACAAAATAAGATCCAAGAATACTATACAAATCACCGTTACGAAAACATCGCACAATACCCCACTTCCTCCCCAACAATCACCCACTGTCCCCACTAGTCGAAGCGTCTCGCTTCGTCCTTACATGCGATAGCGTCTCGCTTCCATGTACAGACCCCCCGCGTCCCCCGCGGCCCTCAAGGCAATTAAGCCGATGTTCTAAGCATTAGCTCTTCGCGGCCCCCTACTCTTTTACCTCATCATTTCTTCTTTGTCTTTAAGCTGTTGTACATACGCCACTGCATTTAGTATCATGTCGCTCGTTATGAATAGGAGGCTCCCATTTTGTGCGTTGTGGAAAGCGAAGTCAATGGCCTCGCGCTCCTGCTCTATGATCGTTGTCTTTTTAGAGGGGTCTATGTTGTGAATGCCCCTCAGCACAAGGTCTATGATCTCCTGTCCTGGCCGCCCTCTCAGCGATATATCCTGGCGGATGATCAGCTCATCAAATATTGTAGCAGCTTCTTCTGCAAGGTGTATGATATCCTCATCGCGCCGGTCACCGGTACCGGCAATGATAGCTACCTTTACTGTATGGTCAAAACTGGCCACCAACTTGCTGATGGCTTTCATGCCGTGCGGATTATGGGCAAAATCTACAATAACAGAAAAATTGCGGAATTGGAAAAAATTCATGCGCCCCGGCGTAAGGGAAGCTGATGGTTCAAAATGCCGCAATGCAGTGCTGATATCCTGCATATTTATACCCAGCAGGTACGCAGCCAGCGTGGCGGCCATAGCATTGGCTATGTTGAAACCGGCCTTGCCGTTAAAAGTTATCGGTATTTCAG
>Ga0206843_10164_pt1 | contig 20154 bp, 21 predicted proteins | sample Alteio_BWOrgCont_21_FD_152869 | JGI IMG/M metagenome (GOLD analysis project Ga0206843, IMG submission 152869) | Enriched cells from forest soil in Barre Woods Harvard Forest LTER site, Petersham, Massachusetts, United States -... | ecosystem: Environmental > Terrestrial > Soil > Temperate forest >...
TATGGGCATTCGATAAAAAGAGGCTGGAAGCTTTTAGCGATGGTGTATTCGCCATAGTAATGACCATCCTTGTGCTCGATCTCAAGGTGCCCCACATTACCCACCCCGAAAACGCGGGCGAAGTATGGGCTGCGCTTGCCGCAGTAAGAGCTACCTTCTTCAGCTGGGTAGTCAGTTTTTTCTTCGTGGCGCTTATCTGGCTGCATCACAGCCAGATATTGCGCATGAGCATAAAAAGCGATTATGGGGCCACATGGATCAATACTTTCCTTATGTTCTTCATCTGCCTGCTCCCGTTCCCTACATCGCTTATGGGGCAGTACCCATTATCACCCATTATTGTTATGCTCTGGGGGCTTATGTTTTCGGCTACTACATCTATACTCACTTGGTTTTACTACTATAATGTAAAACATTACCTCAGCCCTGCATTCGATAGGCAGGCCGCCATGAGAAACGTTAAGTTCTCCATTCTCGGCGGTCCCACTATTTATTTGATCGCAGCATTGCTGGCCTGGGTGTCAGTCTACGTTTCTTACGTATTATATGCTATAGTGCCCTTCCTGTATATACTGCCGCTGGATAAAGAGGTGGTGAAAGAATGAACACCCTACTACTTAAAACAAAATGTGTAATTTTGTTTTGATGGAAATGAAATTGCAAATACCTTTTCAACAGCTGTTAGCAGCAGTAAAAACACTGACGCCCTCGCAAAAAGCTAAGTTAAGGCGTGAATTAGTGGAGATTGCTCCGGCTAAAGACGATAAAGAGGCATTTATAGAGATGCTTCGTAACGGACCCGTATTAAATGAAAAAGAGATCCAGGTAATTGAAGAAAACCGCAAAAGCATCGCAAAATGGCGGACAAAAAACTAATGATTGATTCAACTATCCTGATCGATTATTTCCGCAAAACAGATAAGAATAATTCCATGTTGGTTCGCCATTTTGATAAATATGATCAACTTTATATTTCGTGCGTCACTGAATTTGAGGTGCTGAACGGGGCATCATCCGTTCATTCACAATTCTGGGACCAAATGCTGCAAAGATTTAGCATTTTACCGTTTGATAGTGTTGTGGCAAAAGAAGCAGTTAAAATTGTTCATCAGCTCAAGGTAGCACGCAAAACTATTGATAAGCCCGATCTGTTTATTGCAGCTACTGCCGTTGTGCATGGACTGATGCTTGATACAGCTAATAAAAAACACTTTGTTCATATCAGTAGCCTTAGTTTACTGGACCAGTAAAGTATCTTGTATTCGCACTTCTGCAACAGCACGTTATACTGCACACAAGAAAAGCGCACCTATCCCCATCTGGTTCCAGGTGCGCTAAAGATTCGTTATTTTCGTGATAACTATATAAGGTAGCTAAATTAGCTACGCTTAACGTTTACAGCGTTCAACCCTTTAGGGCTGTTTTCTATATCGAAAGTAACTTTGTCGCCATCACGGATCTCATCCTTTGTGCCCGACACGTGAACAAACAGGTCTTTACCACCATTGTCCGGTGTAATAAATCCAAAACCCTTTGTGTTGTTGAAAAACTTTACTGTACCTGATTCCATTTGATTAAATTAAAATTAAATAATGCTAAACATACAACTAAATTCATTACCACGCATCTTTTTTAATAAACAACCCTAACTTAGGCGCATAATAAAGAAAAAAATGGATGCAATTATAGAATTGGCGATCGAATCTCCCGGTGGAATTATTGACTGCCGGGTAGAGCCGGTCTGCGATGATGAAGGTCAGCAATACTACACTGCCACTATTCTTTATCCCAACATAGTAAATGGCTTTAGCCGCTCAGAGATCTACTGTCACAACCTAAGTCGCGACACCAAAACCGGCCAATACTTTTTCGAAGATGCAGAAGATATTCATCCAAAGATCAAAAAACTCGAAGCCGAAATATCGAAAGCTATCTCCAGGGCGGTAGCTGGAAGCTAGGGCTACCCGCTAGGCAGGCCTGGATCCTGCACGAAGCAGGCAGGATCTGCAATCCACCTCACTTCCTATATTTGTAAAAAAAACAGCAGCGCATGAATGGGCACCTAATACCCACAAAACGAGGACAGATCTGTAAACTCATAGACCCATTACCCGACGATAACCCAAACGAAACTTTCCTCATACTCGAAGACCTCGGCCAGTACGCCGACAACTCAACCATCTACGTCGTCAGCCTCGCCGACCTTCAAAAACATAGCGCAGACCCCAGCCAGGCGCCCCTCAGGTCTGTCCTGAAAAAAGATCTCACTGTCATAGCCCAGGACTTCGACCAGTTTTTTGCCTCATTTAATTAGGTTTTTCGCTAGGCATAAAAGGCTTTTCGCGAAAAATGCAATAGAAGAAGTAGGTAATGTGCTGCCCGCTTTTTCTTTGCAAACATGCTTGTACATCGCACTGTATCAGCTAGTAACAATTTCAAAATTGTTTGTTTCCTGATTAGTGAAGCTAAGTTACCGAATATAAAAGCCCCCCGTTTGCTGCTAGCCTACTTTTGCCGCTCATAAAACATACACAAAATTCAAAGCATGAAAAAATACAGTTACATCCCGTTTATTCTCCTGGTAACAACTTTTTGCTGGAGCTGCAAAAAAGATAAAAATAACGCTACGCCTGTAATACCTGTGTATACAGTGCCTACAACCTATAATTTTACAAACGTAGATTACAGCAATCAAAAGAAGCTGCTGGCTATGGCCGACCAGGTAGTAGCCGCCATTAACATCAGCAATTCCATCCCCAATATCCCTGTAAGCGCACAGGCCCTTAAGGACATGTTTAATAATGTAAATGGCCATTTTAATGATTCGGCATTGAGCTTAAATGCATCCGGGTTAAAATTATCAGACTACTGCTCTGCCGCAGCAAAGGCAGACCTTATGAACTACTTCGACAGTATTGGCGTATATAGCCAGTCTGCGGCTACGGCAAGTGCAGGCGTTGCAGGAGTAGCTGCCAGTTCTGTAAGCGCCAGCAAAAAGTTTTTATTGTCTCCCACTGGCATTTTTTACAGCCAGGTGGTAAAGAAGACTATTATGGGTGGCATTTGTGCCTATGAGATCGCTAATGTGTACATGGCAGACTCGGTGGGCAATTCAACCGACAATACCACCGTGATCTCTGGCAGCGGCACAGCCTTAGAGCACCATTGGGATGAGGCTTTCGGCTTCTTTGGTGTTCCTATCGATTTCCCCACAAATACCTCCGGCCTTAAATACTTCGGCAGCTATTCTAACCAGGTGGATGCAGGCCTTCATTCAAATGCAACACTAATGAACGCTTTCCTGAAGGGGCGTGCAGCTATCAGTAACAAAGATCTTACTACCAAGCAGGCACAGGCTGCTATCATTATTTCAACGTTTGACCAGCTGGGAGCTGCTACCGTTGTACAGGAAATGAAAGAAACTGATGCTAATATAGAAGCCGGAGATGCAGTTGCCGCATACGGCACGCTTTCTGAAGCTCTGGGCTTCGTACGTAGCCTGAAATACAACACTAGCGCTACAAGAGTAATCACAGACGCCCAGATCACACAATTGGAAGCCTTATTCGACAGTGCTAACCCCGGCAATCCTAATCTCTACAACTTCGTCAACCCAAGCGTTAATACAACCGCGCAGATCGAGGCAAAGACCAATGCCATCCGCCAGCTGATAGGTACTATCTATGGCTTCAGCGCCACAGAGCTTGCCGCTTTATAATATTTTCCACAGCATGTAAGCCTTGCGCTTACATGCTGTATTTTTGCCAGCTAAATCTTAGATCATGAAACGCATTGCCTTATTGATTACCGGGATAACACTTGTTGTTCTTTTAATAGCAAATTTTTCCTGCAAGAAGAAAAGCTCTTCTCCGGTTGCAAGCAGCGGCCCGGATTCTACCCTCATCAATATAGGGAATAATATTATTCTGCCGTCCTATACGGCACTGGGTAATGCAGTAAACGCTATGGACGCAGCTATAACAGATTTTAATGCCAGCCCCGACGCGTCGAAACTGGCAAACGTGCAAACGCTTTTTAAAACCGCCTATCTCGCCTGGCAGTCAGCTTCTGAATACAACGGTTTTGGCCCGGCTATGAATAATCAGCCAACGCTGGCTGGCCTTAACCTGTTCCCTGCCACCACATCAAGAATTGACAGCAACGTTGTATCAGGCAACTATGACCTCAAGGTGCTGTCAAATGCCACAGCAAAGGGATTCCCTGCTATGGATTATTTGTTGTTTAGCGCCGGCGCCACTATAGCCAGCTTTACCACCGCTTCCACTGCTGCCAATAGAAAACAATACCTCGTCGCTGTTTCTGCCGACATAAAAGCAGAGATAACTACCGTAGTCACAGCCTGGTCAGCAACCGGGGGCAACTATATCAATACATTTGTAAATGGCGCCGGCAACAGCATTTCCAGCTCTTTAGGATTACTGATCAATTCGCTCGACCAGGATTTTGAGATCCTGAAAAACGACAAGCTGGGTATTCCACTAGGCAAGCAACCGCCGGGAACAGCATTGCCGGTTCTTCCGAATGAAGTGGAAGCCTATTACAGCGGCATATCGGCTCAGCTGCTGCTGGCGCAACTAAAAGCAGTGCAGGGCATCTATACGGCAGGCCTTGATAACTATGTAGTAAAGGCTAATGCAAAATACAATGGTGGTGCGCTTAGCGATACTATCAAAGCGCACTTTGCCCTTGCGGTCTCTGAAATTCAGGCGATACCAGACCCTTTTTCTGCAACTATTCAAAGCAATCCTGCCCCGGCCGATGTGGCCTATGCCGAAATCCAAAAGATCGTTGTGCTGTTAAAAACAGATATGCCTTCTTCCCTGGGCGTACTGATCACCTACGGAGACAATGACGGAGATTAGCAATGGTATATCGGCCCACAACTACATCAGCAGGCTATGGCTTTCTTTTAACCGGGAAAAGCACATCGCGCCACTTGCCGTTTTCCGGGTGGCCTTTGGCGTCATTATGCTCATCAGCACAGTTCGTTTTATAGCTAAGGGCTGGGTATATGATTTCTATATATCGCCCAAATGCTACTTCCCTTTTTATGGATTTGAATGGGTCCGGCCACTGCCCGCAGCAGGCATGTATAGCCTTTTTGCTATCATGGTTATCGCTTCCATTTTCATTGCCATAGGCTTTTTATATAAGCTGTCCATCAGTGCTTTTTTCATTTGCTTTGTGTATACAGAGCTCATAGACAAAACCTACTACCTCAATCATTACTACGTTGTCAGCATCGTCTCTTTTTTGCTGCTACTGGTTCCCGCCCACAGGTATTTTTCTGTCGATGTTGTCCGTAACCCCTCATTAAAAGTCACCCATGTTCCCGGCTGGACGATCAATATTTTTAAGTGGCAGCTTTGCGTTATCTACTTCTGCGCAGGTATCAGCAAATTAAATTATGACTGGATGTGCCAGGCGCTCCCATTAAAAATATGGCTTCCCGCCAATGCAGGCCTGACACTTATCGGCCCCCTGCTCACGCAAGCGTGGGTGGCATTTCTATTTAGTTGGTTCGCTGCCGCTTTCGATATTTCAATAGGTTTTTTACTGCTCTCCAGGGCTGCTAGGCCCTGGGCTTATCTGCTTGTCGTCATTTTTCACATGCTTACAGCATGGCTGTTCAAGATCGGCATGTTTCCCTACGTCATGATATTTATTACCATTATTTTTTTCTCCGAAAGCTTTCATTTACGGGTTATTAAAAACATAAGTAACCTCTGGCCCCACAACGTTCACCAATCCGGCGAATCCAAAGCGGTACTGACTTTTTCCTTAAATAAAAAGAAGTTGCTCTATTCTCTTTTAGGGCTATACGCCGTACTCCAGGTATTAGTGCCGTTTCGTTTCTTGCTATACCCCGGTACCTTGTTCTGGACAGAGGAGGGTTATCGCTTCTCCTGGCGCGTAATGCTCATGGAGAAAAGCGGCACAGCATTTTTCTACATCAAAGACCCTGCAACCGGCAATAGCGGCGAAGTACCCAACGGCTTGTATCTAACGCCGCTGCAGGAACGTATGATGGCCACACAACCCGATATGATAGTGCAATATGCCCATTACCTGCACCATGTATACCGCAATAAAGGAATCAAAGACCCTATTGTAACTGCCGAATGTTACGTTACCCTCAATGGCAGTGGCAGCAGGCTGTTCATTGATCCCACAACAGACCTGTCAAAACAAACCGATAATTTTTTGCCCAAAAAATGGATACTTCCATTTCATAATAAACAACAATGAAACAACTAATTACTATATTATTTCTTTTGTGCCTGCAGGCCTATAATCTACAGGCACAGGTATTTGCTGTGTCCGGTAAAGTCACAGATCAGGAGGGCGGTAAGGCCATTGCCGATGCCACTGTGTGCCTGCAACCATCAAACACCTGCGTCACCACCGATGCTAAGGGCAATTATAAAATAGAACATGTGAAAGCCGGAACATACACATTGGCCGTTGTTTATTTTGGAGCAGAGCAAAGCAAGCAGGAGATTACGGTTGCGGATAAAAATATAACCATGAATGTTTCTCTAAAGGCCCGTGTCCATGTTTTAGATTCAGTAAGCGTAAAAACATATAAACAGTCTTTTGGGGCTACACACCTGAAAGATGTAGACGGCATTGGTATATACGCGGGCAAAAAAAGTGAGGTGATCGTATTGAAGGATATTACAGTCAATACAGCCACCAATAATGCCCGCCAGATATACTTTAACGTAGCAGGCCTCAACATCTGGGAGAATGACGGCGCAGGCATACAATTAGCTATCGGCGGCAGAGGCCTTGATCCTAACCGTGTAAGCAACTTCAATACCCGCCAGAACGGTTACGATATAAGCGCCGATGCCCTCGGCTATCCCGAAAGCTACTACACCCCGCCAGCCGATGCTATGGAGCGCATAGAAATAGTGCGTGGCGCCGCCTCTCTACAATACGGCACTCAGTTTGGCGGCATCATCAACTTTAAAATGAACAAAGGCGTAGACACGGCAAAGTACCAGGTTGTTGCAAGGGAAACCGTTGGGTCGTGGGGATTTCTCAACTCTTCTAACAGCATTGGGGGCACTATAAAAAAGTGGAACTACTATGCATTCTACGAGCATAAGCAAGGAAACGGCTGGCGGCCAGATGCGCAGTTCAATGTAAACACCGTGTACCTTGCCACTACATATAAGGCTACCAGCAAGCTGTCCCTGACCGCCGAGTTCACCCACATGGACTACCTGGAGCATCAGCCCGGTGGCCTCAATGATGTAATGTTCAACACCGATCCTCGCCAGTCTACAAAAGAGCGCAATTGGTTCAAAGTACATTGGAACCTGGCCGCTGCAATAATTGACTACGCCATTGCTCCCAACTTAACGTTTAACTCCCGCTTTTTTGGCCTCTGGGCCGACAGGGATGCACTGGGTGTTATTACCACCGTGGTCGACCCTGGTGGCGCCAGGCAATACCGTACAGATGCCTATAGCAACTGGGGTAATGAAAGCAGGCTGCTCTATAACTATAACCTGAAGAACGCCAATCCTTTTTCGCTGCTCGGTGGCTTCCGCTATTATCATGGCTACACTAACCGCCAGATCGGCGATGCCAATGATGGCGCTAATGGCACAAAAGCTGATTTCTCATTCAGCAAATCTTCCCTGGTCGATTCGTTGAATTACTCTCATTATACTTTCCCTAACCACAACATTTCTTTATTTGCCGAAAACATATTCAGGGTCAACTCTAAGCTGAGCATAATACCCGGGCTGCGTTACGAGCAAATTGTGACTGAGGCAAATGGTTTCTACAACAGCTTTGTGCAGGATCGTGCAGGCAATGTTATCTATAACCAGGTAATAGAGGAGAACAGGGTCAGCAACAGGTCGTTCGTTATCGGCGGCATCGGCCTTAGCTACGACAAAAGCAAGTCGTGCCAGTTATACGCCAATATCTCGCAAAACTATAAGAGTATAAATTTCAACGACATGAGCATCGTTAACCCTAACTATAGGGTTAACCCCGATCTGAAAGACGAAAAAGGCTATTCGGCCGACCTCGGCGCCAGGGGCAGCTATACCAACCTCGTCAATTACGATGTCAGCCTGTTTACAATAGATTATGCTGATAAGATAGGCACCATACTTGCATCCGACAAAACATCGCCTAATACCTACCAGTATGTCACCAATATTTCACAGTCAAGAAATCTTGGTGTCGAGTCCTTTGCAGAAGTTGATCTGTGGAAGTTTATCAGGGGAAGAAACGCAAAAACCAAACTGTTTCTCTTCTCAAATTTCTCATGGATCAGCGCGCAATATATAGACAGTAAAGAAGCTGCCTACAATAAAAAGCAAGTAGAGTTTGTACCCGCCGTAATATTAAAAACAGGCCTTACACTAAGAATGAAAAGGTTTTGGGCCACTTATCAATACGCTTATGTAGCCAGGCAATTTACAGATGCAACAAATTCTACCATTCCCACAAACAACGGTATTAATGGCCTTGTCCCCGCCTACAATGTCATGGATATTTCAGCCAACTACTGGTTCACCAAAGTCTTTTCTATATCCGCATCCATCAACAACCTCGCTAACAACATGTATTACACCCGCCGGGCCGACAGCTACCCCGGCCCCGGTATCATACCTGCTGATGGCAGAGGTTTTTATTTGACCCTGCAGGTTAAGATATAATAGAGATGGCTGATTTCATATAAACACAAATAAATATCTTTAATTCAAAGACAGGAACTGCCTGAAAACACAAAGACCGCCATAAGGCGGTCTTTGTTAGGTGGTGGTGTGAGCCGGGATCGAACCGGCGACACAAGGATTTTCAGTCCTTTGCTCTACCGACTGAGCTACCGCACCATCCTTTTTGGGATTGCAAAAATAGTATTTATCTCTTAATAATCCAATAAACCTCACATAATTTTTCGTTTCACCCATGCCCTGAAAGTTTCCCATTGCATCGGCCCCGGCTCTGGCAGCTCACCTGTATAGGGCTTGCCCCGCTGTATATAATACTTATTAAATGCACTCTGGTTGATACCCCACTTCATCAGGAACTGCTTACGCCCATTATTTTTCTTCACCCTCAGCGTCGATTTCGACTGGAAATGGTATACCCTGCTCTTACCTATGCCCTTATATATCCGGCAGCCAGCAGCCCACATCTTCATAGCAAAGTCATCATCGCTGCTCACTCCCGGGCTCAGCTCTATACTATAGCCACCCGTTATCAGCCAGTATTTGCGGTGCACTATGGTAGGTGGCCATGTGCTCCCCGTCCAGTCGCCCTTATCAAGGGTATTACACTCCTTCAGCAGCAGCGTCTCGTCAAATGTCTCTATCGTTTGCCCATAGTCTTTATTGATCACGCATGGGTTATTATAGTTGATAGGCTCTATCATAGTGCTCGAAAACATAAAGTTGTCCGTGCCGGCCAGCTCTATTTCGGCAGCTATATGCGTATCCCAGCCCGGGCACACATACATATCGTCGTTCATATACACTATATAGCTCTCGCGGGCCAGTCCACCGGCTTCATTTACAGCTATACAAATACCCACATTCCCTGCCGAGTGCGTATGGTCTATGCCCTGCGCCACAGCCCATTCCAGCGTGCCATCGCTGCCATCGTTTATGTGCAGTATCACCTGGTGGGTATAAGCAGAGTTCTTGCGTATGCTCTCTACACACAGCTTTGCAAATGGCAGGTTGTTCCACGTAGGTATGATGATCGAAAATTTCAAGCTCACTATAAAATTAGAATGGATTGGGTAAAACTACATTAAACCGCACAGATTGAAAAGAAATGGTAAAGCCCTACCGGGTAACCGTCCTTAAATAGTTCCGGCTCAGGTAGCTGATGTTTTGTGGCGTCCACTCGCTTGGCATGCCATTTTCTGTACGCACATAATCCATCTGGCTAAGCAGTGCAGCCTTAGCGGCTATAGCTATATCATCAGTATTAGCAGGCAGGCTTGCTATAATAGCTTCCCGGAAAAGGTTTATAGTCAGGTGGTGCATACTATCAAGCGCATTCAGGCACAGCAGCCCGGTATAGATATGGTCCGGGTCATCCCCTTTATTCAATACTGCATCTGTATCTGCCGTATTCACATACATATCGCCAATATTGCTCCTTTCATTCGTCATTATCTGTTGTACGGTGGTTATAAGGTCATTCCAGTCGTGGTAAGTTGCAGAGCTGTCAATTGCTGATATTGATGAGTTGCCGCTATGCAGCGATTGTAAGCTTTCTTTAAACAGGCTATTGCCATTGCAGCCATCGGGCAGCCTCAGGCAGTAGCTCACTGCATTGTTATAATTGTATTTCAGAATAGTGTGGCCATTCACCACGTCGTGGCTGGTGTGCCATTGGCCATGGTCGCGAGTACGGTCAGAGCAAAACTCAATAGCCGTATGTGCTGCCTCCTGCCTCGCCAGGTAGTGTGGCGTATTGCAGGGTGAGCCATTGCAGCTCTGGTCTCCGGCTGTAGTATAGATAAATACCACTTTGCTTTTTATCGCATCATCGGGCGTCGACAGGTCGTCCGATGCGTTCAGCCCCATAAATAACTGCCACTGGTCAGGGTGTGCCACTACGTAAAATGATACCCTGTCGTATTGGCTATAGCCCTTCTGGTTCAGTGCAAGCAGTAATAGTATCAGTGCTATTTTTCTCATCAAGCCGGCAGTTATAGTTTTGTAAATTTTAAAGTGTATAAATGCCCTGCAATACTCCCATGTATTATGTAGTTGCCGCTGGCAAACGGCGTCATATCATAGCTCATGGTGTATACGCCCGTACCTTTTTTTTCGTCAACTATTGTAGCCTCCTTATTTCCCAGCATGTTGTATAGCACGATAGTTACCGGCCCCCCATCCGTCACTTCATAAGCCAGGTTTATATTGTTGCCTGCAGGGTTAGGGTTCAGCTTTAGCAGCGAAGTGGCTGTTTTAGCCGTAGTAGCAGTGCTAAATATTCTGTAATAATTCTTATTGGTCCATTCCACATGGCCACATTGGCTTTGCGGGTCCCATTCTGTCGGGTACCCGTTTTTGGTCATCCCATAAGCTACCTGGCTATGCAGGCTGGCTTCCATAGCCACCTCTTCCGGTGCCAGGTTCGATGGTTTATTGCAGGTATTGTAACCTTCAAATAGCGCCACATTTGCATAGCCCACTTTAGCCGCTATCTCAGTTGCCAGGCGGCCCGTTTGCCTGTGGTCAGGGTGGTCTTGCGGATTTACCGATTCATCCCAGTCCGATGCCTGGATCCATACTTCCGGGTCCTTTAACGTACTGCTCTCATAGTCTACTATATTTCTTACAGTCTCCACAAGGTCTTTATAGCCGTAATAGGTCGTGCTGGTATCGGTAGCCGTAAGCGATGCTATCAGCCCATTCGCCAGTTTTGCCATAGTATTCGGTGTCTGTTCAAAGCAGCCATCTGGCAGGCGCAGAAAGTAGCATACAATATTTTTATACTTCAACTGTAGGATGGCGTGATTCGTTACCCCTGGTATCATTACGCTGCCAGTGCTCCAGTCGGCATGCGGGCTATAAATGTCTGAGCAGAACTGCACAGACCGGTTGGCGCCTTCCTGCCTTGCCAGGTAGTACCGTTTATTTACCGTGGTGCCGCCATAGCAGTTCGCTTCTCCCGCAGTTGTATATATAAATACCACCCTGGCATTATTGCTGCTGCTTGCAGCTTCTATATCCTTAAATGCGTTCACCCCCATAAACAGTTGCCAGTCGTCGGGGTGGGCTGAAAAGTAGAAAGAGACTTTATTGCTTTGGGCAAAAGTAGAGCCCGGAGCCACCATTAATAACAGGAATAGGGATAAGGTCAGCCTCATGCAAGTGGTACGGTCTGTTGAAAGATATAAGAAAACAAAATTAGATTTTTTATAGCATTAAAAATACGTAGCTATTTATTTTATTATTGATTCCTTCTGCTGAAATGGTCGTATGCATTCATCATTGTAGATGATCTGTTCCGTATTTTGGAAAATTAGTATTCAATTCGGAAAATTTCTGCTATGCCAATAAATTAACTGATTGAAGATCAATATTTTACGATTTTGGCACGTCGTTGGTTATATACTTATCAAATCAAACAAACTCACTCAAACTAAAAACAAACAAAATGAAAAACTTAACTAAAGCAATCGCAACAGCAGCAATCATCATCGCAGGCGCTAACGCATCTTTCGCCCAGGCTACAGCAACAGCTTCTGCCTCTGCTACCATCATCACACCTATCGCTATTTCTAAAACAGTAGATATGAACTTCGGTAACGTAGCCGTTTCTGCTACCTTAGCTGGTACTACAGTTCTTGCTCCGGCTGGCACTCGTACTACAGGCGGCGCAGGTGGTGTTACACTTCCGGCTACTACAGGTACCGTAACTGCTGCAAGCTTCAACGTAACAGGCCAGGGCAACTACTCTTACATCATCACATTACCGGGTACCGTAGTAATAACAGACGGATCTACACATAACATGAACGTGACCAACTTCACCAGCAGCCCATCAGGAACAGGCTTATTAAGCTCAGGTGGTGCGCAAACACTTACTGTAGGTGCTACCCTTAACGTAGCAGCAGCACAAACTGCTGGCACCTACACCAACGCAACAGGCGTTCCCGTAACCGTAAATTATAACTAGTCGATCTATAAAAGACACACGATATTTTAAACTTAGTTTGAGTTAATTGGGCCTTCCCGCTGTCTAGCAGGAGGGCCTTTGAGTTTTATAGAGAGTTCCAAACAGAAGAAGACATGCCCTAATATTTATAGGTGTTGCAATGTTTAGTTTCCGCATGCCAATAGTTACTTATAATAGCTGGTTATCAAAAAGATGAATTTAGGTTCTTAAGCTAAACGAGTTGATGGTGTATTCCCCTTGTGGCGTGGGTTGTGTGCGTGAGCGAAGGGGGCAAGAGGGATGTCTTTTTGGTATTATTATTGATGGCGTTTCATTATCTAATACCGATTCGAGCCTTAAACTAGGCATCGTCACACGTCATTACCCCCATTTAGGGCAAGGTCATTAAGTTAAGGAAAATGATGCTGAAGGCATCACATATTTATAGCAAGAAACGATACAAAATAGAGTAACGATGCCGAAGGTATCGTATATTATGGCGATGATCAGCGTACTGCTGTTCTTAACTAAATGACATTACGCTTAGGGTTACCGCTTTGTTGCCCAATCATAATCGTGAATATATGCGAGTCGTAGATTCGCACCCAAAGCAATATGCGCCCATTTTTAAATGTCTAACCGGTATAACTCATCTCTTATGCATTTTGCTTGCATTCGCCTAAACCACCAAAGTTTGGTGTTTCCAGCAGCCTGATTTCTCAAGGCCTTTTCATAAAAGCGGCAAGTATAAATAACTATTTTTAAATCTATCAAGTTTTTTCCATAAAATAAATTATTCCATTTTTGGGAATTATTTTTCTTTTTGGGAAAAAGCGAAACTATGCCAAAGCGCTAAGTGATTGAATATCAATGTTATAATAGTTTGGCACGTCGTTGGTTATATACCTATCAAACAACGATAATCAAACTCAACTCAAACTTCTAAAAACAAACAAAATGAAAAACATCGCAAAATTCTTCGCAACAGCAGCAATCATCATCACTGGCGCTAACGCTTCTTTCGCACAGGCTACAGCAACAGCTTCTACCTCTGCTACCATCATCACCCCCATCGCTATCTCTAAGACAGTAGATATGAATTTCGGTAACGTAGCTGTTTCTGCTACATTGGCTGGTACTACAGTTCTTGCTCCTGCTGGCACTCGTACCACAGGTGGTGCAGGTGGTGTTACTCTTCCAGCTACTACAGGTACTGTAACTGCTGCAAGCTTTAACGTTACAGGCCAGGGCAACTACTCTTACATCATCACATTACCGGGTACCGTAGCAATAACAGACGGATCTACTCATAATATGAACGTTACCAACTTTACCAGCAGCCCATCAGGCACAGGCCTTTTAAGCTCAGGTGGCGCACAAACACTCACTGTAGGTGCAACCCTTAACGTAGCCGCAGCACAAACTGCCGGTACCTACACTAACGCAACAGGTGTACCGGTTACAGTTAACTACAACTGATCAGCACAAAAGCATAGCCTTAAACGGGGATGGCTTTCAACAGCATCCTCTTTTTGCTTGAAACAATGTATTTGAATAAACATTTTAATGCCAATTCAGGCAAACCTTTTTTGATAATAGATAAGAATTGCCGAAAGGCGCCAGTATATTTTTTGACTTTCGTATAAAATGTGAATGATGGAAACAAGACTTCAGCAGGTGGAGCAGATCGTGCAGGAAATGGCCGCAGTATTGCTAACTGAAAACGAGAATAGCCGCAAAAAAATCGAAAAACTAAAGGTGCTAATGGCCCGATATGCTGTTACAACCGACAAAATACAACTTCCCGTCGCATCCACAGGTACAGGGCATTACATTTCATAGCGCCGGGATTCAAATTCTTTATTCCGCGTGTTTCGGGTCTCCCGGGAGCTACGATATACATACGTTCAGATCGCTATTTGATTTATTCGCCGGCAAGAGAAGTTTGCCGGCGAATACCTTTTTTACTCCGTGGCCCAAGGCCCCCTTCATCCACTTATGTGGTAAAGTCCTTCTGTCGACTGCTAACGATAGCACTCCTATTTACCCACCCTAACTTTATGTCAAATGCCTTATCGTATGAAACTTTGCCTAAATTTTACTTGCCTCCATATGCCATGCTGCAGCAATGCTTTCCATAGCAGTATAGCGCTCGGAAAATACCCCTTCTCCTCCCCGAAAATCGCCTTCAAATCAGCTACAGGCAAGGCTTTTAAAAAATTGATAGTAAAAATAAATATGCGCCACATAAAGAAATGTGCGCTCCTTGCTGGGTTAAGCCTCCTGCCTGGGAATTGTGCCTTGAGCCATGGCGTGAAGCTTATTTTAGCGCATGAAAATATAGCGTTTTCCTCCCCGAAAACAGAGCTCAAACCCAGGCCAGGCGAGTCTTCTGATTTTCATGCAATAAAAATGAACCGCTATCAGAAAAGTACTCTCAGGGTACCTCAGCTTACAGATGCGATGCAGCATTCCCCCTTGAGCACAGCCTTGTGTGTAAGCGAGCGGGGCAAGGGGAATATTCCTCAAAATATAGGTTTCTCCTCCCCGAAAACCACCCTCAAACCCTTTACCACCGCGATTTCCCATTATTACTTTTATTCAACCACCATAGCTCCTTGCCTCCAGTTTATCACACCACAAAGCCCATGCCTCGCCGCTGCCTGTCGACCAGGAAATCTATAGGATCAGTGTAATCCGTTTAATATCCGTAATTCAGAAAATATGGGCTTCTAAAAGCGCTGCTGCAATTACATAGCTACTATCTCCTTGATTCATTAATTTCCAATAATCGAATTAAATCCTAAAAATGGAATTATTGTCCTATTTCGAGAATATTTACTCTATGTCAAATTTCTAATCTTTTGAAAATCAATATTTTATGTTTTTGGCACGTCATTGGTTATATATCTATCAAACAACGAAACAAACAAACTCACTCAAACTTCTAAAAACAAACAAAATGAAAAACATCGTAAAATTCTTCGCAACAGCAGCAATCATCATCACAGGCACTAACGCATCTTTCGCACAGGCTACAGCAACAGCCTCTGCCTCTGCTACCATCATCACTCCTATCGCTATCTCTAAGACAGTAGATATGAATTTCGGTAACGTAGCTGTTTCTGCTACACTGGCTGGTACTACAGTTCTTGCTCCTGCTGGTACTCGTACCACAGGTGGTGCAGGCGGTGTTACCCTTCCGGCTACTACTGGTACCGTAACTGCTGCAAGCTTCAACGTTACAGGCCAGGGCAACTACTCTTACATCATCACCTTACCTGGTACAGTAGTAATAACAGACGGATCTACACATAACATGAACGTTACCAACTTTACCAGCAGCCCATCAGGAACCGGCCTTTTAAGCTCAGGCGGTGCACAAACACTTACTGTAGGTGCAACCCTCAATGTTACAGCAGCACAAACAGCAGGCACCTACACTAACGCAACGGGTGTGCCAGTAACAGTTAACTACAACTAATCAGATCGACATTTAATAACCGATTTCAACCCCAATCTAAAAAACGCTGCGTGGAGCAGCGTTTTTTGTATTTTACAAGCGCTATAGCTTTAAGTTAAATTGGTATACCTAATTTTACCTGGCAAGCACAACCACATGAAAGCAGCCGTTATATACCAAAAAGGAGAAATGCCCCAATACGCCGATGTTCCCGATCCGGTGGTGAATAATGATGGTGAACTGTTGCTGACCGTAAGGGCATCTGCCATCAAGCACTTTGATAAGGGCGTGGCAAGGGGCACACACTATTCCAGTAAGGCAAATACACCCAATGCAAAAGTAATAGGGGGCGATGGGGTAGGGATGCTGGCCGATGGTACCCGGGTATTTGCGCTGGGCGTTAGTGGTATGGTGGCAGAGCAGGCAGTGATAGAAAAAGACAGGATGGTGCTACTGCCGCCTGGCATAGACGATGCTACTGCCGCAGCCTTGCCAAATGCAGTGGCCGGCGCAGCTATGGCGCTTCGTTTCAGGGCAGGTATAAAGCCCGGCGATACGGTATTGATAAATGGAGCTACAGGCTTTACAGGCCGGCTGGCGGTGCAGATAGCCCGGCACTATGGCGCCAAAAAAATAATAGCCACAGGGAGAAACCCCGCATCGCTGCAAAAGTTGCTGGCGCTGGGCGCCGATGAGGTGATCTCTGTTGATCAGGATGATGATACATTTCTGGCACAGGTAAAAAAGGCGCATAGTGAAACACCAATAGATATTATTGTTGACTACCTGTGGGGGCATTCGGCAGAGCTGCTGCTGGCGGCTTTGAAAGGCAATGGCTCATTTACCCACCGCACCCGCTTTGTATCGGTTGGCAGCATGACCGGCGACAAGATACAGCTATCGGCAGAGAACCTGCGTAGCGTGGACCTCCAGCTATCCGGCTCCGGCCTTGGCAGCTGGACGAGGGGTGAAATGCAACTGCTATTCAAAGAGATATTGCCCGAAATGTTCCAGCTGGCAGCAGGCGGTAAGCTGCAAGTGGAAACCATGAAAGTAAACCTGCAGGATATAGAAACCCTATGGAATACAGATGTACCCGGCGGCCAGCGGTTGGTGATAATGATGTGATCTTTGTGCTATTTTCTCACTTCATTTATGTCGTAATACATTTGTATAGCGAGATCATTTTGTACCATTAAAATTTTGATTTTGTTTCCTGCCTGAAATTCAAAACAAATGCCGAAAAATTAAGGCCTTAGCGCCTCCCCGCCTTTGCTGTAAAAGTTACAAACACCCACTTCCCCGCTCGTCTCAAAAATAATTTCTAAAAAAAACTTCTCAATATTTGCGTAACTCAAAAGTTACTTATAAGTTTGTGTAACTTTTGAGTTATGCAATATGCCGATAGCTGGAACATAGTTATTCGCTATTTCAATTTTATCACTAATGGTAAAACCATATAAATTAAGGATCATGGAAAACAAAGACTTTCACAGGGCAATTACGGTTAATACTTCCGCAGCAGAAGTGATGAAAAAGATAAGCCAGGTAGGCCATTGGTGGGCAAAGAACTTTAAAGGCAGCGCAGAAAAGCTCAATGACAAATTTACCGTCACTTTCGGGCAAACGTTTGTTGACTTCCAGATCAGTGAGTTTGTGCCAGATAAAAAAATAGTTTGGAAAGTGACTGATTGCAACCTGCACTGGATACAAGCAAAGAAAGAATGGAATGGCACCGAAGTGGTATTTGAGCTCACGCCAAAGAATGAGGCTATTCAACTTGACTTTACGCACGTAGGGCTGGTGCCGGGCGTGGAGTGTTATGAAACCTGCGAGGAAGGGTGGAGTGGCCACATCATCAGCCTTGCTGACTTTATAAATAAAGGGGTGGGCAGGCCGGAGTAGCGCAAAATATGAAGTTGCCGGATGTTTTATTTAGGTTATAAAACGCAGTAACTTTATAAAAACATTGTGCTATGTTATTACATATCCATCCTGATAATCCGCAGCAGAGAAATATACAGACGGTGATAGATTGTTTGAGGGGTGGTGGGGTCATTATTTATCCTACTGATACTATCTATGGTATAGGCTGCGACATTTATAATGCCGACGCTATAGAGCGTATAGCCCGTATAAAAAAGATAGATGCTAAGAAAGCCCAGTTCTCTTTCATTTGCTGCGACCTGAGCCACCTGAGCGACTATGCCAAGAGTGTAGATACTCCGGTATTCCGGTTGTTGAAGGCTGCGCTGCCAGGGCCATACACCTTTATACTGCCGGCCAGCAAGCAGGTGCCTAAACAATTAAAGACGAAGAAAGACACCGTGGGTATACGTATACCCGATAACAAGATATGCCACGAGATAGTGCGGGGTCTGGGGCACCCGCTGATGAGCGCCTCGCTGCCTATGGATGGAGATGTAGAGTACTATACCGACCCGGAGATAATGCATGATGAGCTGGGGAACCTGGTAGACATTGTTATTGATGGTGGAATAGGGAATACGCTGGCCTCTACGGTTATCGACTGTACCTCCGGCTCACCAATGTTGGTGAGAGAGGGGGCGGGGGAATGGGAGCATTTGATTAGTTGATTGGTTGATTTGTTAATTAGTCGTTTGGTTGAATTCTTTAAACTTTTTTTGAGTGATTTAATTTCTAATCAAAAATTTACTGATCTGAATGTATGGAAGCATGCCAGGCAGCTAAAGCTAGAGGTCTATGAATTGGTAAAAGGTTTTCCGAAAGAAGAGAAATATGAGCTTGCTAACCAAATCATTCGTTGTGTAAGGTCTATTGCTGCTAACATAGCAGAAGGGCATGGTAGCTTTACTTATAAAGATCAAGTACATTTTTGCATCCAGGCAAGAGGATCTTTGTCTGAAACACTCAATCATCTGATTGACGCTTTTGATTGTGGGTATATTAATTCTGATACATTAAAACGATTTGAAGAGCAAATAACCAGTGTAGCCAAATTGCTGAATGGGTATATAACTTTTCTAAGAAATGCTGCCAGTCAACAGCCGAAACAATAATTTAAGTATCGACTGATAAACCAATCAACTAATAAACCAATCAACTAATTCTACTATTTTCGCGGCATGAAGCACGCATATATTTTCCCGGGGCAGGGCGCCCAGTTTAGTGGCATGGGCAAAAGCCTTTATGAACAGAATGCAGCTGCCAAAGCTTACTTTGAGCAGGCCAATGATATCCTTGGTTTCCGCATTACCGATGTGATGTTTGGCGGTACTGATGAGGAACTGAAACAGACCAATGTGACCCAGCCTGCGATCTTCCTGCACTCCGTAATATTGTTTCAGACTACTCCAGACCTGCTGCCGGATGCGGTTGCGGGGCATTCGCTGGGCGAGTTTTCGGCGCTGGTGGCTAATAAGGTGCTGTCGTTTGAAGACGGGCTGCGGCTGGTGGCAAAGCGTGCTGCTGCCATGCAGCGGGCGTGTGAGGCCAACCCATCGACCATGGCGGCGGTGCTAGGGCTTGACGATGCGAGGGTGGAGGAGATATGCGCCCAGTTTACAGATGAAGTGGTGGTGCCAGCGAACTATAACTGCCCGGGCCAACTGGTGATCAGCGGCAGTATAGAGGGTATAAAGCAGGCTTGTGAACGCATGAAGGCTGCCGGCGCCAAGCGTGCCCTGGTGCTGCCCGTGGGTGGTGCATTTCACTCGCCGCTGATGGATGCTGCGCGTGAGGAGCTTGCAGCTGCTGTAGCCAACGTGACCTTTAATAACCCTACCTGCCCGGTATACCAGAATGTGGATGCCAGCCCTTACATAGACCCCGAGCTGATACAACAAAACATAGTGGACCAGCTAACATCGCCCGTACGGTGGACGCAGACCATACAGAAAATGGTGGCCAATGGTGTTACGCATTTTACCGAGGTGGGGCCGGGAAATGTGTTGCAGGGGCTTGTAAAGAAGATAGCTAAGGAGGTAACGGTGGACGGTATAAGTTAATATATTTTTTAATTTAATTATTTGGCT
>Ga0206843_10165_pt1 | contig 20072 bp, 14 predicted proteins | sample Alteio_BWOrgCont_21_FD_152869 | JGI IMG/M metagenome (GOLD analysis project Ga0206843, IMG submission 152869) | Enriched cells from forest soil in Barre Woods Harvard Forest LTER site, Petersham, Massachusetts, United States -... | ecosystem: Environmental > Terrestrial > Soil > Temperate forest >...
TGCATATATCAACGTAACTCCATTTCAGCTTTCAGAGGTTGGAGATCAACAAAAACTATGGACTCGTGGGGGCTTTCCCCGCTCCTACCTAGCTGCTTCAGATGAAGCAAGTGTACGTTGGAGAGAAGTCTATATGCAAACCTATTTCGAAAGGGATTTGGCCTGGTTTGGATTGCATTTGCCTCCACAACGTATTTTGCGCCTGTGGTCGATGCTAGCTCAATATCATGGTCAAATCATGAATTATTCCAATATGGCACAGTTTCTAGAGGTTTCCGTTCATCACATCAAAAACTCCCTGGCACTGTTAGAAGGGACTTTTATGATCCGGACATTATCTCCTTGGTATGAAAATCGAGGGAAAAGACTAGTTAAAACACCAAAAATCTATATTCGCGATGCAGGAATTTTTCACCAACTGCTTGCCATCAAAAACTATGAAGAACTTGTTCTGGACATTCGAAGAGGAGCTTCATGGGAAGGGTTTGCATTGGAAGAGGTGACGAAAGCGCTAAATCTACGAAATGAAGAGTGTTATTTTTGGGCAACACACCAAGAAGCCGAGTTGGATTTATTCATTTCTTATAAAGGTAAGCGTCTAGGATTTGAATTTAAATGCTCCGATCAACCCACCATCACAAAATCCATGGTCAGTGCTCGTGAATCATTATCCCTAGATCATTTATATATTGTCACTCCGATTGAGGAGACCTTTTTGCTAGATAAGGAGACGACTGTCCTGGCTCTCAGAGATTGTCAAAATGTGGTTCATTTTAAATAAAATGAAGCCAGGAATAGGTGTGGACGATACTCTCGTATTCATGCACCCTCGTTCGAGGGTGCATGCCCTTTCATCCGTTATACCCAGAGTGGCCTTTCTCGCTACGCTCGCAAGGCACTCTGGGCTACCATACAAGCACACCCTTCGGGTGTGGCTGTCAGAATTCCCGAATGGGTTTAGCCGGATGCCTTGCAAATGACCAAATTAGAAACTGCAAGTGTAAATGCTATTTCGTTTGAGTTGCGTGCACTCTCTGATATCGCTTCAGATCGAGGATGTTAGGATTAAAGTGCCAGTTAGACACCATTCTCAAATCAGAGTTATTTGCAAACATTGCTTCCACACTCTCTGAAGCCCCTTCATTTCCACCAAAAGAAAAACTATCTCCGGCATTTAAAACAACACGGTTAAATAGTTCCGGATTAATAGGTTTATTTTGCACAGAGGTTACAGGTGAAAAGTCGAGGAGGTCTCTATTTTTTCTCCAGATTACTTCCACTCCTGCATTCGCTGCTGCGTCCTTTAAACTTTGTGGCATGCTTTTTACATTATAAAAAGGAAATTCAATAACATCTCCCTTATTAAATTGTCCTTGGTTAATTAAACGCTCATAGGTTTTAAGCAGGCTTTCTAAAATATATTTTTGCAATGATGTTTGGAAATTGTGATTCAATCCCAAAGAAGCAAAGAAACCGGCGCCTAATGCTGTGGCTTTTAAATAAGTAGGCCTGCCATCACCAGCCACCATTTGCTTAATCGAGGGAAGAACTAAGTCCTTCAAATAGGTTTCCATTTCCTCTTTGAAAGTGGACATCAGATAAAAATCACCATTTCTCAACCGAACAACATCTGCCTCTAATGAGCGTGGATGCTCTTCATGAAGAATAAGAAGTCCTTTGTCATTGCGCAGAGAATCCAGGGGGGCTTTTGATCCCCGGGCTTTGTAAAGAGCAATCTGTCCATCTACAATCTTCCATTGCTTTTCGAAATCTTGGTGGCTTGGTGCCCCTTTTTTGACAATAAAATCAACGACTTCCAGTTCGCCATCCTTCATGCCATATTTTTCAAATTGTGGAGCTGCTGTATTCACAAAAATCACACTGATTTTTTTGTCTAACTTTTCCCGCGGGCTGTTGTATCCGCCTTTTGCTGTTACAGTCACGCGGCCTGCAAGGACCATGGAGCTTCTTTTAATCCGACGTTCCTGGTCATTTAAAAAGTATGCTTTATCCTGTGGCTCCATTGTTTTGTGTCCATTCTGCAACAGGAGGTCAAGGTCGCCGTTTGTTGTCCGCACAGCGGTCTTTGTTAATAGTTCCAGTATTTCAGATGGAACTAATTTATCATTGTGAAAAACTTGGACAGAGTCTGCATTCATTTTAGTGTCTTGATATGCTCCTTCAGCTTGGAGCGAATCAAATTCCGCACCTACAACGTCATAAAGAACTGCATCTCGATATGTTCCATTTTCAAAAAGGCCTGTTTCTTTCGCAAGGCGATCTCTTTCCATGTTTAAAAAAGAGGTGGTATTATTTTTCCAGACGTGGTTGTAAAGATCGTTTAGAGCTTGCTTAGTTTTTGCTGGATCAATTTTTGGAATGTGCGGAGAAGGTCTCGTTTGTACATTCTGCCGACCGGCAAATCTTCCACCGGCTGGAGGTACTGTACCGGTAACAATGGGCGACATATTAGCGAAGCGGCCTCTTTGCTGGTTAGACATATGGAAGTATGATGATGTTGTTCCATGTGAATTGGGAAGCTTTTTAATCTCTTCAAAATTTGGATTGGCCAAGTCTTTGAGATACAGATCGATTTGTTTGATTTCATCACTTGATTGAAAGAAATCAATGTTTCCATCTTGTCCAAAATCTGCCCCTAGATCATTACGCAAATTAATAGTAATTGCTCGAGCCCATTCCTCTTTATCTAATAGGCGCAACATCTGCACTAAGCGGGAGATGCATTTTGCATATTGTTTCTTTCCCGATGGATCATTACTGTCTTTAAAATAGGAAAGAAATTTCTTATCGCAGGCCACTGTGGTTATTTCTCCCTTCATGTCGACTTGCAAATCAATACCCAAGAATACTTTCATATTGCGTCTTGCCATTTGTAGCCAAAACTGAGCATAATCGGGAGTCGTACGTAAAAAGCGCGTAAAAAGAGAATGAGAAAAGAAAAGATCTTGCGCTTCTGCACTGGTGTTGCCCGTTTGAAATACTGTGGGAAAAACAAGGTGTAAGTTGTCGATCACACTCAAATCTACCGGTCGCTCTTTGTCGATTAATGCTTGGTAAACTGCTATTCTAGCGCGAATATCAACTTCGCCGTATTTTTCGGCCATCAAAATTTTAACGATATCATCTATTTGACGATCTTCTTCTTTTATATAAGCAAGCAATTTGCCTTTATCACCCTGATAATCTTTCAAATATTTGTCTACAAATTCTTCTATTTTAAAAGTTGTACTCATTGTAAAGCTAATTTTATCCTGTGGCCCTTTAATTTGAAGCAGCATAAGCTGTAAATCAAATAATTTTATAAAGTTTTCTTTATGCTTATCATGTTCTTTCTTTGCTACTTGCGGTAATACAGACATTTTCTCCTTTGCCGCAATAATCATTTGAGTATCCATCTCTCCATAGAGATTAAAATACTCGTGGGGCCGGTCTATTTTGCGCTGCTTTTCTTTTGGTCCGAGTGTTCTAAGAGGAATTCCTTTATTGGCGATTCCAAGAGCTTGCAATGTCACTGAGTCGACCGCGACTTCCTGGAAAATGCTGTCTTTGTAAGCAAACAAAGGTAAAAATAGACCATATGTTTGAAGAATCGCATTTTGAAGTTCAATGAGAGCACGTAAGTTGCCGGCAAAGTTTTCGTCATTTACTTTAAAAAATAACCCTGTCACCAAGTTTCTTTCAGCTGGACGGAAGAATGCAATTTCCGTATGTCCTCTTTCTTTATTGCCTTGTCCTACTTCGAGCATAGCACTTTCTTTTGCTAACCCTGCTTGAATTATTTCAATAGGTTGTCCATCCTGTCTTTTCTTTAGGACAGTTTCAAAATTTTGGTACTGTGTCACAGCATTTGTGAAGAATCCATTTCCAAAATATTCCGGCGTTACCGCAAAAGGATCGATGATGATGGCTCGACTTCCATCCGTAAAAAAACTCATCTTTATCGGACTTCCAGCCTTTGGAATCAGTGTTGTAGACAAATTAGGCCCCTGAGAAAGAAGCCATTTTCCTGTATAAATTCCCGTTTCGCTGAGGAGCTCTTTGTTATCAGGATTAATGCCGCGGATATGGAGCAGCCCTTCATTGTGCAATTTGAGGATGCGATCTCTTCTATTCTGATACTCCGCTTCTTGAATTTCAGTAATCGGCATTCCTGTAACTATCATGGGTTGTTTTAGGTCTACCAGTTTAGGAAATCCCTGAAATTGATTTTGCTCCGACATTGCATTGTTAAATAGCTTTTCTTGGTTTTGAACAGCCGGTCTCCAATGTTCATTTTTTGCATGTGTTTCCAATAAAGTGCATAAATCAGAAGCCCATTTAGCTTCTCCCAAGCTCGCAATCGAATCGAGAAATACAGAGACCACGGATGGCCCTACAGGGAGATCAGCTGCAAGGGCATTATTTTTAATAAAATCAAATTTATTTTGATCTACCACACTGAATTGTGCAGTTTTGAAATCCCAGGTCACTCCAAGCAGTTCCATAAACCTATTTTTCGTTTCCTCAGCAACCTTGAAGCGCAAATCTTCATACTGCAGCAGAAGGGGAAGTTTTTGACGCGGCAAATCAAAATTTTCATTTGAAGTCGATCCTTGGTAGAAAGTTGGAGCTAGACGGCGTGCAGCATATCTATTGGTAATATTTCCTTCTGCAAGCTCAAGGACTGTCTTTATTCTTCCCTTTTCTGATTGAAATCCAATCGTATGAATGAATGCTTTAGAGCCTTGTAACAAAGGATAGAATCCCTCGCTATCCTCTGTAGGACCAATGACATTAGCATTTTGTAATTCTTGGATGATAGTTTTGATAGGTTTTTCGGTCGTAGCTACCTTAATTGAGAGGGGATGCACTTTTCCTTTTCCAAAAGATTTTGATAAGAAAAGGAGACCTTCTACACGCTCCTCCATGTCCTGTTTATTCTTATAATAATTTTCCTTTTGCCCCAAAACATCCAGACGCTTATCAAACGCTGTTTTTAGTTCCTTAGACACGGTTTCGGTTTCAGCAGGAGAAACTCCCTTTAAATTTCGAAATATAGACCACGCAGTTTGTGGATGTAAAAATATGATTTTCTTTAATAGCTGGACAAATTTGCCAACAGTAGTTTTTCCCGCTATATGCACTACATCCAAATTATCCAGACAAGACTTAAGTACGGCTTGTCGAAGCTCTTCATTTTTATAGAGCTTTGTATGATCCCATTTATCAAACTCTGTGATTTGATATGAGGCTATTGCTGACTTCAAGCTTGTCAAATTTCTTTGTGAGACATAGTGCTCGCGAAAGTGTTCGTTTCCATCGCGGATGGCTTTTGTCCAGTAATCTTCATGGACTTCTGGATTATTCTTGCCTCCTCCAATTTTGGGATAGACATCAAATTTCACAGAACCAAGAAGGTCGGATGCTTTAATGCCTAATCCTGCTAAAGATGTTCGCATTTGATCAGCATATCCTGCCATTCCCGCACTAGATAAAATTTCAAAGAGAGTTGTCATATCCTTTTCATTGTTCCCAATGTAAAGGCCAATTTGTTTCTTTACATAATCAATGTCTTGTGTTTTTTTGACATCAATGCCCTTAACAAATCCCTTCTTATTAAGAATCAAACTGTAACCAGTTAATATTTCTTTGGTTTTTTCTTTTAATACGTTTTGCAATAGAGCGAGTGACTCCTCCTGCTTTGGGTCTGCAAGAGCGTGTGAGAGTGGGTCTATTTTGTCCCATCGTACATGAGGTATATTTATAAATTTATCTAAGACTTGGAAAGCAAAATTAGGGAATTTCCAAGGAAAGCTATTGCCGCTTGCGGTATTTTTTTTAAGTGGAATTAATGGTCCAGGCGATAGCGTAAGCGGTGCCTGCACTAACTGGACAGTTTTGTCTACGGTAGACTGAAACGTAGTCTTAGGTACTGGTGTGAGGACTGGTATGGGTAAGGGATTGGATAAAAGTACAGTAGTAGCCGACTGATCAGTTTTGGCTGTAGTTGTTGTTGTTGTTGTTGTTGTGGCTGTAGGTGCAGGTACTGGTGCGGGTACTAGTTTAGGTTCAGGTATAGGCGAGTCGAATTTGAATTCATTTCGTCTGTATATCGTAATTGCGCGCTTGATTGCAAGAACTCCTGCAGATGTCAGAGCAATACCTATCGTGTAGTTTTGTAACGTTACTGCAAAGAGGCCTAATGAGCAAGAAACGATACCCGTTATACCATATGCAACCGTTTTCCATGGAAAGTTATGAGCATATTTATCTAATTCTGTTACCATATTTTTTACTGAAGTCATTACGCGGATTGAAGCGTCCATAAAAAAATCCTTTATTATTTTTTAATTCCAAATCAACAAAACGGATTAAACCTAACAGTTCAATTAATTTTAAGCAAGTGACGATATATTTAAGGGTGCAATTAAAATTTTGATTTGAAAAGACGGCTCAGGATAGCTTTATTTAATGGTTCGCCTTCTTGCATCAAATAAAGAATGACTAGGCCTAAACCTAAAGAAGGGCTAAAAAAGCCCACAATGAGTCCTGACCAAAAAGCAAATATTTTTTTTACATTTTTCCAAGATAAGGATAAATATTTATTCAGGTTTGCACTTTGAAATAAAGCTAGAGCTGAAATAATGACATTTAACAAAAAGAAAAAGGCAACAAATAAAGCAGCGATAGAAACGAACAAAATTGAACATAATATGATGAGGCGAAGCCCTAAAGAAGGCTTAATCTTTTGCAGCATTTTGAGAGCTTGAAAATATTGATTCTGTGCTGCTTGCGAAAACGCATCCTCGGTTTCAGGCTCTCCTTTATCTAATATCACAAATTCCGGTCGATGAACATTTGAGGATTGTCCATTAGTGCCTTTGTCCTCTGACTTGTCATGAGGATTCCGCTCTAAATTACTCATGAGATCGTGCCTAATATTTTTTATGTTTAATCTTGTTATATCCATTCAACGCTGCTACTCGATATCCTTCTGCATAAGTCGGATAATTAAAAACCTGGTCTATAAAATAATCAATTTTGGCGTGAAAACTTGCTGCGACTTGTCCAATATGGATCACTTCTGTTGCCCCGCGTCCAATCACATGCACTCCAAGCAATTCGAGCGTTTCGGAATGAAAGACAAGTTTAAATAACCCAATATTACTTCCCACAATATGAGCTCGAGCTAATTCGTAATGATATGCTCTCCCTACTTCATAATGAAATCCCAATTCTTTCAATTCATCTTCTGTACAGCCACAGCTTGATATTTCGGGGATTGTATAGATTCCAATGGGATAAAAGCTTGGAAATTCATGGGTTTGGGCTCCAAAAGCATGCAGGGTAGCCAGTCTCCCTTGCTCCATGCTTGTTGAAGCTAAAGAAGGGCCTCCGATGACATCTCCGACAGCATAGATATGGCGTACATTGGTTTGATATAGCACATTAACAGCGACATACCCCTTTTCCGTTATTTCGATACCGGCATTCTCGATGCTCAATCCATCCACATTAGCCGTTCTACCTAAGGCATATAATAAGCAATCTGCTTCAAGAATCGTTCCATCCTTGAAGGTCACACTGGCTCGATCACCCACCCTCGTAATATTCGTTGGTTCTTTTCTACCCAAAAACCTTAATCCGATGTCAGTCAAAGAGGTTTGGAGATGAATGCCAATTTCAGAATCGAGCATCGGCAAAATATGATCTTTCTTATCTATGATGGTCACTTCAGTCCCTAAAGCAGCAAAAAAGCTTGCATACTCGGCACCAATAACTCCCCCTCCAAGCACTAACATGCTCTTCGGGATTTTCTCGATACCTAGCAAACGGGTGGAATCTAAAATCACAGCATTATCAAATGGAATGTTGTGCGGATTGCGCGGTTTGGATCCGGTCGCAATGACAATAACATCCGCATTAATTTGATGAAGCAGTCGATAATCGTGGTCGACGACAATAAGCTTGTGAGGATCTTCAAATCGGGCTTCACCTTCAACTAATCTAATATTATTTTTCTTGAATTGCCTATAGACCATATTGCGTTCTTCTTCTATGACTTGCCTTAAACGCTTTTGCAAATCGGTAATAGTGACCTCTCCCATTTTGAAGCCATAAAAATTTCGTTCATTGAACCTGGTAAAGTCTAGGATTGCTTCTCGTAGAGATTTTGAAGGGATTGTTCCGTTATAAAGGCAATTGCCTCCTGGTTCAAAAAATTTTTCAATAACAACAGCTTTTTTGCCTAACTTCGATGCTTGGATGGCAGCCTTTTGCCCAGCTGGTCCGGATCCTATCACGACAATATCAGCGTTAATTTCTTCCATGTTATTTTCTCGCGATTGCAGGATTTCAAAATTGATTATTCCTATGTTCACACTATAGGAATCGTATAATACCTTCAACATTATCGAAGAGAAATTACATTGTTAATATAAAAAATAATTTGATATAATAAAAGAAGAAATGAGGATTTTGCTATGTCTAAAACCAACTACACCAAAGTTGAGGAGATGCTCGACCAAGGGATGCAAAAAATAAAGGTGGCTCATTTATTGGAAGAAGCTGATGCAGCGGGAGGATCTCACGCAAAGCAGGCACAGGCAAAGATATCTCAAGAAAAATCTGATCAAAAAGAAGCTCCTCCTAGTCATTTGATTTCATCCATCCGAAGAGACTTAAAAATTCTCCAAAAAAAAGATCGCGAAGCCTATGTTAAATTGGGGATAAAAAAGAATTATTTAAAAAAAATTATCGAAACACCGGAAGCTTTAACTCCAGAAGAATTAGAAACCCTGAAGCAAATTCAAGAAAAAATCAAGGTTTTTAAAGAAGAACTCAAAAAAACTCTTCCTCCGATCAATGATGAAGTGATCATTGAAGCCCAGCGCACAAAACATATCAATAAACGGTATAATGTTAATGATAAATGGCTGCCGCTGCAATAAATTCGAATCATTTATAATGCTGACAACTTTCGTGAACGAGCCCGTGCCCGAGCCCGAGCCCGATTTAAATATTCGTGAATGGGCTCGTTCACGAATAAATTCGGGCTCGGGCTCGGGCTCGTTCACGAAAGTTGTAGGCTCGGGAACGTTCACGGATACGCTTTTAGACGTTTTTGCCTGCTGCTCTCATATCGCGTATAACGCCTTCGATCCCATTTTTATCAATGGTCCTCAAAGCAGAAGTGCATAATTTTAAGGTCACAAATCGATTTTCTGATCCGAGCCAAAGCCTTTTTTTGATCAAATTAGGCCGGAAGCGCCGCTTGGTTTTTCCTGTGACTTTAAGACCAATTCCTTTTTTCTTTTTTGCAATTCCCCTGATCGCGTATTTATAACCACGCGATGGCTTTTTTCCTGTGACTTGGCATTCTTTCGACATTTTAAACTCCGAATTAGTCTTTTAAATTTAAATGGGTATAATATCATATTAACTTGAAACCTGCAAGTAAAAAACAGGTCTCATTCTGCGGCTTCAATTTTATTGAACTTCACTGCCGGGAGGTAAGGCATTCAAAGTGACAATTTCCAGGTCTTCCCCCCATTCTCCACACAATATCATTCCCTGGCTCTCCACGCCCATTAATTTTGCCGGCTTCAAATTGGCTACGACGACAACTTTTTTACCGATTAAATCATCGGGTTTATATGATTTGGAGATTCCGGAAACAATCGATCTTTTTTCAAAGCCTAGGTCTACCTGAAGCTGCAATAATTTTTTACTTTTGGCAACAGGTTGCGCATTTGTAATGGTTCCAATCCGCAGATCTAGTTTGCGGACATCTTCAATGTCAACCCATGATTTTAACGGGGCATAATCAATCGATTGTTTAGGTTTTGCTTTGGCAGCCATTTGATGAAGTTTGGCGATTTCTTGTTCGATTTGTTCATCTTCGATTTTATTAAAAAGAATTTTTGGTTCCAACAGTTTTTGCCCTTTCTTTAATGGAGTGCCGGCCAATGCAGCCCATAAGGATGATTCCAAATTTTCAACATTGCCTAGCATATGCCATACCTTGGCAGCTGTATCAGGGATAATGGGATAAGAGATCAAAGCTAAGGCTTGCAAGCACTCCAAACAGCAAGCCACCGTTGTTTCCATCTCAGGACGAGTTTCGGGAGCTTTTGTCGCTTGCCAGGGACGCTTGCTGTCAAAATAGATATTCCCTAGCTGCGCCAGTTCCATGATCACCTGGCAAGCGCGACGCAACTTAAATGTTTGATAACTGTTGAAGGCTTGTTCAACAGTTTTTTTAATGTTTTCGAGGAATTCTTGATCTATCGGTTGAAGTTTTTCCAGAGAAGGAACTTGACTGCCGCATTGATTTTTGGCAAAAACTAAGACTCGATTGACCAGATTGCCATACTTGCCTAAAAGATCCCCGTTGCATTTGGACTGGAAATCTTTCCACGTAAATTCTGAATCGGATGTTTCCGGTGCATTCGCAGCGATGACATAGCGGATTTGATCCGTTGTATAGCGTGTAAAAAAGTCTTCTAAATCAATATACCATCCTTCCGATTTACTGAATTGCTTGCCTTCCAGCTTGTAAAATTCATTTGCAGGAAGCTCATCGACCATTTTATAAGGTTGATTCTGCCCCATGCACATAGCGGGAAAAATCGCCGCATGCCAGGGTATATTGTCTTTGCCGATGAATTGGACAAGTTTAGTCTTCGGATCCAGCCAATAAGATTTCCATGCTTCAGGCTTTCCGCTTTTTAAAGCCCATTCTTGCGTAGCGGAAATGTAACCTATCGGCGCCTCAAACCAAACATACAAAATTTTACCTTCTGTGTTTGGCAAAGGGATGGGAACACCCCAGTTCGAATCACGAGTGATTGCCCTTGGATGCATTTCCTGAATAAACCCTTTTGCAAAATTGACCACATTGGGCTTCCAGTTTTTAGAATCGATCCATTGAGTCAATTTTTCTTTAAATTTGTCCAAAAGCAAAAACCAATGCTTTGTCTTCTTGAGAACAAGAGGAGCGTTTGTTAGTTTGGAACGAGGGTTTTTGAGGTCAGTTGCTTCATAGCTAGCTCCACATTCCGGGCATTCATCGCCTCTTGCCTGTTGGAAGCCGCAGCGGGGACATTCTCCTACAACATACCTGTCCGCCAAAAATTTCTGGTCTGCGTCTGAGTAAAGCTGGTCGGTGATCCTCTCATCAATATAACCGTTAGCCAGTAGATCTTTAAAGAATTGATGGACCGGCTTTTCATGCCCTTCCCATGTGGTACGGGAATAATGGTCAAATGAAAAATTAAGCTTTTGGAACAACTGACGGTTGACTTCATGAAATAAATCCACGTGCTCTTTTGGCGATCTGCCGGCTAATTCTGCGCTTAGGGTGATCGCCACACCATACTCATCCGATCCGCAAATGTACAGCACGTCATTTTTCATCAAACGCTGGAATCGGGCATAACAATCTCCCGGAAGATAAGCTCCCGCAATATGTCCAAAATGAAGGGGACCGTTTGCATAGGGCAAAGCTGAAGTGATCAATACTTTTTCAGACATGTGAACCTTTTATTTTTATTGAGAATCATTAGGAGGTGTTATAGTGATGACAACAGTCGGTTTTTGCACGATGAGCACCTCAAGCTCAGTACCGGGAACGCATTGCCATCCGACCAAGACTCCTTTATCAATATCGACATAAAGAGGCCCCGGCTTTTCAAACGCATATTGTGCTTCCACAAGCCTTGGAGAAGGATTCGATGAGGAATCGACCGTTTGAAAACCTTCCAACGAATTATGGAGCGAGCGTATCGCATTTTTTTGGTCATCTGCCAAACTTCCCCAGGAAACATAGTTCCCCGGATAGCGTTTTTGAATAAAGGACCAATCTACCTTGATCACATTATACCAGGTAAGGCAGTCGGGGAAAATGCGGCCGGTCTCCCTGCAAAGAGCTGCTTTTTTTATATCTAACATACGGTTATCATATTGATGCATATGATAAAGGTATTTTAGCACCTGCTCAATGCTGTAGTAAGATAAAGAGGTTGCCCTGCGTAAAGGCATGCCGCTATAGGGGCTTAAGCTAATTTCACGACGCCTCATCCACCAAGCGCCGATAAAAGCCAAAAAAACCAAAAAGAAACATGCCAATATCGACAAGCTAAAAACAAATACTTGAGTGGTAGTTAAAACACCTAACACATCATTCATAATTAATGCACAATCCGCGATTTTTTCCTTTCACTCGGTTTGGATGCTGAAAGAGACTTAAACTTCTCTTTGCCGTTGAGATCTAATTTGAGAGGCTGCTGCTGCTGCACATACCTATCTATTTCCGGTTTGATCACCTCGGCAATTTCTTCAAAGCAATCCTTTCCTTGTTCAATTTCAGCAAGAACTTGAATGACAGGGTTGTCAACGTCAACTTTTACTCTCGGAGCGCGTCCGGACCTGATCATGTTGTCGGCAAGTCGGATGGCATAGTTAACCAAATCGAATTGATTGACAAATTTCTTACTGATTTTTTCATTTGTTAAATCTTCTTTATCCATAATGTCTCCTGAAAATTGAAATTAATTTTACATTTAGGGCTTAAGTTTACAGCTTATTGCTTTCCTCTATGTTAATTACGCGATGTTCTTCAGCTATGAAGATGCTAAGCAAAGTCTGATAAGCTATCTTCAAATTGTCATTAACGATGTTATAATCATATAAGGCAGCGGCTTGCATCTCCTTGATTGCCCAGGTTAAACGTTCTTCAATCACTTCGGCTGTTTCAGTCTGCCTTTGGATCAACCTTTTCCGCAGCACATCCAACGAAGGAGGATATATGAAGATATAAGCCGCAGCAAGCTTCCCTCTTAATTGCAAAGCACCCTGAGTATCAATCGTCAATATGACATGCTTGCCGCGCTTTAACTGTTCATTGACTTTCTCTTTCGAAGTCCCGTAATAATTTCCATACAATTCGACGTACTCTAAAAATTCCCCAGCAGCTATCCTTCTTTCGAAATCTTCTCTTGTTAAGAAATGATAATGGTCCCCTGAGACTTCACCTGCCCTTGGCTTACGCGTCGTACATGAGATGCTATTTGTGATCTCAGGAAATTCTTGCGCAAGCATTTGGACGAGAGTTGTTTTTCCCGTCCCTGCTGGAGCGCTGATTACAAAAATCAATCCATTCTTTAAGTTTCCCAACAGTTTAGAAGACATCTTACTCTACGTTTTGAATCTGCTCCCTAATCCTCTCCAACTCGCTTTTACAATCAATGACTGAACGAGAGACCTCTAAGTCTGAAGATTTTGAAGCCACTGTGTTTATTTCTCTATGGAGTTCTTGTATCAAGAAATCCAAGGTTTTTCCAACACTTTCTGATTCAGAATTCATTAAATTATCAAACTGATCTAGATGCGATTTAAAACGAGTAATTTCTTCTGTAATATCAATTTTCTCAGCATAAATTGCAATTTCTTTTAAAATTCTCTCATCAATTTCCGAGAGATTTTCGAGCACTTCTTTCAATCGTTCGATTAACTTTTGTCTATATCGATTTGCTGCTCCCGGAGCTTTTTCGGAAATTTTATTAATCCACTCTCGCAAATAGCTGATTCTTAAGGTAATATCTTTCTGTAGAACATGTCCTTCGCGCAATTTCATGCTAACAAGCTGTTGCAGAGCATTGTCTGTAGCCAATTTGAGGCTGTCCCGATATCCATCTTCGTCTTTAATATTCTCTTCATTTAAGAAAATGCCCGTTTCATTGCTCAACAAAGTTATAAACGCGCTTTCTTCAGGATGCAGTGATAAATCTTCAAGGATAATATCCCAGGCTTCTTTATACTGTCGTATTAAAGGAAGATTAGGGCGCACAACAACAGGGCTTTCCTTCTCCAATACAATATTGACTTTTACGTTGACTTGGCCTCGCAATACACTTTTGGCAATCCAATTTCTGAGATCCACTTCAAATCGCACAAATTCTTTGGGTAAAACAGTATTTATTTCTAAATGCTTTCTATTGACTGCCTGGATTTCAACGATAAATCGTCCAAGGGAGGTAACAACACAACTGCGGCCAAAGGCCGTCATACTTTTCAACATTGAGGTTATCTATATAAAAGGTGGAATTAACAATAAACGGAAAAGATCAATTTAATGAAAAATTCATTTTCTGTCAAACTAAGTTATTGAAAGTTTTAACCGCTTTTAGTAGAATGGCCGTTTTACTTGATTCTAACGGGGTGTAGCGCAGTTTGGCTAGCGCGCTTGGTTCGGGACCAAGAGGTCGTGGGTTCGAATCCCGCCACCCCGATTTCCATGAATATTCTGTCTCTGTAAATTTTCTATTGCCAAACTTTTCTTAGATCACTAGCCTAAAAATATAGTGATTTTTAATTGAACGAGGGGGAAACAGTGGGAAATGGCGCAATCTACCTAGCAGGTATCTTATTTGGTTTAGCTGCTCTTATCCATCTGGGACGTATTTTTTGTCCTTTTGATGTCATTGTTGGAGGATTTTCTATTCCACATGAACTAAGCTTTGTCGGTTTTATATTTTTCGGGATGCTATCCGTTTATCTTTTCAGGGCTCGTCATATTCGGTCCATCGTTCTAGAAAAAAAACCATAAGCATCGACCTCAAATGTCCTTTGAGGTAATGATATGAGCACCTGCCTCACGCATTTGCTGAAAGGCTTGTTCTTCATCTTCTTTCTGCAGATTGATCGCTTTGCAACCATCCTTAATGACATAAGCATTGAAGCCTAGCGTCGCTGCATCTAAAACAGAATATTTGACACAATAGTCCGTTGCCAGCCCAGCCACATACAGATCTTTAATCCCCTTCTCACGCAAATACAATTCCAACCCTGTCGTCCTTCTATGGCCATTGTCATAAAAAGTGCTGTAACTATCAATGGTCTTATCGATCCCTTTGTAAAAAACTTTTTCAACCTTGCCCACATCCCAGCCAAGGGCGAATTCAGCCCCTTTTGTTCCTTGCACGCAATGGACAGGCCAAAGAATCTGTTCTAATCCAAATAAATCTATCTTTTCTCCAGGCTCCTTTCCATGGGAGGCTGCAAAGCTGCCATGGTCTTGAGGATGCCAATCTTTGGTGGCCAGGATAGCATCGAATTTCATTTTCAACAATTCATTGAGAACAGGAATGATTTGATCTCCATCTTTGACAGCCAAGGCGCCTCCCGGCATGAAATCATTCTGTACATCCACCAAAAGCAATGCCCTCATTCTTGTCCTCCAGGAATTTTTACTAAGCTATTCTTCGTTATCTTCAGACATGATAAAAGCGTGCGAAGTCTGGCTTCGTATATTTCGTATGAGCTCTACTTTTAGATCATACAGTGTTTTTTCCAGTCCAACCACATACTGATGAGGATTTAAAAATCGCTTAATCCCCACATTGAAATGATTTAGCTCGCTCATTGTCTTAGCTCTTATCATTTGCAAAGATGGTAATTCATAAACGAGATTTCCGTCACGAAAAATAGGGACAAGAAGGTCTTTCCAAGGCATTCCTTTTTTTAAGACTTTTTGCTTGGTAGGATCTAAAGGATCGACAATGCAGCAATCCTGGTCCATTTTTGAATGGATGTCATAAATAGCATCAGCCACATTTTCTTTACTTGTATGGTAACGCCTTATTTGCAAAATCCCCGGATTGGAGACTTTTTCCATTTGTTCTGACAGCTTGATTTTATACTTCCAAGGGCCGCCTGGATCACGTACAGCGGATAATTTATAGACTCCGTCTAGAGCAGGCTGATCTTTGCCAGTGACCAAATTCGTCCCAACCCCCCAAACAGTAACTTTTGCCCCTTGCCTCTTTAATTCGCTGATGATCGTTTCATCCAATTCATTGCTTGCCACAATCACGGCATCGTTAAAGCCGGCAGCATCGAGAAGTTCCCGGCTTTTTATGCTAAGATAAGCCAAGTCGCCGGAATCAAGCCTAATTCCCAGCATTTTTTTGCCCCTATCCCGCAACCACTGGCCCACTTCTATCGCTTTCTTAACCCCTTCCAGGCTATCATAAGTGTCGACCAAGAAAATGCAACTATTGGGCATGCATTCGGCAAAATTTTGGAACGCTTCCTTTTCATCGTCAAACAGCATGACCCAGCTATGGGAATGGGTCCCTTTGGCGGGGATTCCAAAAAGCTTGCTTGCAAGGAGGTTGGAGGTTGATTCACACCCCCCGATATAGGCAGCGCGGCTGGCTGTTAATGAACCATCAATACCTTGAGCGCGCCTTAATCCAAATTCCAAGATAGGCTCTCCATTCGCCGCTATGCACATACGGGCGGCCTTTGTTGCAATCAGAGTAGGGAAATTGATCAAATTCAGAAGAGGACTTTCCAAAAGCTGGCATTGGATTAATGGCCCTTGAACTCTGATCAGCGGTTCGTAAGGAAAAACAACTGTCCCTTCCGGAACAGCATCCACTTGGCAAGAAAATTTCATCTTTGCCAGGTATTCAAAAAAATCATCTGTATATAGAGGTTCTCCATTAGGAGACTTAAGAGTTGCTAAAAAGTTTAAATCACTTGGGTCGAATTGAAAATTTTGAAGATATCGGACGGCCCATTCCAATCCTGCAGCGACTGTAAATCCCCCCTTAAATGTCCGCTTACGAAAAAAAAGATGGAATACAGCCTCTTTGCGGTCAAGTCCTTTCTTCCAATAACCATAGGACATTGTAAGCTGGTATAGATCATTCAATAGTGTTAAGGATTGATTATAGATCCCAAAATGTGGAGGATGTCCGTTCATAAAGATGGCTTCTTTTGCAGCTCATTCCTCTGCTTTTGCAACAGTTCAATACGCTTTTCAAGTTTTTGGACCGAATGCTCTTCCTTTTCAGCCTTTTCTAATGTCTTAGCATAGTCACTCCATTCCTCAAACTTCATGGGTTGACTTTCCATTTCAAAATTCATTTCTTTAATGCGATGGGCCGTCAGTTGATGATTCAATTCTTTAATTTCATTGTCTAGAGCAACCTTTTGCTTATCATGAGCATCTTCAGAAGAACATGACGTGAAGCAAAACGACAGCACAAAAAACAAAAAAAGCCGATTTGTTTTCATAAAAAAATACTCCTTCTTGCTTATGAGAATAGAGGAAAACTTTAAACGAGTCAAAAGGAAGGTTAGGTGATTTGTTATTTATGATGATTTTTGATATGATGGTGGATAAAAAACAGGATATGATGATGTCTATTTTTCGGATGATTTTATTCATAATGGCTTTGAGCTTCTTCGGTTTTGTCCAAGCTGAGAATGTCCTTTATCTAAGAGACAACTTAAAACGTGCCAATAAAGGCGACTACATTGTCACAGCCCAAAATAAAAATTACACGTTGTTTCATATCTACGATAAAGAAGACAATAAAATGACGATTGAAGAAATCACGGTTCCCATGAGCAGATTCCCTCGTAACATGGGATCCTGGAAGCAATGGATTAGTCTGAGAGCCCCTGGAAACACCTCTTGGGTCATGTATGCTTTGAATCTTAATACAGCCCAAATGCTTGAATTTTATTCCTTATCAAAAAACGCCTGGTATGACACAACCAAAACGGACAATTTCCTGACAACATTGCTTAATTTACGCTTGAAAGAGATTCCTTGGAACGATAGAAAAAAAGTAGGATTTCCCACCTTGCCGGGGATGACAGACCACAGACCTTTATGGCAGCCTCGCATGGTTGTTGATGGACAGGAAATACAAGGAGTTTTTTTTAATGCATGGACCACGCGCTGGCCTGAGGATGGAACAGACTTGACCGGCAAAACCATCGAAGTCTATGTACCTGAACTAAATGATAAATACCCCTCTTATTTTCCTTATTGGCTGCAAATCAGCGGCATGATTGGAAAAGCTAAGATTAGAATTATTGATTCCGGAAGCAAGATGGACTCACCGGCGGCTCCTTTGGGGAGCCACAGAAGTCAAGTTATAAACAAAAGAACAAATTAAATTTAGAGGAGGCCTCGAAAGCTCTCGAATAATTGCTTCCCTTAGTCTAAAAACATAAAACGTTAATACTCAGTTACTTAAAATTTGTAAATCCATGATCGATATGATATTCTTCTCATTATAGCACCATCCATACAGGGCAAATAGTAAGTTTATAAACAACTTGCGAACAATTTTTCCACAGAAAATTCACTTGACACCTAAGGAGCCGGGTAAGAATAATTTTTGCATTGCAATTTGGTTAAATATGGATTAAGATCTTTCAAATACCAGGAGAAAAAGACCGTGATAAACGAAGAAAGAATAAAGAATATCCCAAAATACTCGCTTCATAAGTCTAAAAAAATTTTAACCTGGTGTTATTCTTGGTACAAGAAACGAGGAAAAACACTCCCTCCTCAAGTCTTAAAAACATTTGAAACTGATTTAGATGCCTGTGATAAGGCTATCCTCGAAGGAGATGCCTTAAAAGCTAGCCATCTTGCAGAAGAGCTCGATGCTTTCACAAAGAAAAACTTTAAGAAAACTTTCTTTGAATATGCGTTAGAACTGATCTTTGCTTTGATCTTGGCACTGGTGATTGCCAGCGTCGTTCGCATGATGTGGTTTGAACCATACGAAATCCCAACCGGATCCATGCGCCCAACATTTAAAGAACAAGATCATTTGACAGTAACCAAAACAGCATTTGGTATTAACTTTCCCTTCGAAACAAAGCATCTTTATTTTGACCCGCATCTTGTTCAACGTACTAGCGTCGTCATTTTTTCTGCCGACTCCATCCCTATGCCTGACCCCGACACAACTTATTTTGGAATCATCCCTTATAAAAAGAGGCTCATTAAGAGAATGATCGGCAAACCGGGAGATTCACTCTATTTCTACGGCGGCCTAATTTATGGCGTCGATAAAGAAGGCCAGCCCATTAAAGGTTTGATCGATAGCCCATGGCTCGAAAAAATTGAATATATTCCTTTTCTATCTTTTGAAGGTGATTTAAGCACGCCTAGTCGAAACATTGTCCAATTCGAGCAGATGCACCAACCGATTGGCCGCTTGCTGCAAGGCAAAGAGGGAAAAATCGGAGGGGAAGTTTATAATGGAAAGGAATGGATTAAAGATCAGCCCTTAGCGTTGAAATCATCGCATGATAGCATAAAAACTTATAGTGATTATTTAGGGATGAGAAATTATGCCGTCGCAAGATTGCTTACCAAAAAAGAACTCGATAATTTCGGAGACATCGATAAAAAGGGCTTGGGAGAAGGCATCCTATATCTCCAATTGCTGCATACTCCTAATTTAACTTATCCAACGCCTTTATTCCATCAACAAAATACCCATTTCGGTGTTTCTCTGATGCCTTACACTACAATCATTCCTCTAAAGGAAGAGCATTTGAAAGCTATCATGGATAATATGTATACCGCACGCTTTCTAGTTAAAGATGGTGTTGGCTATCGCTATAGTGTTCCTCAGCAAATGCCATCCTATACGAGTCCCCGTTTTTCTGGAATTCCCGACGGTAAATATGAATTTTATTATGGCAAAGGTTATCAGGTTGGTTGGGGTGGGATCACATGGAATCTTCCTAGCAGCCATCCCCTTTATAGTTTAGATCCTGCGAATATTCATAATCTGTTTAATCTTGGCATTGATATGAATATTCTTGTCGAACCTACTTCTAATAATCTCATCTACTTACCCCATCGTTATGCTTATTTCCGCGAGGGCGATCTTTATTTATTAGGAGCACCGATCCTCAAAAAAGACGATCCGGTTCTTAAAGCATTTAATGAACGCGAAGAAAAGAGAGAAAAAGATTCGACCGCCAACAAACCATACATTGCGTTTAAAGACTATGGCCCTCCGATAAAAGAGGGAAAATACGATGTTGATTTCATACGATCTTTTGGGATTACAATCCCATCCAAAAATTATTTAGTTCTGGGAGATAATCATGCCATGAGCGGCGACAGCCGTGTATTCGGTTTCGTTCCGGAAGAAAACCTGCAAGGCGCTCCCAGCTTGATTCTTTGGCCTCCGGGACATCGATGGGGCTTCCCTGCTCAAAAACCTTATCCTATCCTCGTT
>Ga0206843_10167_pt1 | contig 20061 bp, 23 predicted proteins | sample Alteio_BWOrgCont_21_FD_152869 | JGI IMG/M metagenome (GOLD analysis project Ga0206843, IMG submission 152869) | Enriched cells from forest soil in Barre Woods Harvard Forest LTER site, Petersham, Massachusetts, United States -... | ecosystem: Environmental > Terrestrial > Soil > Temperate forest >...
GGTGGTCATCGTCCAGGTACCGGTTCCGTCGTCGTCCCCGACAAACGTGACCGCGTCATCGCCAACGACTGTGGACTCGTCCTCAACGGCGACGGCCAGTGCGGGCGGCCCAGTTCTAGACCTTTCCCACACGTCCGTGGACGTCGTCTTCGCACCCCACTCGAAGAGGACGACCACGTTCGGTGACATCGGGGTTGAAGCCAACTCGGGCAATGTTGTCAATCTTCCCGAGTCGAAAGTCGTCGTTATCTGCGTAGGCGGTTCCGATGACGGGAAAGCGGTTTTTCAGGCGACCGCTGTTCCCCTCGGAGAGGCCCACCCGGTCTCGGTAGTGTACGCCAACTTGCCCGATCGATATGGGCTGACGAACGGACACGTGTACGTGGCGGAGGTGGCCACGCCCGGTCCTGACGACATCAGTCTGGACAAGAAGCCCGGACCCGACGACGTCAAGCTCGTCGTCGAGGACGACGACCCCGACGCTCAGTCTGGGACCAAGTTCGATGACGAGTAGAAGCCCGATGCGTGGCCCATCGCGGGACACCCATTCGGGATGACAAAATCAACGAGCCGGGGTCTAACCAACCTCGGTCTCGTTTGATTTTAAACTTTTTTTATCTGTTGGACCAATCGGCCCTATCTCTTGAGCCTATTTATTGACATGCCCCTAAATTTGAAACTAACCCACTACCACCATAGTTAGCGCAGCTTCGCTAGCTATGGCAATAATTTAATTTCTAAATTTCTTTCTTCTTTTTTAACAGAGTTTGCATTTTAGCCATAAACCCCTGTGCTGACACGATTATATTGCTTGCTTTTGCAAGTCGTTTTTTGACAAGTTAAATTGTATTGCTGAACATTTTTGTGATTCCAGAGGCCCTTAACCCATCTCCCACCAACCATTTTGCATTTCGTAGCTCATCTTGCGATGAGTGTGATGACCAAGGACTTTCACCCAAGGAGGTTACCATGCCTCGACAACGAACCACTTTCGGACCAGAGACTGTCTCGCTTCAGCCATCGCTACGGATTTATATGCGGGAAATCAACGAGACTCCATTGCTCGACGCCCAAGAAGAAAGAGCCCTCGCCTCTCGAATCGCCACTGGCGACCCAGACGCTCGCGAGCACATGATCAAAGCCAACCTTCGTCTCGTGGTCAACATTGCCCGCGGCTACACAGGGAAAGGAGTCAGCTTCGAAGATCTCATTGAGGAGGGCAATCTTGGGCTCATGCGCGCGGTGGAGGCTTTCGACGGCACCATGGAGACTCGGTTCAGTACATATGCGAGTTACTGGATCAAACAATCCATTGGCCACGCTGTGATGAACCAGGGCAAGCCCATCCGGTTGCCGGCCCAGACGGTGTCATTGCTCGCCAAATGGAAACGGGCTCAAAGCGTTGTCAGTGAGCAGCTTGGACGCACTGCCTTTGCCGACGAGGTGATGGACAAGGCGCTCGATTTGAAACCCAAGAAAAGAGGCATCGTGCGCAAGGCGCTCGTCGTCCAGGGTCTCCACCGTGTCGGAAGCACCAGCGAAGAAGATGGCGAATGGAGTATCCTCGATTCTCTGGCGGATGAAACCACATCGGCCGAGCAACGTGCTGAAGACAAGGAGCGCTGGGAGAGAATCCTAAGTCTGCTTGAGAATATGGACCAGCGACAGGCCATAATCATCCGAGGCCGTTTTGGGCTCGATGACGGAAATCCTAAGACTCTGCGTCAGCTCGGAAGAGAACTCGGGGTGTGTCGAGAACGAGTCCGGCAGCTCGAATACAGAGGGCTTCGCGAACTCGGTATGCCAGAGGTTCTTCCGGCAGAAGGGGACTCGTCCAGGGCATACAATAAGAAGCCGGGCGGCAAGTCCAAACCCGGAACACCAGCAGACTCCGGTACTAATGGTGCCGCACCGCATGGAGGGGAGACAGCCGCCAACCAGGAGGCACCAGCGGACCAACCACTAGTTGCGACCATAGGCATTGATTGCGTTGCCAGCCAAAAGGCGCGCAAGGCGGTCAATGCCAGTCATAAATCGCCGCGGCGGCGGAAGATCGACCCCACAACGTGCGACCGCCAGCAGACTGCTGCCGAAATCGAAATCGGCAACACGATGATGGATTTCGGCCGCCGCATCGGCCGTCCTCATCTCACCGCTGCAGAGATTCTGGCAGAAGCAAAAAGGGCGCTCCGTTATGAACGAGTGCTGCCGAACAGCAATCAGGATAACTGCGGCGATCAGGGCGATTCTGTGACCCAGAGCGACTCTGCGACTCAGGGCAACTCTGCCGACCAGGATGAGCTTGACGCTAAGGAATTTGCACTCGCTATCGCCGACTACCAGCGACGAGCAGTGCGTCCATTCCCCACTTGGAGCGAAATCCTGGGGGTGATGCTCAGTCTCGGTTACAAAAAGTGTCAGGTGACAGATAATGAGTAGTCGAGATAATTGCTCAAGAACCTGGGGCAGATGTCGAACTAAAAAGCCGACATCTTGCCCCTTTTTTATTTTTTTCCTATTTGCATAATGCGTAAAGCAGCTACTGCCGCGCCAAAGCCATTGTCTATATTGACTACAGTTACACCAGCGGCGCAGCTGTTTAACATAGTTAAAAGCGGTGCAATACCAGCAAAGCTGGCGCCATAGCCTACAGAAGTCGGCACAGCAATAACTGGGGCTGCCACTAAGCCACCTACTACACCAGGCAAGGCGCCATCCATTCCTGCTACGACGATATTAACATCTGCTTTTCTTAAATTGGGCAATTCATCAACTAAGCGATGTAGACCGGCTATACCCACATCATTCAGTCTTTTTACTGATACACCGGCCGCTTGCAAATATAGACTTGCTTCTTCAGCAATGGGTAAATCGGCAGTGCCAGCGGTAATAACACTCACTGCAAATTCTAATTTGGGCTTTTTAGGCATTTCTCCCCAGAGCAATATTTTGCCTTCCGTGTAATATTTAGCTTTGTCCATTGCTTTTTTTACAGCGGCAGCAATTTCGTTATTGCACTTAGTGCCCACAATAATTTTGTGTTTTTTGGTCAAAGTTTTAGCTATAGCGATTATTTGTTTGGCTGTTTTACCGGGGCAATAGATTACTTCGGGCAAGCCTTGCCGCATGGCTCTGTGCGTATCTATGCGCGCAAAACCTAGATCTTTAAATGGCAGATCTTGCAATTCTGCATAAACCTCATCAGCGCTAATTTTGCCTTTGGATAATTTTTCTAAAAGGTTGATTACTCTATCTTTGTCCAATCTTTTGCCTTTTTTCTTCTCGCCAGCGGATTTTTAGTGCCTGATTATATTGGCTGAACCTTGCTTATAGCCCTCCGGGTCAATAATCACTTCTTTATAGCCTAATTCTTTTAGCCTGGTAGTAGCGATTGATTGTTTGTCTTTATTAGCAAGAAAAGCCGCTAATTCATCAATACCCACTTCTATGCGGGCTTGGGTATTGTGATGCCTGACCCGCACCTGTTTTAGTCCAAGAGACCTTAATGCCGACTCCGCCTTGTCTACAAGAGACAATTTATCTGGTGTAATAGGCGTAAAAGTAGGAAAGCGCGAAGAAAGGCAAGCTGCTTGAGGTCTATCCCAACTAGGTAAGCCAGCCTCTTTTGCTAAATACCTAATTTCTTCTTTGCTTAATTGTGCTTCTTGCAATGGACTCAAAACTTTAAATTCTTTGGCTGCCTCATGCCCAGGTCTAAAATCAGCCAGATCATCAAGATTAGCGCCATAGGCTAAATAACTAAAACCTCGTTCTAAAGCGATTTTTTGCATATACTGAAATAATTCTGTTTTGCAGAAATAACAACGCATTTCGTTATTTGCTTTATATTCTGCATTTTCTACTTCATTAGTATAAATTTCGAGCACATCCCAATTAAATTGTCGTCCTTGTTCTCGCGCAAAATCAAGCTCACTTATAGCTAAACTAGGCGATACAGCAATAACAATTAATGCCTTGCTGCCCAATATGCTGCGCGCATAATAAGCTAATAACCCACTATCAACACCGCCAGAATAAGCTATAACAACACTTCCCAGCGCCTGTAAGCTATTACACAGCCCAGTTTCTTTCGTTTTGATTATAAAATGTGAATCACTCTTGCATGACATATGAGTTTATTGATTTATATGAAAAAAATTGCCTTCGATTCCCCAAAATGATATCATATACGATAGCAATTCTTCAATAAGTATATTATGGTTAAAAAGCAAAATCCGCTTGTTAAACTGAAAGCAAGCAAAGCCAATATCAAATTTGCAGAATTAGTAAAAATTCTTCAATTATTAGGGTATATAGAGCAAAATATTGTTGGTTCGCATTTTATTTTTGGCAAGACAGGGCATCTGCCGATTCTCATAGTTAAGCCGCATGGAAATAAAAAAACATGCCATCCGAAAGACGTAAATAAGGTGATTAAACTTCTAGAGGCAGCAGAAAATGAGTAAAAAAAATATTGAAGTCGATTATTATCTAAATTTGCCTTGGCATTACTCAACCGAAGCATCGAACTGGGAAGGGGAAAAAGGATATTGGGTAGCAGTGGCTGAAATACCAGAATGTTCTACATTTGCACCTACTCTGGAAGAGGGTCTTCAAATAATTCCAAACCTGTTGCGTGAATATCTTAAAGTAGCTATTGTTTCAGGTGCACAAATACCTATGCCGAATGATCGTTCAGAATTAGATAATGAGAAACCTGTAGATAAAATACTTCTCCGCATACCATTTTCTTTACATTTAGGAGTAAAGAATGCTGCAAAAAAAGAAAAGACTTCTATTAATCAATTCGCACTTAAGGCTTTGACTGAAGCTGTTACTAAAGTATCAAGACCAAATTCTGCGGCTCCTACTATGAAGATTGCATTTGCTCATAGTAAAACTAACAAAACTAAGAAGCGCAAATATTAACATCTGCGCTAGCAGAAAGCCGGCAAGCGCCTATATAAACTTTTTTGTAATAAGCATCAGCACATTGATCAATTACCATGCCGTTACCGAGCATTTCGCCCCGTGTTTGAATAAAAGTGTCATCCCCGCAAGCAATGCCTATATGGTCTACTTTGCCTTTTTGTTTTATGTCGAAAACCAGCAAATCTCCTGCCTGCAGAATTGCTTCGTCCAATGCTTTGCCCGTTTCTATTTTGTTGAATCTTTTGTCGTCAAATTGCATATAAGAATTGCGCGAGAGCTGCAGGCCATGCAATCCATAAACCAGCTGTGTCATGCCCGAACAGTCCATGCCAAAAGGTGTGTTGCCGCCCCATAAATAAGGCGTGCCCATAAAAAACATGGCTGTTTTAACAACCTTTTCACCCAGATCAGTGATTATTTTTATCCGCTCATCGATAGTGCTATTAAGCCACTTCTCTTCAAATATATTTTTATCTGCGCCTGAATCTTGCCAGTCAACAAGACAAGTTTTTGGCACATATGCTATTTGTTTATCTGGCAAAATAATTTCTACAAAATTACCGGTTTCTTTAGTGAAAAACACACGTGTGCTAATAACTAATTGAGTTAACAAAAATGAGGTTTCATCTGGCTTGGCATAGACCGGTGCAAACAGGCTTTTAACACAAGCACTCTCATAGGCAGAGCGATCCCATACTTCTACCAGACGCCTTTGCGCCACCCAGCCGTGATAAAGATCTGGTGTTTTGACATAGCAATAATCATTTTCTCTTTCTTCTACAGTAACAATTGTGCCAGCAACAACTTGCGAATCGAGCACAGAATCAGGGTTTGGTTCTTTCATCATGTTGGCTACATTCTTAGTAATAAAATATTCGCTCATTTAGCGTGGATTGCCTCCAAGGACCGCAGTACTTTAGCGGCAATTGTTGGCAGCAGCCAATATTCTTTTCCGTGATTGCTAATAAAGACCACTAAAACAAAGCGAATGCCATTAGGCAATTCTATGTAAGCAGCATCGTGTCTAGCTGTATTCATCCAGCCAGCTTTAGACCATAATTTAGCATTCTTAGGCAGACAAGATCCCATAAATCCAGTTGCTTGATTATCAATATCATCAGATGCTTTGCTAAAATCGCGCACCAAAAGATCCATCATGGCTTTACTTCTTGTTGCGTTTATACATTGTCCAGTAGCTATCTCAGCCAGAAGTCTGGCAGTAGCATTAGTGGTTAATTTATTGCGAGCCTCAAAGTTTTTGCCAACGAAAATGCGATCACGACCGTAGGAGCCATCTCCCCAAACCTTTTGGTTGACATTGATATTTTTAAATCCCTTCTTTTGAAAATATTCGTTGACCACATTTCTTTTCTTTGACCAAAGCGCTATTTCTTTCTCTGACAGCTCCGGTCCAGAAGTAGTACCTGTCAGCACGTCTATAATATAATTTGTCGCATCATTAGAAGAATCAACAATCATATCTCTGTAGGCGCGCTTTAATTCTTCTGTCTCAATAATTTTTTTGTCTTCTAACCATTGGTGAGTAGCTACTAAATAAAACAACTTGACCACGCTGGCTGGATAAATTGACTCTTCGCCTCTATAATCAGCTGCTGCTTCAAGATTCGTCTTTACTCTTATGTCTGATTTTCCATTTGTATTAGTTTGATCGGACAGATCACTTATATTGGTTAAATCAATAAGTGAAATAGCCAAATCCGTTGGCAGCAATTTTTTATCTGCAAATTCAGCAAACGTTTCATCGCTTACCTTCTTAATTAAGTCGCCGAGCTTATTTGCAGTTTGCATTTTTTCTGCCGCCAGAATGTGTTTCAGAAATTTTAACATGCTCATGAAAGTAACGTTTGTCTGTAGCAATTGTCTTTATTACTACAAAAAGAAAAAGGAGAGGAAGAGGCTTCTTGCCCCTCCCTTCCTTACTCTTCATGCGGAACCGATCTCCAAAATCTCGGCATAATGTCGGAGCAGCCTAATGCGACTGCCCAGGCTCTCTTCCTTGTTCGTGTCGGTTCCGGTACTTTGACCTCGGTTAAGGGGTTTGGCAAGTAAGAGCAGTCGATCGACCGCAGACCTCATTGTCAAAGCCAATAACCGTGCCTTCTTGCTGGGAGTGGTGAGAGACGACATGCAATCTGGAGGCAATATGTCTCCTGCTTTAATGATGATTGCCAAGGCCTCGGCAGTCGACCCGGCAGTGAGAATGCCCATGGCGAAGGTGCTGCTTGTTGGGCTGAAGGTCGGGTTAAATTGTCGCTGCTTGAGCAACCTCGATACTCGCCTGACCAGTTGCGGTTCTGGTTGCAATTCGGATATGACAATCACAAGCACACTGACAAATTGCTTGCGATTTGTCTCGGTTGGCTGAGCTTCCGTAGACCTGGTGGCTGCCGGAGCATTGCGTCCTGCTCGCTTACTTTGCGCCTTGCCCTTGCTGGCTCTGCGCGCGGTCCTTTCTCGAGCAGCTTCTGCCAGATCACGTTCCCAGAATTCTTCCCTGCTCAGAACGGAATGCATTTTTTGCCGCTTGAGGAATGTGATAAAATTCTCCCTGTCAATTCGCCTATCCAGCGACCCAGGGATACGCCGATACGGCAATAGATTCGCGCTGCACCACTTGGCTACCGTTCGTGGTGCCACGCTACAGAGGGTTCCCACCATCCCAGTGGTAAAGACTAATTGCTGCTTCGGTCTTTTGGGTAGCTCTGTAAGTCCTTTGAAAGCAGGACCCGTGTCTGTGCTTGTTCTTCGTTCGTTCATTGCAAACTCCTTGTACATGCTTAATGAGGTCTTTCTTAAGCATGCAGGTAAGGTAAACTTCCATGCGGTGCCAGGCTACGCGCCAAGCGTTAGATTGTCCTAGAGCAAGAGCTACTGAATTGGTTTGGACTGGTTTGAGTTCCTGAATTGAAGGGATTGGAATACGACTGCTTACAACTTGTCATGTTTAATATAGCCAAATCAATATCAGCCGCATAAATTAAAATTCAAATCCCAATCGTCAGTCAAAGTGGATGCTTATAAAAAGAAAAGAAATGCAGAAAACGCAGGTGGCGGTGCCAGCCCTTAAGCCAGTCCCACCACCTGGTCGAAGCAGGGGCGCAAGGCTCTCAGAAATGCGAGGCATGTTGATGGATGTTCGCCGGCTCCTCGTTGCTGCAGATACCGACGTCGAGTCCGGTGGGTATGATCCTCGTAATGTCGCCCTTTTGGAAGTCGTGTCACCGCCCGCCGTCTCCCGTGCCGCATGGCATCGTCCGCAGCAGGCACTGACGGCAGTGAGGATGGGGCTGTCCTGGGCTGCTCCGCTTGTGGGCGGCGGGAAGAGAGGCGCGCTCGGATTAGAGTTTGGACAAGTCGGCTGGGCGTGAAGAAGGTCGCTTGGTCGGCTCATGGTGTACCTCCGAGTTGAAATCTAGGAATCTAGGACCAGGTTTGGAGAACTTGAGCGTAAAGTTTGAGGCGAGTGCGAAAGCATGCACGTCCTTTCGCGCTCGCCTCTTCAGTTGAGAAGCTCGCCCTCACGCCCGATGACCGCCGCCAGCGATCTGGTAAGGCATTTGGTGGCGGGCCAGACGCGTCGCCAAGGCGGCGAGCGCGAATTGCACTTCCGCGAGCATTCGACACCATGCACGCTGTCCTGACCCTGACTTAGGCGCCCACTTGTCGTTCCAGCGAAGCTGCTGGCTATCGAGACCAACGGACTTCTGTTTCTGTCGCATGATTGCTCTCCTTGTGGCACTGGGCTGAGAACATGGACTACTAGCTGAGTTGGGGCCGTTGAGTAGGCTTTTTGCTCCTCTCGTCAGTAGGGGTGGAAAAAAGCATGGCCGTGTCCTCTCCATTTTCCGGATTCCACCAGCCGCCAATCAGCCCGGTCAGGTTACTTGAACCATTTCCGCGCTGATTATTGCCAGGCTCATTCAGACAGCCAGCGGCTGGTGTGGTATTTACTTTGGAAATGGCGGCAGCCCGGTCAGACTGGACTTGCACCGCCGATGCATTGATGGGAGGCATGAACTATTTCCTGATCACAGTGGATTGTTTCCTGCTTATGTAGAGAGCATGTTTGCACTGGGTGGACAGTTGTGAGGCAGGACCAGAGCTGGTCGCTCGGTCCTGCCCCTGAGAGAGGGATTCGCTCAAGCCTCAAAAATCAGCCATGCCGGAACGGGGTCTGCAGTGATTGGCGTTTGCCAATCGACCACATCACGCCCGTCGCCGCCCTGCTCAGCCTCATTGTGCTGGTTGGGACCAGGCTCGAGCAACGCCCAACCACCCTCGGCGATGAAGCAGGTCGGCCGATTGCTCGCCATCAACTGCCGGCGCTCACCAGGCAGGTCTCGCAGTGCCTGGTAAACGGCGAGGAGGGAAGCGAATGGTCCCTGGTCGGCATAGGTCTGCCAGTCCGGGAAGATGTCGCCCAGACCGGCTGGATCCAGTTGCTCGAACAACCCGCTGTATGCCTCCCCGGCTGTTGCGGCAAGCCGCGAACAGGCGCGCTTACCTTTCTTGTGTTGTCCCTCGATATCGGGGACGGCTCCCTGGAAGAGATGGAGAAGTGCGTCGAACGTCTGGGTGGCTTGCCCTGTGGCTGTCGCCGCCGCCAGACCCTTGAGCCCATTTGCCATGATGTGATTTCCTCGTTGCGAACGAACTGGGTTCCCTACTTAGTGTTCGCTAGGTCCAACCTGGCGATTCAACACGTCTGGTGTACCCAAGGGTGGCCTCGCTGAATTCTTTTGTCGAAACCGCGCAAACTTGCAAACCTTGCCTAGACCAAACATTCCTCACCCACGCCATTGCGCAGATTCGGTTTGTTGGTTCTCGGGCTTGGTCGGTCGTTTTGTGTTTTTATCAGTCTCGATTTAAAAGAAATCATTAAGGTTACTTTCAAGTTAATGATTTAGACCACGACAAACAAGCAAATGTTTATATTTATGGTGTAATGCCAAGGCGTCAAAAAGTAGTATATATTGAGTATATGCCCGTCAGGCTGGGCATTTTGAGGATCTTAAGGGCAAAAGAAGCTTAAAGTTAGCAGCGTTGCATATAGTACTTAAGACAGAGTTTAATTATTAAAACGCATTATTAAAGTAGCGCTAGCTGTGTATAACTAGCGCGATCAAAGCAAGGCGAGAAAAATCGCTTAGTGGTCTAAATCGCTGCCTTTGCTTCTTTTGTTGGCAGGACTAGCGACCTATTATTTAATGTACGCATAAGGCACAGCCACTGGCATTCAGCCAAATATCTTAATTATATGAAGCCTCCAGCTCACAAATATCTCATACCTGACATTTATTATTTTTATACATACTCCCTTAATTGGAGACTTTACTAAGGTTGCGGTCTTACTTAATTGCACAAGCAACTAACTGATGAGCATTTGCACCCGCAATACCATTTACTATTTCTGAAACTTTTTTATTGGAGACTTAATATGATATTCACTTCTGAAAAGGTTAAAGTCTTTAGAAAACGACTGCAAAAGCAAGTCATGAAAGGAGCGCCTTACTGGGGCGTGAGCCGTCGAGCAACAAATCTTTTGCCATCACCAGTTACAACCAGTGATGTATTACTCAAGGGCGCTTCCATAAACGGTTATAGCAATTTACTTTTATCTTTAGAGGCTAATCAAAAATCTGGTTGTTTAGTTATTCAATCGGAAAAAAATAAATCACGCTCAGGCATTCTCATATTTCGCGGACGTATTTTAGGTTGTATGTATGGACAAAAGAATCTAAAAAACTATTTGTTCGGGGGAAATGCTTATGAGCAGGCTTTAAGAGATTTGCAAAGCATAAAAAAAACAGTAGACGTTTATGGTTTGAAAGACGAAATAGTTATTGCTGCTGCGGCTTTGTTCCATGGACCGGCATTTGAAGAACCAGATATGACTCCCGTCAGTTTTGTTAATGAAGTTATGGGGCAACTTGTAGAAAGCAATGTTCCTGGCTGTATTGTTATGACTGACAAAGTTGATAATGCTAGCTTTATGGTTTACGTTTTCGCAGGACAAATTGTCGGTGTTCATTCTAGTAAAAAAGGCTGGATACACCCGGATTTGCCCACTGTTCATAAGTATTTGAATAAATTTCCAAACCAACGTGTGCAGGCTTGCGTCCTGCCTTGCCGCAATGTGGTTGAAGTAGATCAATATTCCTTTAGTTTGTCTGGATTAGGAGACCGCGAGTATAAAAAGACACAACCATCTGGTAAATATGATATTTTGAATATTTTCTATTTGTTGCGTATGGACAAAGCTAGACTGGACAACACTAGTACCTGTAATCTTGTACGCTTGGACAAATTTCTGCCACGCTTCAATAGCAGCCATCATAGATTACTAAATCGCCTCCAATATTTTGGCGACGCTTTCTCAGTAAGACCCTAGAGCAAAAAGAAGAAAAATTAAAAGGATCATCTATTCACTTGGTCTAAAACACGAGCAAATATATTTCATTTTCGCACAACTAATGGGTATGAGGTTGATATTGTGCTAGGCAAAAAATTTCATCGCGGCATTGTGCTTTATGCGGGTTCCCACGTTATTGGCGTAGCAGAAGACATGCAAGCAGTTCCGGTTTCTGCGTTGTGGGAGTTATAACAGTTTATGCTGCCAGAAGAATTTTCATGTCTATTTCGTCCCAGGGTACTTCATAGCGATCATCACTAGTTGCTTTAACTAAATCTACGGCCACTAATTCTTTAATATCACTATGGACATTTTTGTAGTCACGTTTTAAGTCAGCGGCTAATTTTCTGATACTCAGGGGACCGTGCTCTCGTAAAAACTGCATAAGCTCAATACGTTTAGGAGTAAGCGTTCTCCACAGAGTAGTTAAATTTTCGAAGTAAAGGCGATAGACTGGCTTATTCACCGGCAATCCTTTATCCAGACGAGTAAAAAGTTCTCTCGTCTCGCTAAACAATTCTGATTGGCTCCTAATGCCTATTAGAAGTATCTTTTGTTTCTTCCTGTTCATTTGCGCTTTCCCTTCATATGGCTTTGTACATCGGCTTCAAAATCTTCATGTAGCTTTCTAAGAGAGATAAAAGTATACGGTCCTCTTTGTCACCTATGTGGCGATGATTTCCTTTTCCCTTTTCATTGTCATAGCGCGTGATGCATGTTCCATCAGTGTATCCATAATGTAATCTATACTTATAACCGTGGGGGCGGTCTTTGTCTTTCGGAACTTGCCAGATAGCTATTTCGATTATGCGATCATCGCCAAATTTTTCTTTAATATAGGCAATACGCTCAGCTTTCATAAGGCTAGCATACCATATGGTATGCTAATCAATAGCCATTAGCAAATAGTCATTTATTAAAAATGCTTCAACGCGAGCACTTTCTTTTGTGTGTACCAGGGATTACTATTGGATATTTTATGTATATGCAATATCTGTTTTCTTTCGCATTCATACTGATGTTAGCTCTTTATAAAAATAAATTCGGTTTAGCTCTCTGACTAATCGCATCGTTAGGTATTAGAATAGTTTTTATGGCGCGGGAACTTGCCAAAGCTTATATAGACCTATGCTTGCGTTATATATCAATATCTTGCGCATCTAAAGTTTATGGTGATTTGAAATGTTGATTCTTCATGGAACGGTTAATCGAGATCAATTTCTGCTATGGGCAGAAAAATCGGACTCACCGCCATATAGTGCTAACGCTTCTGATACCGCAGGCGATACTACCCCCGCTGCTCCAAATAATTATATTGAGGCTAACACAAAGCCGCTAGAATTACTCCCGTTTGCCGCTTCATGTGCGGAAATTAGAGAATCGCTTTCTGTATCTTCAGCAACTTCAGCGATAGATATATCTTTGCCGACCAAAACCCGATTAGACACATTGTCAGTAATTTGGATTCCGGAAAGCGATGATATGCCACTTGCTTCAAGTCCCATGATTGGCAGATCATTGGAAGATGCAGACCTTGCCACAGTGCATTTAGCACCATGGCAGATACCAGCAATTGAGCTGACAACTGAACAGCTGGTCAATTTACTTTGCTATTGCGTTGATACCGACTTGCTTGCCGAGGGCGTTGCGCTTGGGAAAGATTTACAATTCTGGGCGTTAGCCATGCGCTTTGCTGGCATGTTGGTGGTAAAGCAACAGTTTCTTCCCGGCCTTAAATTATCTACAGCCGGCAGTTTTGCTTCTTGGGATCCGGTTTTCCCGGGAGAAGACGGTGAAAAACTTGCTCTCTTAGCAAAGGGAATGCCGGAATCCTGCATGGCTTGCATGCCGGCCTATGATGAGAACAATTCCAGGCATGCCAGTGAACTTTTGGCCAAATTTCTTGGGCGAATAACCGATTACTTGGTAAGAACCTCTTTCCAGGGAAAGATGCCCCCAGTTGCAGACTTGATTGTGCCACAACCTTCTGATTCGACCACCAAAAACATTCACCAGCGCTGGCTCGAAGCTTTACTTGGCGCAAATTCTAGACTCAATGCCAGCCACGAAGAAATCGTTAAGCTAAGTGATCAGATTGCCGAATGGCGCCGGCCCATTGAAATAGCTTCTGATGCCCCTTTCCGTTTGTGCCTGCGTCTGGAGGAGCCGGTCATCGAGCAATGTATAACTATTACAGAGGGCACTGTTGTTTCCGATTCACCTAATACGTCCAAGTGCAGTTTCCCATGGTATGTGCGCTTCCTGCTTCAGTCTCTGCGTGATCCTGGACTGTTTCTGCCGGTTGAGAGTGTATTGTCTCCAGAATTTGAAGATCTGCAACTTTTAAGAGGAGGGCGGATCAGCGCTCGTGAATATTTGTTCCGTTCTTTGGGGCAAGCAGTTAGACTGTGTCCCGACATCGAAAAAAGCTTTACTGACGCCATTCCCCGTGGATTTATGCTGGATACCAACGGGGCATATGAGTTTTTAGCGAAAACCGCACCTGTGCTTAAAACCGCCGGCTTCAGTGTGCAGATGCCTAATTGGTGGAAAAATAAGCATAAGATTTCGGCAAAAGCAGGAATAATTTCTTCCCAAAATGAAGGCACACTTTTAAGATTAAAGCAATTAGCACACTTCGACTGGCAATTGGCTCTGGGTGGTGCAGCAATTTCAACTGACGAATTGGAGAAATTAGCTCTATTAAAACTGCCACTCATTAATTGGCATGGTATGTGGGTAGAGCTTAATCCAGAACAGTTAACACCAGTCTTGAAATTTTTTAAAGCCAATGCCGGCAAGCAAAAAATTGCTGTGCCTGATCTAATCAAAATGGCTTTAGGCGGAGCAGAATTGCCTGAGGGTGTGCGATTTGATGGTATCATTGGTGAAGGCAGCGCCGTTAACCTTATTAAACAATTGCAAGGTCAAGCGAACTTTGAAGAATTGCCTGTTGATCGTCGTTTTTGCGGACAGCTCAGGCCTTATCAGCAACGCGGCATGTCTTGGCTAATGTTTCTTAGGCAGCTGGGCTTTGGCGCTTGTCTTGCGGATGATATGGGGCTTGGCAAAACTGTTCAAACTCTTGCCTTTATACAAAATAACTGGTACAAGCAAAAAGCCAGTGAGCGGCATCCAACTTTATTAGTGTGCCCAACTTCAGTAATTGGCAACTGGCAAAAAGAAATAAATAAATTTACGCCGGATTTAAATATACTTGTTCACCATGGAATAGGCCGCCACCATGGCGCTCAGTTTCTAAAAACAGCCAGACGCTGTGCCATTGTTCTTACCAGCTATGCAATGGTTCACAGAGATCATAAAGATCTTAAATCAATCAATTGGGATCTGGTCATTCTGGATGAAGCGCAAAATATAAAGAATGCGGAAACACGTCAAGCCATAGCCGCATGCGCCCTGCCTAGTAAATTCAGAATTGCTCTTACTGGTACTCCTGTAGAGAATAGCGTGGGCGATTTATGGTCTTTGATGAATTTTATTAATCCAGGACTGCTTGGCGGTCGCAGTGAATTCAAAGAAGAATTTTTGAAACCTATACAGATATTTCAAGATCAAGAAAAAACGCAAAAACTAAAGAGCTTAACCGCCCCTTTTATTTTGCGCCGCCTTAAAACCGACAAAACAATAGTTACCGACCTGCCGGAAAAATTCGAAAGGAAGACACAATGCTATTTAACGAAAGAGCAAGCATCTCTTTATGCCGGCATAGCAGCTGAAGCAACTAATTCACTTGAAAATTCTCATGGAATAAAAAGAAAATCTATTGTTCTAACAACCTTGCTCAGGCTTAAACAAATATGTGATCATCCAGCTTTAGTACTAAAAGACAAATCGCGGCCGGCAGGTCGTTCTGGCAAACTAAAAAGATTGGCTGAAATGCTTGAGCATGTATTAAGCAATGAAGAGCGAGCTTTGATTTTTACACAATTTACTGAAATGGGTAGCATGATTCGCAATTATTTGCAGAATGTAACTGGCAGGGAAGTTCTATTTTTACATGGTGGCACAAGCCGACGCGATCGCGACCATATGGTAGAAAGGTTTCAATCACAAAATGAGGATAGCCCACAACTATTTGTACTCTCTTTAAAAGCTGGCGGCACCGGTCTTAATCTCACCAAGGCTAATCATGTCTTTCATTATGATCGTTGGTGGAATCCGGCTGTAGAAAATCAGGCAACCGACCGTGCTTTTCGCATTGGGCAAGAGAAAAATGTGGAAGTGCATAAATTTATTTGTGCCGGTACTTTGGAAGAACGAATAGATGAGATTATAGAACGAAAAGGAATGATAGCTGAAAGCACAATCGGCGCTGGAGAAGGCTGGTTGACAGAACTGTCAAATGCCGAATTAAAAGATGTTTTTAGCCTAAAAGATACCGTGCTTATTGAGTAATAAATGATAATAAAGTGGAAATAATAAGAGTTGTATGGGCTATAAGATGGAAAGAAATACTAGCGAAAACGGAGCGCGGCGAGGAGCCGTGCGGAGAGGAGCGTGGATACGCGCGTCTGGGCAAGCGGAGCGCAGACCAGGCAGTGCTTACATAAGGAGAGAAGCAAATGTCAGTTTTTGATACCACCAATCCATCAGAAAATTGGCCGCCGCCCATATACCCCCAGGCGCGTGAAGTTGAGCATGGTGTGCGTCTTTCGAAGAGCATTGAAGAAATTGCCGCACACTGGTGGTCGCACAGATGGCTAAAAATAATCGACGAATTTGGACTTGGGCACAGGTGGGAAAGAGCAAAACTTTATGCCAGTAAGGGTCAAATAACTTCCATTAATATCGAAAACGGGCTGGTTAAAGCATTTGTGCAGGGCGCTAGCCAAGAACCTTATCGCGTTACAGTGTCGGTTAAAACAATTCCCAAAGCAATATGGACTGCTATTTTACAAGATTTAGGTCGAACCAGCAGCTTTGCCATTAGCCTAGCTTCTGGTACTTTACCGGCAGAAGCAGAAATTGATAAAATTTTTGCTGAAAATGGTGTGCTTTTATTTCCGGATCGCCAGGGTGAACTGCACACAAAATGTACTTGTCTTGATTGGTTCAATCCATGTAAACATATTGCCGCTGTTTATTTGCTGCTGGCTGCCGAATTTGATAGAGATCCATTCTTACTTTTTAAATTACGCGGATTAGAATCAGCCGCTCTTTTCTCACTGGCAAAACCAGCTGATGCTGCTAATAATATTAAGCCAAATGTAATAGCTTTTACGGAAAATGGACAGGCGGATGTGGATACTGCAGAATCCATTTTGCCACCGCCAAAGAAAGACCCAAAGAAAAACATTGACCAATTCTGGAAAACAGCTATAACGGCAGCCGAAATATTTGGAGAGTGGGCGCCGCAACAAGCACTGGCCTCATTACCATCAAGCCTTGGCGAATTTCCTTTCTGGCAAGGCAAAGAAAACCTTCTAGATAAAATTCGCCATGTATACGAGACGGCACCCGATTATTCCAAAACAATTCTTGTTCAGCGCAGCCAACAATAAAAAATAACGCATGAGCATGGACCAGTATTTCAGGCAATTGCCGATTTTTATGCCAAACTATTCAACACCAATCAAAAAATCAGATTAAAATTTTTGGCAACAATCACTCGCTGGCAGATAAACAACCATTGTATGGCAGATTAACTACCATTTAATGGCAGATAATTGACCACACAGTTTTGATGGAAAGAGATGTCCGTGATTTGAGCAATTCACCTGGTCTAAAACACGAGCAAATATATTTCATTTTCGCACAGCTAATGGGCAGGAGGTTGATATTGTGCTCGAAAGCGACGATGGGAAAATAATAGGTATTGAGTGCAAAGGCTCGGCTACTGTTAAAGCTGATAGTTTTAAGGGATTGAAAGTTTTGAAAGAGCGGATCACCATTCTATTGGTTTGTTCAGAACCGTACCATCATGCAAAATAAGAGGGTTGTTTAAGAGCATCAATGTAAATGAGGTGCCTGTCTAATACACTTTTATTAGCTATATGGGTAGGCAGAGCAGAAAAATAATAGACACACACAACCTTGCTAGAATTTTGTTCTAAATAGGACACATCTAATGGCAGACTTTGACAGAATGCCTGGTAATCGAGCCATTTAGCGTGGGTAACAACTTTTTCTTTAAGCGCCACTTTAATTGAATGATATACGTTCAATCCATCAATGAGGAAAGCTAGTCTCAAGATAAAACTCCTTCGACCTGCCACCTATTATTATAAAATAAAAATCCCTGGGTTGACTTTCGCCCTCCCAGGGGGGCTCAGAGCAAGCTCTGAGGGTAGACTTTGCAATTATATCATTCAATACTAAACTGCGAAACGGGATGGCGCAACTATTGGAAGTGCCAATAAAAATTTAACTTTGTAAAACGGTACGATTCTTTTTTGATCAGCACAAGCAAGCGCTGTCCCGTATTGCTTGATATAGCTTATTTAGCACTGAACTTGTGGACCCTTTTGAGCTAGTACTGGCATTAGCCATTGACAGTGTACGTATATTTAACGTACACTAATCATATTGAATTGTCAGCATACTAGTCGTACTTATAATAAGGAATAAATCTATGAGACAAGCCGGTGAAGAATCGTTGTCACTTTCTAAGCATGAGCGATTTGAAGTGAGAGTGCCGGCTGCTGAAAAAGAATATTTTCGCAAAGCAGCCAAACTGCAAGGCATTTCGCTTGCTGATTTTATGCGGGCTGCTTGCAGAGAAGCAGCCCAGCGTGTTTTGCAAGAGCAAGAAGTTATTAAATTAAGCCGCCGGGACAGAGAGCGCTTTGTTACAGCACTTTTAAATCCTCCAGAGCCAAATGCGGCCTTATTAGCAGCGGCCAAGCGCTACAAGAAATCGGGTCTTTTCCGTGGCTGAGGCTGACCGGTACAGAATTGAGCATTTAACCAAACAACACAACCGTAAAGAATTTACGTGCGACGAACCAGCTTTAGATCGTTATTTGAAAGAGCAGGCTCGGCAAGACGCTACAAAAAAGCTGGCAGCTGTATTTGTTCTTGTAGATAACGATACTGATGAAATTGTTGGTTTTTATAGTTTAAGTGCTTCCGCCATAGACGCAACAGAATTCCCGCTGGAAGGCCGTCTATCAAGACGTATGACTTATCCAGTCATATTGCTGGGTAAGCTGGCCACAAGTGTTCGCCATCGGGAAAGAGAGGGTAAGAAACAAAGACTTGGTGAAATACTTCTTTTAGATGCTTTGTTTAGATGTTATGAGCAGACTAATCAAGTTGGAGCAATCGCCGTAATTCTTGATGCTAAAACAGATTCAATTCCTTTCTATCTCAAATATGGTTTTCTGCCTGTACTGGATACGCCAAATCGATTTTTCATGACTATGGAATCAATCGCAAAATTAGTGAAAAAGTCACAAATCTGATTATCTGTTGCTGCACGATCGCCACATAAAACTTAGTTGCGTTATGAAACTTAGTGAGGCTACGCTAGTTATCAATAGGTATTTTCATTTGCAGATCTAAGAAATTTAATCAATTGGCATCAGTGATACTTTATGTTTTGGTCATGGAAAATATTAACGTCTCTCGTATTGCCTGATACAGCTTGATTTTGCTTGTTTAGCACTGAAGCGGCTATATTGCGCCGACTCTTGACTTCGCTATGTATAATTTGTCAGAGTAAGGGTAAATCCACGCCGTAAATATTTAGCGAGAATTTCCCCAAACCAAGAACATCGCACTCAGAACAGTCGCTCCAAACCTATCATGTATGGGACGGCTAAGTACGACTACAAATTATTTGACTCGAACGTCGGGAGAACGTCTAGCATTCGAACAAGTCAAACGTTCGAAGCCACCGGTTTGGGAACGGAGTGGAAGACACTTTTGCTGTGATTGCTTCAATCAGCGTGAAATCATCAGTCGGCTAATTTGGGATTTTTAAGTTGCCATTTCCTCGTGCTCGATAGCACAAATGGTAGCTATTTCAGATTAGCTTCGCCAAGAACAAGGAGACCCATACAGTGACTCGCTTTGATCCCGATGACGTTGTCCAAGACTTCGACGAAGACCTCCCAAGCTCCGTCGATCCGTTAGACGTCGTGCCAGACTATTTCGACGATACCAGAGATCCTGTTGATCCCTCAGACGTTATGCCAGACTTCGATGAGGACATCAAAGTTGCTGGCGGGGGAGAAAAGAAGGAACGGACTTCCCCAAGTAAGAAAGAGAAGGAGCATTCTCGCCAAGAAAAGAAAGAAAAGGAAACCCGCCAATCCGGAAGTGAAGAAGGTGGGGACGGCAGCGACCCTTACCAGGACCCCAACCTAATAGAGTATCTTGAAGCTGAAGAAGATGATGAAGACTGACCGGTAATGAGCCTCGGAGGGCACGTTGGCGCAGATGAGCAAGTTGTTCTGCTAAAGCTGAGTACTCTCGCCGAAACAGTCGGGGATATGGCTCTCATATTGCATGAGCGGTCAATCCCCGGCTGTCTAGGACAGGTGAATACTTACATTTTTCAAACTTCTGTTCTTTTTAGTCATTCTGTCGCAATGCTATATCTTGCTGTTGCCTTTTAAGTTGTGCTTCTAATCGAGGTTTAATTCTGGATGTCCAAATGTCTCCATCGGGATCAAATCTGTATCTGCGAGCTAAGGGGGTAAGTATGGATGCTGCCTCTTCTCTGCAAGCTG
>Ga0206843_10169_pt1 | contig 19866 bp, 17 predicted proteins | sample Alteio_BWOrgCont_21_FD_152869 | JGI IMG/M metagenome (GOLD analysis project Ga0206843, IMG submission 152869) | Enriched cells from forest soil in Barre Woods Harvard Forest LTER site, Petersham, Massachusetts, United States -... | ecosystem: Environmental > Terrestrial > Soil > Temperate forest >...
CCATGAGCGCAGAAGTGTGCTTGGCGACTACCGCCATCCTGTGCCCGATGTTCCCTATCACCGCATCAGCATCAATGCGAATCTGAATCCGTATAGTTTCCTCATCACGCTGCTGCACGAGCTGGCGCACATGTTCACCTTTGAGCACTTTGCTCACAATGCCCAGCCACATGGCAAAGAATGGAAAACACAATTTCGTCATATATTAATACCCTTTATGGGCAAGCGTTTCTTCCCCGCAGATGTAGAGAAGGCCCTGCTTGCTTACCTGCACGATCCCGCAGCCAGCACCTGCACAGATCCTCACCTGTATAAATCCCTGTATCGCTACGACGATCATAAGCCCGGGTTTAAATTAGTAGACGATCTCGGCATTAATCAGTTTTTCGAAACAGAAGACGGCGAAGTATACCAAAAGCTGGAGAAACTAAGAACCCGCACCCGCTGCAGGAACCTCGGTACGGGAAAAGTTTATTTTTTTCAGGGAATAGTAGAGGTAAAGGCGGTAAGAAAAAGAGTAGTGTAGTTTATTTTCTTTACGCCAGATCTTACTTAACAAAACTTTACCGCCTGCTTGTTTCACTTGCTACTTTGTAAGCTACCGGTATTATTGCTATCTTGCACCCATTGGTTTTGCTCACATTTCAGGGCAATTTAATATAATTGTAAATTTTGCATGCTTAAGATCGGAGTCTTTGGGGCTGGACACCTCGGTAAAATACATATACAGCAGTGGAAGGAAGTGGAGGGCGCCGAACTCATTGGCTTTTACGACCCCAGCGATGAGCAGGCAGCCCTGGTCATCTCCAAGTACCAGGTACCGCGCTATAAGGATATGGATCAGCTCATAGAAGCTGCCGATGCCATTGATATCGTTTCCCCGACCACGTCACACTACGAGATCGCTAAAAAATGCCTTTTGGCAGGTAAGCACCTTTTTATTGAAAAACCTCTTTCCCAAACCTTGGAAGAAGGCAAAGAACTGGTGCAGCTGGTAAAAGAAGCAAATGTAAAGTGCCAGGTAGGCCATGTGGAAAGGTATAACCCCGCGTTCATATCGGTAGGCGAGCAGTTGCTGCAACCTATGTTTATCGAGGCGCATCGCCTTGCCCAGTTCAATCCAAGAGGCACCGATGTTTCCGTTATACTCGACCTGATGATACATGATATAGACATCGTCATGTGCCTTGTAAAATCACCGGTAAAGCGCATATCTGCAAGTGGAGTATCGGTGCTAAGTGAAACTGCTGATATCGCAAATGCCCGCATTGAGTTCGATAACGGCTGCGTTGCGAACCTTACCTCCAGCCGCATATCTATTAAAAATATGCGCAAGATGCGCCTCTTTCAGCGCGATGCATATATAGGCATAGATTTCCTGGAGAAAAAAACAGAGATCATACGCCTGAAAGAAGATGGCACGCAAAGCGGCATGATGGATTTTCCGTTAGAAATGGCAAATGGCGAGAAGAAGATCATCTCCGTACAAATGCCCGACGTGGTACCCATAAATGCCATCAGGATGGAGTTGACTGAATTCACAAATGCCATTGTTAACGATAAGCCGGTGCGTGTGTCGGTATATGATGGTTACCAGGCAATGGATGTTGCGCACCAGATCTTAAAAAAAATGAGTTTGCACAGCGAGTTGCACAATGTTTAACAAATAATTACGTTATAGGGTTGGAAAGGTTTGTATGTTGAAAATTTATACACAATTAAGATATATAGTATTTCTGTTTTGCTGTGGTTTGTTTTGGCAGGGTTGTAATATCATTAACCCCAAAGAGCAAGATCCTACCTACATACATATCGACTCTTTTAATTTTGTACCCAATACGGCCATCACAGAGCCGCTTACGCTATCACACAAGATAACTTGTGTATGGGTATCTTATAATGGCCAGAGCATTGGCGTCTTCGATCTTCCCGCCACATTTCCTGTAGTGGCAAAAGGCACCGGTGTCCTTAACGTATCGCCAGGTGTCGTTATCGATGGCCTTAACGATCTTTTAGGTATAAATCCATTTTATGAACCGGATACGTTTACGTTCGCTGCCCAGCCCGGTAAGATCATTAATCATATAGCAACAACACGATACTATTCTAAGGTTAAGGTGCAGAAAATTGCTGATTTCGAAACTCTGCAAACCAATTTCAGGCTCGATTATGGTAATATCCCTATGACTACTGTCTCCGCTGACTCCCTCGTTTTCGAAGGCCACGGTTCCGGTAGCATATATCTTACAAATCCTGGCGTCGATAGTTCCATCGATAGCACACAATATAATTTTACCATCACTCCCGGCTCAGCCGCATTCATCGAATTTGATTATAAAAGTACGATCCCGTTTTATGTCGGTCTGCAATCTAACCTTGGCAGTAACGTATCGTCATCCCCATATTATCTCGCAGGCATCTTCCCAAGTGCCGGATGGCAAAAATTTTACCTGAGCGTTCAGGACTATGCTGCGCAGTTCACTGGTTTCAGTTATAATCTTTACATTAAAACGTCGTTGCCCGCCGGCGCCTCGTCGGGCAGGGTATTAATAGATAACGTTCAACTAATCACCTATTAAGGAAATATGCGTTTGGCCCCCATGAAAAGAAAAGCTATAAGGCAACTGTTGTTGCTCGACTATATAGCTGCCGCTTTAGCATGGTTCGTGTTTTGGATGTACCGCCAGCATTTTCTTTTTAAGTTAGATTACCTTGATACACTGGTCAGGTTTCACTTCAGGGACGCGCTCAATACCTTTGTCATCATACCTGCAGGCTGGCTGCTCGCTTATCTTCTGTCGGGCACTTATTTCGACCTTTACCGCAAGTCGCGCCTCAACGAGATCAACCGAACGCTTATTTCCTGTATCATAGGTTGCATGGCAGTAGCTATGATCGTTTTTTCGAATGATACGGGCGGTTACAGCTATTTCATTACGGAATTTGGTCATTACCTGCTTATTCATACCCTTATTGCCCTTATATTCCGGTTGTTTATACTGTACCTGGTAAAGCGCAATCTTACCACCGGCAGGGTAGGGTTCAATACGCTCATCATTGGCGGCAACCAGCAGGCCATAAATATTTATAAGCAGGTACTCGATAATCCCAAAGTACTCGGCAACATCTTTCTGGGATTTATTTATTCCAGCAAAGAAGCCAGCAATGGTATGACCAAATACCTGCCACAGCTAGGCCATATCTCGCAGCTCGAAGAAATAATCGATAAGCACAATATAGAAGAGGTGATCGTGGCGGTCGACTCTTCTGAGCATCACCTGCTCGAAAGTATTGTTACCCGCTTGTGCTACCGCCCGGTAGTAGTAAAGGTTTTGCCAGATTATTACGACATCATATCAGGCTCAGTAAAAACGAGCAATGTATATGATGCCGTACTCATCCATATTCACCCTGACCTCATGCCCGACTGGCAAAGAGTATTTAAGCGCGCTATCGATATTATCTCATCCGGCATTGCACTTATTATCTTGTCACCGCTATTGCTGTTTACAGCTATTATGGTAAAGTTTTCATCCAGGGGCAGTATCATATATCGGCAGGAGCGTATCGGCCTCTTTGGCAAGCCATTCCGCATCTTCAAATTCCGCTCTATGTTTATAGAGGCAGAGCAGGCCGGGCCGGCGCTTTCCAGCAAGATGGACCCCCGTATTACCAGGTGGGGCCGGTTTATGCGTAAGTGGCGTATAGATGAGTTGCCTCAGTTTGTGAACATTATAAGGGGCGATATGTCGCTCGTAGGCCCACGGCCCGAGCGTAAGCATTATATTGATATTATCAGTGGGTCACACGCCCATTACAAGTATCTGCACAAAGTAAAACCCGGCCTTACCTCATGGGGCATGGTACAATTTGGCTATGCCGAAAACGTGGACGAGATGATAGAGCGCATGAAGTACGATCTCCTCTACATAGAAAACTGCTCTCTCGCGCTCGACGTAAAGATCATTCTCTACACCTTCATGGTCATCTTTCAGGGAAGAGGTAAGTAATGTTAATTTAGACCATTAATAATTAACCATTATCAACGATTCCACTCATATATGTTAGCCGTAACTTCCCCTAAAAAATGTCCGGAATTATCAGTTGTTACGATCCAGGTATTTCTGGGGCGCTCCCCTGTCAATCTATGATTCAGATAACCACAAATCCGTGGAATCACCTAAAAATCCCTGCCGGCCGATTAGGCAGGCGTAATTCAGACAAGAAAAAATATGCCAGCTCCTCCCCGAAAAACGACCTCAAATCCGCGCTGGTAAAGCAGTTCAACATTAGGGCAATAAATAATCTCCCTAAGCAAGTCGCACTTATAACCTTTCAAGCAAATCGTCCCCCATCTCCGGAATTTCAAAAATTCCTTAATTCTATAAATTCCAGTTCAGACAAGAAAAAATATGCCAACTCCTCCCCGAAAAACGACCTCAAATCCGCGCTGGTAAAGCAGTTCAACATTAGGGTAATAAATAATCTCCCTAAGCAAGTCACACTTATAACCTTTCAAGCAAATCGTCCCCCATCTCCGGAATTTCAAAAATTCCTTAATTCTATAAATTCCAGTTCAGACAAGAAAAAATATGCCAACTCCTCCCCGAAAAACGACCTCAAAACCGCCACAGCTAGGGCTTTCGTTTTATGGTGCCACAACTCGGCCGGCCGTTGCGTAGCATCTCCCTCTCCTTGGAGAGGGTCGGGGAGAGGTCTCATCCGCAAGAAAAAATATGCCAACTCCTCCCCGAAAAACGACCTCAAAACCTTACCCAGTCTGAGTTTGCAAATTAAATAGCAAATATTAATATACAATTATTGACTTCCTGTCGTGCATACCTGCAAACACATCGACTGATCAGCCATTCAACCAAACTGAAACCACTTTAACTTTTACGTATTCGATCTTTTGCCTAATTTTAAAAAAAGTTCTGTTAAAGTCTATAACCCGCAGACTTGCGACTCACGATTTATGACTCGGGAACTTACAATTTATGACTTACGACCTGCAACTTAAAGAGACTGTCAACAATAAAGCCCTCGCATGGACGGTAGGCACACACCTCCTATTGTTCCTGCTATTGTTTTTCCTGCGCTACAACATTACAACTCCAGTGCAGCCAACAACCGTTGACAGCGGCGGCCTCGAAGTCAACCTCGGTACCAGCGATAATGGAAGCGGCCACGATCAGCCTATGTCTACCAAAGCTCCGGCGCCATATCAGGCCACAGTAGTATTTAAAGCCGCATCAACAAATAGTAATAATAATTTACCTAAAGAAATTGTACAATCTACTGAAACCGATGCACCCGAAGTAGATAATACAAAGCACAAGAAAACCATAGCGCCGGCAGTTGAGGCTAAGCCAACACCAAAACCCACACAGGAAAAGCCAAAATACACCTATGCAGGCGCCACAGGCCCCGGTGGTAATAGCGCCACCCAAAATATGCCCGGCAAGGGCGAGGGCATTACCCATGGCCCGGGCGATCAGGGCGTGCCCGGCGGCACACCTGGCGCTACCAATTATTCCGGTATACCCGGCAATGGCACAGGGGGAATTGGCCACACCTTATCTGGCAGAACCATTAGCCCCGATAAGTTCGAAGCTGAATTCCATGAGGGTGGTAAAGTAGTCATTCATGTTACCGTTGATAGAAATGGCAGCATCGTCAATAAATATTTGAAAAGTTCATCCAGCCCACAGCTCACAAAGCTCGCCATGGAGAAACTAAACAATGCTCACTTCAGCAAAAGCGATGGCCCGGATCCTCAGCAGTTTGGAGACGTCACCATCTTCTTCAAAACCCGTCAATAGTCTTATGGGCTCACCCACTTACCAGCAAACACTTGATTACCTGTTCGAAAAGCTGCCTATGTTTTCACGTATTGGCAAAGCTGCGCTAAAGCCAGATCTTACCAATACCATAAAGCTCTGCATAGCATTAGATAATCCACAGCATAAGTTCAGGTCAGTACATATCGCAGGCACTAATGGCAAGGGCAGTACCAGCCACACACTTGCCGCGGTAACACAGCATGCGGGGTATAAGACAGGGTTGTATACTTCGCCGCACCTTATTGACTTCCGGGAGCGCATACGGATCAATGGCTTGCCGGTAAGCGAAGAGTGGGTAATAAATTTTGTGGCACAGCACAAAGCGTTGATCGAAGAGATACAGCCCTCTTTTTTTGAGATCACCGTAGCTATGGCATTTGCAGCCTTTGCAGAAGAAAAGGTAGATATAGCCATAATAGAAACCGGCCTCGGCGGCCGGCTCGATAGCACTAATGTCATCACGCCACTGCTCTCTATCATTACCAATATCAGCTACGATCACAAAGACCTTCTGGGCAACACCTTACCGGAGATAGCAGCCGAAAAGGCCGGCATCATAAAACCACATGTACCAGTAGTGATCGGTGAGCAGCACAACGATACAGAGCGCATATTCTTTGAGCATTCAGTACATAAGCAAAGCCCGTTGTATTATGCTCAGTCGCTATGGGGCATGGTCCGCATAAAGCAAGATTCAAAATACCAGTACTTTAAAGCCGTAAACAATGCCAAACGGGAAATGTATGATTTGAAGACAGATCTTCTTGGCAACTACCAGCAGCACAACCTCAAAACAGTGCTCACCGCAGCAGAACTATTATCGCATCACCATTATAAGCTGCCTGTAGCCGGGGTGATTGCAGCATTGGCAAACGTAAAAGGAACAACAGGCCTCCGTGGCCGCTGGGAATGGCTACAGGAACATCCCTCCATCATTTGCGATGTAGCCCACAACTCCGCAGGCATAAAAGAAGTAATGGAGCAGTGGCAGCAGGTAACCGCAGGTAAAAAGCATATAGTGCTCGGCTTTGTAAAAGACAAAGATGTAGCTGAAGCATTGGCCTTGTTCCCGAAAGACGTTACCTACTATTTCTGCAACGCCCAGATAGAAAGGGCCTTACCAGCCAAAGACCTCAAAGAGCTCGCCGTAAAGGCAGGCCTCACCGGCAACAATTACCCATCTGTCACGGCAGCGATAATCGCCGCAAAAGAGCATATGGAGAACAATGACGCACTGCTGATAACAGGCAGCTTTTTCATCGTAGGCGAAGCGCTGCTGGAGCCCGTAGAGATGACCGCCAGTTCTTAGCCATAAAAAGAAGGCTGCTCGTCAATGGGCAGCCTCTTTTGAAGTATTTTACATTAGCTTATCCCTGGAAGAGGGCGCTTGCATTGTCCCAGTTATTTGTCCGGCTGTTCCTGACAAAATTTTCCACCGCTTCCACTTTTAACCTATGGTATTTGGCAGGATTCATCCATTCCGGCGGGGCTATCCCAATATTTCCTTTAACGGCTGCGTTTGCCGGCAGATCGCCATGATGAACGATCTCGCGGCTATCTTTAAAATAGTTAGCTGATTTAGCTATCGCAGTGGTATCCAATACGTCGCCTACAATGTCGTTGTGTATTAATATCTCGCATTCGCTGCAGCACGCCCAGCCAGTCGGGCGGTATTTAGAAGGCCACGAAGAAAGGATAGTTCTTACTACTGCGTTTCCAAGATTTGGCTCCCCTTTTTTTATCTCTATGCGGCTTCTTTTAGCATACTGAACTGGCTCCAGGTTCCACGTTTCCACATTATAAGCAGGCATAAAGAAGAGTGGCAGGTCTCTTTTCAGGCGCAGCTGTATGCGTGCAGTAAAGTCGCTGGAGTGTGTGCTGGCAAACCCTTTGGATCGCAGTGTGAAAAATGAATAGAAGTCGCTGCCAGTGCCACCCACCTGCGCATTTGTAACCCACGATGAGCCTTTAGTAACATGAAAAAACTCTGTGCCCTTTGCCAATACGCCGCAAGGTACGTGCTTTAAGAAGTCATTGACATTTCTTTTGTTGATAACATTGGGAGGTATGTCATTTTGCTGGCGCTCCACTATAGCCTGTCTCCAGTCGCCGGGCACAAAACGGCTGCCTTTGAAGATAATGCCGGTAGCCTCTCTTTTAAAGGCCGGTGGCCAGGTTAGTGTGCCGTCGTTCCGTCCGCCAAAACCACAATCGCTGCAGTGGTCTATATCGTTTAGTGTTCTGCCCGCCAGTCTGCGAAAAGTTGCTAGTGTGCTCATAAGTGTATATGTATTTATACAAAAATGAACATTTTTTCAAATGTTTTATAATCTTTCTAACTATTTATTTTTCGCTTATGACTAGCCATTATTGATAACGCTTTTGTTGCGATATTACCAATGCGCAAAGTCAACATCAAAGTTCTTCATCCGCTCCATAGGCGGATTAAAGTACCCGAACTTAACGTGAGGAAATTCTTCGTGTATGAGCTCCAGCATTTGTTTCATGCCCATAAATTCGCCAGTATCTCCCACTCCCATTTTACCCAGGTACCAGTCTGGGTCTATGTTAAAGCTGCGCCACTGTATCATGCTGAGGCCTGTGGTTTCTATCAGTTCACAAAGGGCGTCGTATTCAGCTATGCTGTCCGTCATACCTGGGAATACGAAGTAGTTGATAGACGACCAGCCGCCGTATTTCTTTACCACACGCAGGCTTTCTACAATGTCTTCAAACTGGTAGTTATTAGGTTGGTAGTATTTTGTATAAATGTCTTTGCGGGCAGAGTTAAGGCTCACGCGTATGCTGTTAAGGCCAGCCTTCATCAATTGTTCCACAGCATCGGGCTTGCTGCCGTTGGTATTGATATTGATGCTGCCTTTTTGGGTATGCTTGCGGATCTCTATGATAGATTCCTTTATGGTTTCCCACATTAGTAACGGCTCTCCTTCGCAGCCCTGCCCAAAGCTTACAATAGGGTAGGGTGCCGTCTCCAGGTGTGGTACTGTGAACTCTACTATTTCCTGAGCTGTAGGTTTGAACTGTAGCCGATCTTGCGGTGATACGATGGACTCATCCTCAGGTTGAAAAGATATGCAACCGAGGCAATTGGCATTGCAAGCCGGGGATGTAGGTATAGGGCATTCCCAGCGGCCCATAAAATAGTTGCGCGCTGCAGGGCAATTATAAGTAAGGGCGCATTTTTCGGCAAGGTGCTTTACCAGCCTGTTGTGCGGATGAGCTTTGGTGAGTAGGTCTACGCCCTCTTCTATCTTGCGCTCATCGTAGCCGCTGCACTCTTGTCGAATGTCTTGCTCTATACGCATGGCTGGTACAAAAAACTTATCGGCAAACCAGCCGGCGGCAGTGTAGCAGAACAAGGGTAGGGTAGGTGCGTCGTCAAGCGTTTCATAAGCGGCAAGGTAAAATCCCGTATGGGCAGGTGGCAGAAATGCAGCTACAGCCCAGCCTTTTTCACAGAGGCGCATTTCGCCCGTCTTCACATCTATGCCTATGCCACGGCGGCCGGGCAGCTCGTATAAGTTGCCGCCGTCAGGTAGCTCTATCCAGTCTTCGGCAGGTATGGGCATAGCGTCCCAGCCGCTACGGCCTACCACATATAAAGAGGTGTCCTCAAAGATCTGGCCCTCACCATCGGAGTATAATAAAAACGGAGTCATTTCTTAAGTTAAAAGTCAAAGGTTAAAACCAAAAAGTTGCACTGCTCAAACTAGCCTTATAAAAGTTTACCATTCATCATTTCTCCTTTTACTTTTGTTTTCTTCTACTTTGGCTATGCAAAAGGCTTCGAAAATCTCGTTGTCAAAGTTAGGGTCGTTAATGTTCCACTGGAAAAGGTGATTGTCAACAAGATTTATGGTCAAAGTTCCGAATCTTAATACAACCTCATCCACTTCTACCCAAGGTATAAACCTCCTGCGTACCACCGGCAACCTAAGGCCCTCGTCGTCTACATGTACATACAACGTGCCCGCAGCTTTACGCTCCCAGTATATGGAAAACATTATGGCAGCACTCAACACGCTGAACATACCTATGGGGAATTTCCATTGCTGTGTGATAGAGTATATAGCTACCAACAGTGCAATAGAGAGCTCTATAATACGTATCGTGGGATTTACTTTAGCGCTGATCAGCCACTTGTTTTTGACAACAGTAGCACCTAAAAGCAATAGCCCTGCAAGCAATAGCGCCAGCCCCCAATAAGTAATAACAAAATTGTATCTGTAAATTATAGCCCCGGTACCTATAAATGCTAAAGCGCATATAAGGTGCAGGGTAGTAACCTGGTGAGGTTTTACTTTTTCTTCCACCAGCGGTAAATCATAAACCATGACACAAAGGTACGGAAAAGAGTAACCTCACCCCAAACCCTAGGTAGACCCACTGATGTAGATTACAAAGGCAAGGCATACTGCGCATTAGTACCATCGCCTGGCAGCTTCACTTCAAAGTCTTTGAGCGCTTTGGAGATGTCACCCTGTAGTTCTAACTTGCCCATTTCTGCCATCTTGCGAAGTCGCCAGCCGAGATAGCTGTCGCCTGTGGGTATATTGTACCTTGTTATAGCTTGGTTGGCTATACGCTGTGCTTTCTGGTATTGGTGCGATGCAAAACTGATGAGCTGGCTATCGTAGTGCTCTTCGCTTTTTGAAAGAAGCCTTTTACCACCTTCCAGTGTGCGGATGCCGGCATTATCTCTTACCAGCTTTTTCCATTCGTCGCCATCTACTTCCAGTTCGGCTGGAGTAACGAGGCGGGCAAGGCGGCGTGCTTTTACTAATTCTTTTGGCAATATCTCTGACAGGCTTTTTGGGAAGAATACTTTGCCATTCTCATCAAGAAAAGGTAAGCCGGCAATATTTAAGATATATAATCTACCTATGTATTTGCCAAGGTATTGCAGCACCCAATGATAAGTACACATATCGGCCGGCCATGGGGCTGCCCATATCCATATTTTGTCATTCTCGTTTTTAGATAGTTCATTGCCGGTCTCCAGCAGGCGCTCCAGGTCGTCAACCAGTACCGGGCTTTTCTCATTTATAGTTACCTGTTGCCAAAAAGCGCTACGCAGTTCAGAGAACTTTTGCCCTTCTTCCTTTTGTAGCGGCCCTACGCTCAGCACATCTTTTATTACAACTATTGCTCCTGCCATCGACTCTTCTGCAGCTATTGCTTCCTTTAAAGGTGCCGCAGCCATATCGCCGGTAACTATATGATAGATCATTCTAATGATTAATGGTAAACGATTAATTGTGGCAAAAGTAATGGGGAAATAGGAAATTGCAGGCGGGATTAATCAACACATTCTTCACATTTACTTTTTACTTTTGGTCCTCACTTTTTTGTGTTATGAATAATTACCAGATAGCCGACCATTTCTCACTGCTATCCAAATTAATGGATATACATGGCGAGAATAGCTTTAAGTCGAAATCATATAGCAGTGCGGCTTTTAATATAGAACGGTTGCCAGGGGAAATATCGGGAATGGACGATGCGGAGCTTTTTAGCATAAGAGGAATTGGGGATGCTACGGGTAAAAAGATACGGGTGCTATTGGCTACGGGCAAACTACCACAACTGGAAGACCTGCTGGCAATAACCCCGCAAGGAATACTGGACATGTTGCAGATAAAGGGTATTGGACCCAAGAAGATAGCTATAATATGGAAAGAGCTTGGCGCGGAGTCTTTGGGAGAGCTGGAATATGCCTGTAATGAGAACCGCCTGGTAGCGTTAAAGGGCTTTGGGGCCAAGACGCAGGAAAGCATATTGCAGAATATTGCGTATTTCCAGCAAAACCTTGGTTTTCACCTTTGGTCTGAGGCTGAGGTGGTTGGTAACAATTTATTGCAGCAGTTTACAAAGAATCTGCCTAAGCAGCTATTCTCCCTTACCGGCGATATCAGGCGGCAGAGTGAAACCTTAGAATTTGTAGAGCTGGTAACAGATTTTAATAAAGATAAACTGGCCAAAATATTTGACGCAGTGCCGGGTACAATTGTGGAAGAGGAACCTAATGACCGGCTGATGGTGAAGATGCCTAACCAGCCGAGAGTAAGGTTCCATCTTACTGATACAGGGCATTTTATCCATACACTCTTTATGACGACGGGCAGTAGCGAATTCCTTGATGCATTTTTGAAGGGCTACACAATACCAGACGCTCCGAACAGTGAGGAAGAGATATTTGCAGCAAACGGGCTTGCTTATATACAACCCATGCTACGTGAGACTGCCGACATACTGGATAAAGCAAAGAACGATACTTTAAGTGAGCTGATACAACCAGCTGATATAAAGGGAATTATACACTCACACTCTACCTGGAGTGACGGTGTGCATACAATAGAGCAAATGGCTAAGGCGGCAATAGCTAGCGGGCATGAATATTTGGTGATCAGCGACCACTCACAGACTGCTTTTTATGCTGGAGGACTAAAGCCAGAACAGATAGCCGCGCAGCACCAGGAAGTAGATGAGTTGAATGCAAAATTAGCCCCATTCAAAATATTTAAAAGCATAGAATCGGATATTTTAAGCGACGGGAGCCTGGATTATAATGAACAGGTACTGAATTCTTTTGACTTGGTTATCGCAAGTGTTCATAGCAATTTAAAGATGTCTTTAGAGAAAGCAATGGAGCGGGTGCTGACCGCTGTGCGCAATCCGTATACTACCATACTTGGCCACCCTACCGGAAGGCTGCTTTTATCGCGTAAAGGTTACCCATTAGATCATAAGAAAGTAATAGACACCTGCGCGGAGCATAATGTGGTAATAGAAATCAATGCCCATCCGCGCCGGTTGGATATAGACTGGCGATGGATAGAATATGCCATAGAAAAAGGAGTGTTATTATCTATAGACCCCGACGCCCATTCGGTTGATGGATTTAGGGATACGTATTATGGGGTAAAGATAGCCCAGAAAGGTGGGCTAACCGCGAAGAACAATTTGAGTAGCTTTTCATTAGTTGAGTTTGAGGAATTCCTTAAAAACAGGAAACGGCACACTGAAACGGTTTAAAGAAGAGTTCCTATGTTTTGAATTGTATATATGTATTTACAAATCTGTTAAAAGGAAAGAAAACAAAATGCGTGGCATAGTTTTAATGATTTAGGTGTAGATACACATTATTCACTAAAAAATTATTACTATGGACAAGCTTATGGTTTTAGACGAAAAAGAAAAAAGACGGATGGGTGTAATATGTTTTATACCTGTATTATGTTTCCTATTAGCATTTATTTACTGGCTGGCAGTGGTATTGCCACTTACACAGGGCCACCAGGAACCTTCCAGTATAGTAGGTGTAACCAGCCGTAACTACGATGTTTTCCTATTCATATTAGCAGCAGCTGCTATAATTACAGCCCCTGTATTCATCTATTGCCTGGTAGTTTTGGCAAGGATGAAAAACCTCAACGAAGCGCACAAACTGATGTGGATAGTCTTTCTATCAGTAATGGCGCCTATAGCATCTGCCTTTTTCTGGGTATTCCTCATAAAGGATTCCCCAAGGCACGTGGGAATATATCCCGATATCGCTTAAAAATAAAAAAGCCCAATGTGAAATTGATAAGTGAAAGCCCTGTTTGGGCTTTTTTGTTTTTGTATATGCCTATTCATTATCTAACAACCCCGGCCTGCGCTCTTCTGTCCGCTTAATAGACTGCTCATGCCGCCAGGCATCTACCTTTTTGGGATCGCCGCTAAGTAAGACTTCTGGTACCTGCCAGCCACGGAAATCTGCCGGACGGGTGTAGACAGGTGGGGCAAGGAGGTCATCCTGAAAGGAGTCGAAAAGGGCAGAGGTTTCGTCATTAAGTACCCCGGGCAATAACCGGCCTATGGCATCGACTACTACTGCCGCTGCCAGTTCGCCGCCACTCAGCACGTAGTCACCTATAGAGATTTCTTTTGTTACGAAGTGCTGCCTTATGCGGTCGTCAATGCCTTTATAATGCCCGCAAATAATTATAATATTTTCCTTCAGGGAGAGCGTGTTGGCAGTTTTTTTGGTCGAACAAATTACCGTCCGGTGTCATGTATATGACCTCTTCGTACTTGCGATCTTTCTGTAATAGCTCTATTAATATGGCAAGAGGTTCGGGCATCATCACCATTCCTGCCCCTCCGCCAAACTGGTAGTCGTCTACCTGCCCCTGCTTGTATGGGGTAGTGTCGCGGAGGTTGTGGAGATGAATTTCCAGTAACCCACGGTCTTTCGCCCGCTTCATCATGGAGTGATTAAAGGGGCTTTCGAGCAACTCGGGAAGTACGGTAATAATGTCAATTCGCATGGTCGTTTTTTAATCGAAGGTAAATTTGACTTTGGAAAAATGGGGAGCAATAGGCATTTTTGTGATTGTCGTAATGTCTACTTGTCGGGCGTGTTACGACAAATTCCAGATTTCTCAACAAAATTTAGCTACCCAAATATACCTCTAAAAGACCATCAGGTAGCGTCATATTAATGATTTTCTTTTTTATATCTAAGGCATCAATTGTTTGGTCTATGAGTGGAATAAGGATTTCAGTATTTTGATAAGTAAGTTTCGCAAGCCATTGATTACCAGTTTGCATAACATCTTCTATTTCGCCAATTTCGCCATTTTGGGCGTCAATTACCTTAAATCCGATCCAAAGTAGCGGAGATTGTCTTGCAAAGGCCGATAAAATACTTTCATCAACATACACATGCTTGGTTACCAACTCTTTAGCTGATTCTATTTTATCAATTTCTTCAATATTGATTATGTACTCCTTATTATTATTCTCTTTAAAGTTTGAAATAAAATATGGGATAAAACTTCCTTTCTGCATTTCCACTTGTAGCACATGCTCTTTTTTTAACCATTGCGAATTTCCTACTACGTGTGTAAGGATCAGGGAGCCGTTAATTCCGTGCGTTGCCACTATTTTTCCTATTCTTATCATGGCTGCAAAGGTAGGTTTTTCAATTTGCAAATTTGATAATTTGACGTTCTAAACACAGCTATTGAATTTATTATTTCTATATTTTAAAATCATATCGCAGAAAAATATTTGACGAAGTATTAAAATATTATACTAAATTTGATTGTCTATTTACCTCATAAATTGCTAATGTTATGTTTAAAATTATACTTATTGCATCTGCTTTTCTTGCTATGTCAGGAATGGCTATCGCGCAAAAATATGTATTTTATCTGCATGGGAAAATTGTAGAGGATCAGGGCTTGAATGCTACGAACCCATTATTTGGTAAATACGAATATGAGAATATATTAACTAAATTCAAGGAGGAACATTTTACTGTTATTTCAGAATGCAGGAAGGTAAATACTGATGTGAAAGAGTACGCATATAAAGTGGTGCAGGAGATAGACAGCCTGCTGAAAAAGGGAGCGCAGCCAGGTGATATAACTGTGGTAGGTGCATCAAAAGGATCGGTTATTTGTATGTATGTTTCTACTTACCTGAACAACCCGAATGTCAATTTTGTTTTTATGAGCAGTTGTAATGATTATGTGGCCAGCTCGTATGCTGATATTAATTTCAGTGGCAATATCTTGTCGATATATGAAAAGAGCGATAAGGGTAATCAAAGCTGCGAAGCGTTTAAAGGCAAATCAACGCGGCCCGTGCCACATTATAAAGAACTGCAAATTAATACCGGCCTGCAGCATGGCTACTTATATAAGCCGATCCCTGAATGGATGACTCCCGTTACCAAATGGGCCAATGGCAACTATAACTAACGGCCATTCTAAATAGACACAAAAAAACGCTGCTCCACGCAGCGTTAATTTTTTTAATAGAGTTTAGGGCCAGTATGAAAGAGTTGATTAGTTGTAGTTAACTGTTACCGGAACACCTGTTGCATTAGTGTAGGTGCCCGCGGTTTGTGCTGCTGCTACGTTAAGGGTAGCGCCTACAGTAAGTGTTTGTGCACCGCCTGAGCTTAAAAGGCCTGTGCCTGATGGGCTGCTGGTGAAGTTAGTAACGTTCATGTTATGAGTAGCGCCATCTGTTATTGCTACGGTACCAGGTAAGGTGATGATGTAAGAGTAGTTGCCTTGGCCTGTAACGTTGAAGCTTGCAGCAGTTACAGTACCTGTAGTAGCCGGAAGTGTAACACCACCTGCGCCACCTGTGGTACGAGTGCCGGCCGGAGCAAGAACTGTAGTGCCAGCTAAGGTAGCAGAAACAGCTACGTTACCGAAATTCATATCTACTGTCTTAGAGATAGCGATAGGAGTGATGATTGTTGCAGAGGCAGAAGCTGTTGCTGTAGCCTGGGCAAAAGAAGCGTTAGCGCCTGCGATGATGATTGCTGCTGTTGCGAAGAATTTTACGATGTTTTTCATTTTAAATTATTTAGTTGGTTGATGTTAGTTATTAGCTTGTTTGATTTGCTAAGTATATAGCCAATGATGTGCCAAATGCTTAAATAATTGATATTCAATGATTTGGAAATTTGACGCGTCACTTATATGTCCATAAAATGGAAATATATTCTAAAAAAGAGAGATTAACAAATTGATTACAATTCGTTGGATTTGAATAACATGTGGAGTTATTAGCAGTAATAAGAATGGATACCCTAGTTTATCACTGTTTTAAGCAGCGTAGCTGGTGTTTTTAGCCAATTGAGGTTCTGAAACTGCATGGTAAAGGAAACACTGTGGGCAAAGGCATTTTTATGTCCGTAGGCATTTGATATATAATTCTGAAAATCGTTGCTCATGATCAATGGCAAATATACGCTCACCACTCCTTTTAGTATTTGTATCTCTATGCCGCCATCGTAGAGCAGGGTAGTGGCGCCGGGGGTATTAAGGCTGGGTGTTTGATTGGGGATAATGCCGGCATCGAAGAACAAGAGTACAGGCAACTTTTTCAGTGGTAGGTTTGTTTTAAGATTCACCGTAGCCATCCAGTTGTCGCTGCGGTCTGCATTGTTGAACACAGGAACTTTAAAACCGCCTTCCTGGGTGGCTATTTGCTGAGATGCCAGGTTGTTTGTAGCGTTGCGTCCCAGGTAAGTGCCATCGTATAAGTAATCGTCAAGGCCTGAGTAAGAGGTATTGAGCTCATAGCGTGAATAAACCGCGAGATCTCCGCTGATAGGGAAGAACTTGCCTAAAAAGGCGCGGACATAAAGCGCTTTGTGGGGAGTATTATAATTTATCTTCAGGTTTCCCTCAGCGCTTAGCTTGGCGAAGTCTGCGCCCAGCTGGCCTTGCAGGTTATAGCTAAAGGGGTTATAAGTGCGATTATTCTTATGTTTATACGTGATAACGCCATAGGTTTTTTGCTGTGTGCGCAAAGTAGCCTCGGGCTGGCCAATAGCTGTGGCAGGCGAATAGAAATAATCCTCGTTAATAGAGTATCCTTTCAGGGTGAGCGTGCGCACGACAGGGCTTATCGGATTGTGCTCGTTAAAGGTGAAGGTCAACGACGGGGCAATTTTGGTATAGCCTGCGTTCAAATGCAGATTATAAGATGGTTGTGATAGCTCCTTGTAATGAAATGTTTTACCATCAGCCTGCAGCATTATTTCTTTAAAAACGTTTTCCGGATACCACAAATAGCCGATGGAGCCTGCGCCTACGATTGATTTCGTCTCAAATGAATATAAGGGAGCAAGGGCATAACGAAACCGGTTCTCAGGCAGGGTAAGATCGTGAATAAGCAGGCCGGCCATAATACCATCGTATTGATTGTAAGCCACAGCTGGTGATACAAAGATTTGGTCTTTACTATAAAGGTTTAGCCCCACAAGTGGTTTCAGCTGTATACCGAAATGATGAAATATGGCATGCTTCCTATATACATCGTTATCTGATTTTGCATCAGGTATTACGTCATCTATTTTCAGTTTGCGCCATGTGGCTGTAGGTACCGATAGTGTGGTAGTGTGAGTAAATGAGGGTGTCCATGCGCTCGCGGTAATACTGTCTTTATAACAAGCATCGATCAATACCGGGGAGGAGACGCCCGTATTATTACGCACCTTTATTATAGTATTATCGCCATTTGCATGCGCTTTTAAGATGGTGAAGTCTATCTTTTTATTCGAGGTAAGAGTAGTATCGAAGAACCAGCCGATAGGTTTTGAGGTATTGCGTTGCATACATACTCTAAAATCATCGGGATATGGATGGTGATAGTGCCAACTGCTGTAATAGTCATGCATCCCTTTTTCAAAATCGGCCGCGCCCATATATTTTTCAAGCCAGTTGAGCGACAACGCAGTTTTAAAGTAAATATCCAGCCCATAGTTCAGCTTTTCGAAATTGGCCGAGGTCTGGTCTATTGCCTGGTCAGTATGGGTTGCCTCCCTCTCGAACAGGACGAGCGCCTCATCGAGCGTCTTCTTCTTTACTTTAGAAGAGTCGTGGTTAAGGTCGCGGGTCGTCTTTTGCTCATAAAATGTATTGATGCCTTCATCCATCCAGGCATGGTCGCGCTCATTGCTTCCCAGCATACCGTAAAACCAGTTGTGCCCTGCCTCATGCACTACTACCGTTTTCAAATCACTGCTTGCTGTTTTGTCTATAACAGTCACCGTTGGGTATTCCATGCCCCCACCGGCGCGCAGATCGCCTAAAACCGCCTTTATGGTCTTGTATTGGTACGGGCCTACCCACTTCCCATAGTGGTTTACTGTTTCTTTCAGGTACCCGGTGGCTTTTTGCCATTGCTTCCAGTAAGATGGCATAAATGCAGCCCAGGTGGTCACCAACTGGCCATTGCCGGGGGAATAAACAGTATCCTTGCGCACCAGCCAGCGCTTGTCTGCAAACCATGCGAAGTCGTGTATATTTTCTTCGTGGAAATGGACCGTTTTCATTTCCGGGGAGCTTGGCGGTATGGTATCTTTGTGCGTTTTATATTTTATCGTTGGCAAAGGCCTTTGCGAAAGCTCGTCCATCCACTGATTTTCTTTCTCGTCGGTACAGTTACCGGTAGCCATTAATACATAATTAGATGGCAGGGTGATGCTCACATCGTAAGTGCCATACTCGCTAAAAAATTCCCCCTGGTCCAGGTAAGAAATGGGGTGCCAGCCCTTGGTATCATACACTGCAGGCTTGGGAAACCATTGGGAAATGTAATAGGCCTGGCCAGTATGGCCCATGCGGGAAAACACTTTGGGGATCTTTACCAGGAATGGCGTGGTTATCTTTATAGTATGGCCGGGCAATAATGCCTTTGGCAGATCGAGGCGTGCAATGTCAGGCGATTTTTCTGAGCTATAATGCTCTGCGGGTGCGCCATCGACGGTGAATTGCAGGCTGTCGATATAACCCTTATCCTTTGGTTTGGAATAATAAAACAGGGTACTTCCATTCACATCCTGCTGGCGCTCAAAAGGTGTGCGGTCGTTTTTGTAGGCGTTTGGCCACAGGTGTATATAGATAAAACGAAGTGTGTCTGGTGAGTTATTCGTGTAACTCAATTCTTCATATGCACGCAGGAAATGCTTTTTGTCGTCCAGGCGCACATCGATCTTTGTATCTACACGCTGCTGCCATGCGGGTTGTGCCGTAGCAGTAATAGAAGTAAGAATTGCAATAAGGGAAATAAGTTGCCGGCTGCAAAATGGTGTTACCAAACGATGTTTATTTTATCAGCGTAAAAATTAAATTTTTCATCCTTTGTTATAATTGCTTTTTTCTCAGCATATGCTGTAGCAATTAAATAACGGTCAAAAGGATCTCTGTGCGTATTATGAAATGAAAAACCGGAATAAGTGACCAGGTGTTCATTCTTTACTGGTAGTATTTCAACGCCGTTAGCTTTAATTAATTGTATAAATTCTTCTAATTTTATTTTAAGGTCGAGAAGTTTTTCAATATTTAATTTTATGGCAATTTCAAACAAACTAACCTGGCTTACTAAGAGTTTTGAGTCCTCTTGTTCCAGAATAGATTTGGCATTTGCTGAAATTCTTTTGTAGTCGCCAAAACCCCATAAACAAACATGAGTATCCAATATGTAC
>Ga0206843_10170_pt1 | contig 19748 bp, 17 predicted proteins | sample Alteio_BWOrgCont_21_FD_152869 | JGI IMG/M metagenome (GOLD analysis project Ga0206843, IMG submission 152869) | Enriched cells from forest soil in Barre Woods Harvard Forest LTER site, Petersham, Massachusetts, United States -... | ecosystem: Environmental > Terrestrial > Soil > Temperate forest >...
AGTTATGCATAACAGAAATGTATAACGCAAATCTGTTAGGATGCGAACTTAAATTAAAGTAGTTGAGTTTGCCGATAGGGCAATGATGGCGAGAACGTCGCCTATATTGTAAAATATAGTCAGCCATTGATAGTAGTCTCTTACTGTCGGTGGTTAGTGGGCGTTAGGTGCTAGCACACCTGGCGTCCACGCTTATATTTCATACCATATTTAAGAATAAATCAAGTTTTCTTTAATGAAATCTTCATTTTTTGCATTGATTCCAGTAAGGAATAATACGAAAAAAATTAATGGGGAGAGGACTTACGAAAAATACGGCAGTTAGCATATTTTTTTTGATCAAAGCTGTCGCAAAATCGCCAAAAAATACGCTAACTGCCGTATTTTTCGTAAGTCCATGAGGGTAGTAATCAATTATACGTATTTGACTTCAATAATTTCATACGCAACTAATCCTTTAGGCGTTTGCACAGAGACTTCATCGCCTTCGAATTTACCGATGAGGGCGCGTGCCACAGGTGAAGCGTAAGAGATTTTATGCTTTTTTATATCCGCTTCGTCCTCGCCAACAATTTGGTATTGCACTTCTTTTTCGCTACCCACTTCAAGCAAGGTGACGGTTGCACCAAAAACAATTTTACCGTCACTGTCTATGGTGCTGATATCGATGATTTGGGCGTGTGAGAGTTTGTGTTCGATGTCTTGGATGCGACCCTCAATAAAACTTTGCTGATTTTTAGCTTCAGCATATTCTGCATTTTCTTTTAAATCACCATGCGCGCGCGCTTCACTAATGGCGGCGATAATTTCGTGACGCGCAACGGTTTTTAATTGATTGAGTTTATCGCGTAATAGTGTTTCACCAAGGGTGGTCATAGGGACTTTTGTCATGTTTTATCCTGTATACTCTGCATTAAGTCATGGGTTACATATTTTCTGAGCGTTGTACCTTATCCATTTTCTTTAAAAGCCTATCACGTTTTAATGGCGAGAGTAAATCGATGTAGAGTTTACCATTCAGGTGGTCTACTTCATGTTGGATACACTCCGCAAGCAAATCGCTTGCTTCCAATTCATAAGGTTTACCATGACGATCGAGCGCTTTTAACTTGACTCGCGTGGCCCGTTTGACCTCTGCCGAGACATGGGGCACGGATAAGCAACCTTCATGCATGTTGACCACTTCACCGATCATAGTGACTTCGGGGTTGATGAGCACATATTGATTTTTCTTGTCGCCTTCTACATCTATCACTGCAATCCGTAAGTCTAGACCAATTTGGGTCGCGGCCAGTCCTACGCCATGGGCGGCGTACATGGAGTCAAACATATCTGCAATAAGTACTTGTAAGGGTTCGTCAAACGTCGTAATTTTTTTGGTATTCACCCGTAAACGTCTATCAGGCAGCGTTACTATGCTATGTATAGTCATGATTCAAAATTACCCCAATCCAAAATGAAGCTATTATACGCGCAAACTAAGGTAGATGGAACAATCGACCCCCCGGATAATATCAGGACTTACGAAAAATGCGATTGTTAGGGTGTTTTTTGGTGATTTTGCGACAGCCATGAGCAAAAAAACACCCTAACAATCGCATTTTCGTAAGTCCTAATACAGGTTTTTGGGTTTGCGATTGGAATTTTAATGCAAGACGCCGTATGCTATAAGACTGCAATCTGTTAAACCTCAACTTAAGGAGAAGGAACTCTATCATGCGTAACACTTTTATCATTATTGGCATAGTTCTAGCTTTGCTAGTGGTCGGTGCTTGGTTTTATTTGTTTAATGTGGACTCCCATGTTAAAGCGTCCATAGAAAAATATGGCACTGCCATCACAGGTGTTGCAGTGAATGTAGGCGAGGTTAAGATAGCGCCTCAGTCTGGTGAGGGTAAAATTACCCACCTAGTGGTGGCTAACCCCCCAGGATTTAGTATCCCAGCCTCATTTTCTGCCCCTGAAATCCAGCTTAAATTAGATCTGCATTCCATTTCTGGTGATGTGGTAAAAATCCATGCGCTGACTATAGTTGCGCCTGATGTTTATGTTGAACAGAATACGGCAGGGAATAATATCCATATGTTGAAAGATGCCATCCATGCCTTTTTAGTGGCTCATACTGCAGCGCCAAACGCAACGTTAACTGCCGATCAAACGGCGCAAATAGGTAAACGTTTTATTATTGAATCCTTTACGATGCAAGGGGCACGCCTACATGCGCACGCGCCTTTAGTTCAAGCTGAAGTCGTCACTGTTCCTTTGACTGATATCCAACTCAACGGCATAGGCCTAGACAGCGGTGGTGTACAAGCGGCACAAGCGTTGGATATTATTATGGAACAAATCCATACCAGCATTAATCAAGCCGTGGTGGCTCGCAATTTACAAAATATGATAGAAGTAGATGAGACGCCTAATGAAGGTGGAATTGTGGATAAGATCCGTAATTTCCTTACACGCTAGATTTAGTCTATGGTGGTGAATACCCCTTGTATTGGCGTTTGCTCTACGGTATATGGAGATGCTGTATGCCGGGGTTGCAAGCGCCTTTATCATGAAGTCATTGCGTGGAATGCTTACCTAGATCCTGAAAAACAATTGATTTATCAACGTCTCTCGACACAAATAGCTCAGGTTTTAGCCAAATACCTAGACATTACCAACGAAGCGCTTTTGCGTGCCAAAGTGATACAGTTGCAGATCATTATCCGCCCGGATGCTAGTCTGCCTGAGCAAGCGTTTCATATCTTGCGCCTGGGCGCGACTAAAATCAAACAAACTCATCTTTATGGGATCAGCGTCCATCCTGCTTTTAGTCATTGGCCCCTAACGCAATTATTTAATCAAATCGATTTAGAAGTTTACCAATTAGCCTGCCTGCAATAACCCTTTAGACTACTTAATGCCCCCCAAATATGCGAAAATAATAAGACACCCACAAAACTATTAGTAGAACGTCCCGATGAAGCATGCAAAATTTACCAGCCGATTACTTAAAAAACACCCCAGTAACCATGCCCGCAGTATGCAAGTCGATACGCCCCATGGGTCTTTTATTACGCCGAGCTTTATGCCGGTGGGGACCCGGGCCGTGGTTAATTGTATGAGCGCGACGGATCTTAAAAGTGCGGGTAGCCAAATTATCTTAGGGGGAAATACTTATCATATGCTGTGTAGTCCTGGGATGGACTTGATCCGCGCAGCAGGGGGGATGCATCCCTTTATGGCTTGGGATCAACCCATGCTAACCGATAGTGGTGGTTTTCAAGTGTATAGTCTATCTAAAAACAGCAAAATATGCCGGATTGATGAAAAAGGAGCCCATTTTAAGCACCCCATTAGCGGTCAAGTGGTGCATTTAACGCCGGCACTTTCTATAGAGGCACAAAAAGTCATAGGTGCCGATATTATTATGGCTTTTGATCAATGCACACCCGATATTGCTGATAAAGTAATGGTCGATCAGATCATGCAAAGAACCCATCGCTGGCTGCTCGAGTCTATTGAGGTTCATCGCCGCGACAGTTGCTCAAGCTATGGTTTAGAGCAAGCCTTGTTTGGCATTATTCAAGGCGGGTTTTATCAAGATTTGCGCGAGCAAAGTGCAGCATTTATTTGTGCTCAAGATTTAGCAGGGATTGCGATAGGGGGCGCCAGCATAGGTTTTGATATGGAAAAGACCCGGGAAATTTTGCAATGGGTGCGGCCGTTTTTGCCAGAAAATAAATTGCGTTACACCATGGGCGTGGGTTTAAATCCACAAAATTTGATTGATGTAGTCGAGCAAGGCGTAGATATTTTTGATTGTGTCGCCCCGACGCGTAATGCACGCCATGGGGCTTTATATTGTGGAAGTGTGGTAGAAGCTGACGGTTGGCTAAAATTCAGCAGCGAGGACGGTTTGGGGAGAATTTTAATTAAAAAACAAGACTATAAGCATGATTTTTCACCCATAATGCCAGGTTGTGATTGCTATACCTGTCTAAACTATACCCGCGCCTATTTACATTATCTATTCAAAGAGCATCAGCTTGCTTATTATAATTTGGCATGTACCCATAACATTAGGGTGATGCATAAAGTGTGTGAACGTATGCAAGCGATTATCATGCAATAAAAAACTCAAGACAGGATAACTGTCTTGAGTTTGGTGAAGAACGATTAAACTTTATGTTTGCATTGTTTGAAAATGAGAAACACTGCTGAGATACCGATCAAAATATAAATAATTTTTTGGACTAAAGGCAATTTGCCAAATATTAAGGCCACTAAATCTAAGTTTAATAAACCCACTAATCCCCAGTTTATGCCGCCGATCAATACTAAAATCATCGCGACCATACACAGTACACCTTTGCTTTTCATTTCAGTCATCATCTGATTAATCTCCTGATTGTTGTGAATTCCCTTTTTACTGCTACATTAACCATATACTTTTTTGCAAAAATTTCAATATACGAGCCAATAACTGGCAATCCCGGCAGCAAAACCAAAAATATGTCCTTCGAATGAGGTTCTGACCTCACTGGGGATTAAATTAAGCAGCAAGCTGCCGCAATAATAAAGGCCCAGTAGGCCCACAATAACGCCAAAAGGGCTTTGGCTAAAATAGGCCTGAGTAAGCAAGAAAGCTAAGTATCCCATAATCAGGCCACTCGCACCGACGTGTAAACCCTTACGGCCACATAGCCATACGGCAGCTCCTCCTAAAACAATAATATAAAGACTTACTTTATAAAACAGTGCTTGGCCCAAGCTTGCAACCAGGCTTGCAAGAAAAAAAAGCGGAATAGAATTAAATAATAAATGCGTAAAGCTGGCATGCAAAAAAGGTGAACAGGCTATCCCCACTAGACCGAAGAGATGTCTAGGATAAATACCTAATACATTAAGCCGGTAACCCAGTAAAAAATTAATCACTTGTATGCCCCATAACAGGGCAATAAAACTTAATACCAAAGCCGCATTTAATCGCATGGCGGCGATGGTATCGTTGAACGTGAGGATAAAAGTATTCATGCGTATTCTTTATTAATTATCGATTAGAATAATCCAGCGCAAGTTGTACCCACGAATTGGCAAGCTCAGTAAATTCAGCGGTGGTATTGCTTTGTTGCCGAAAATCCTCGCCACTAATCGTGGTGACCACTTCTTTTAAGACCGTGTCATTGACACTGTCAGTAAATTTCAATTCTACGACTAAGACCGGCGTTTTGTTTTCTAGTCCGGTTGCTTTTTTAGCTAACGTAATCGCGGCAGATACGGGAATGATATTCCAAGGTTTTAAGCCTTCTTCTTCAAGCGTCGCACCCGTAATCGCCACTTGCAGACGGGCAACGCCGACTGCGGGGAAAGGCGTGAGTTGGATTTGGTTGCTGACGATGCGCTCTATGCCTGCGTCGATATTGGCTCTAGCTTCTTCGACGTGTTGATGCGTTAAATTAGTTTCGCTGATAGCCCCTTCATATATGACCACAGGTTCAAGTATCACCGCATGATAGTCACTACGATTAGCTGCAGGATTTTGATAAATATAAATCTGCGAGCCTTCTGGGCTGTCTACCCGTTTGAGTAAGTCATAGTTAGGAAGAAACCCCGGTGCTTTTTCAGTGATATCGGGTTTATTAGCGCAGCCAGTAATCAATACGAAGAAACTAACAATTAAAATGAGCGGGGCGATGCTTTTCATGGTGTATACCTTAAAATAATTTAATTCGTTTTGGATCTGTATCAGTGAGTGATAAGTGATTATATCTGAATTGGTACTGATTGAATAATGTTTGCAGCACTAATTTTCTAAATTTTATAGACTATATTAAATGAATATCAATTTAATAGGAGCGCATAGATCATGGAAAGACATAGTAAAGGTTTTTATTTAGCTGGCATAAGTACGGGACTTTTAAGTTTTGCAATGACTGCAGTGGCGGAAGACACGCCCGTTTATATCGCAGCGCAAGAAAATAATTGGCAAATCGGGGGCAGTGCTTTATATATGCAACCCAATGAAGGTTTTACCTATGCCACAGTGCAGAAAGAAACTTATGATAATGTAATGTTTGAGCAACATCTCGATACTTTGAATCAAACCTACACAGTCAATCGGGATTTTGATTGGGGTTATGACGCTTTTATTCGCTATAATTTTGAAGGCGCTGATCGGGATCTTTTGCTCAATTATATGCATTTTTCTAGTAGCGATAGCAGTAATGTGGATTTAGGCGAGCTTAATTCGAGTTATATCTATAATCAATTCACCTATACCGCAGAAGGTTCCGTGGATACAAATATTAATATGGCCGATCTGCTGGCAGGTCAATATGTGCATTTCGGTGAAGAACTTAAAGTGCATTTCGTCGCGGGTGTGACTTATGCACGCGTCAAACAAAAGGAAAACGTGGCCTATGATAAAGGCTTAGAAGCAACCAGTGCCGATGTTTTGGAGAACTACCCCTTGGCTCAAGAAGCCTATGAATCATTTGATAGTACGTTTAATGGCGTAGGACCTAAATTCGGTATAGACGGTAATTACAATATTAATCGTAGTAGTTTTGGTCTGGTGGGTGGTATTTCCTATGCATTATTATACGGCACGCAAGAATATAGCAGTCAACTACAAACGTCGAACGGTCCTGGCGGGCCTGCGCATCCTGTAGCGCCTCCATTTAATGTTACGACTAATGATTTTGACAATAATTCCGTGGTGGTTAGTAATATCAATGCCAACTTAGGCCTACGTTTTGTCTGTGATTTAGCAAATGACGGCGAAGAATCATTAGACTTAGAATTGGGATATCAAGTTTACCAGTACTTAGATGTGGTTTATGATGAAGAAGATGTCAGTATTGCCGGACCTTATCTGACTGCGGCGGTTTCTTTTTAGTAGGATAGGGATGATGCACCCAAGGGGGCATCATCCATTTTCTGATTAATTTAATGATTTTAATTGTGTTTCAAGCGCCAATAGTCGCTGACCCAGTGTGGTTTGACTGCTAAGGGTGAGCGTAGTCTCAGTATCAGGGATGGTATACGGCCTTTTAGTTTCCATAGTGTATACATTTAAGCAAGTATCTGTCCCAGGTTCGACATAATAATCTGTATCATTATAGGTTTGACATACTTTTACATACTCTGCTGCAGAAATTTTATCTCCAGCTGCTTTAATGGTTTTTGTGGGTGAACTTATTCCTAAATGCATTTCCAGATTCACTATACGTTGTGCTAAATTGGTTAAACCTCGAATCAGCTTACCATTTATTACCTGTGCGGTTACGCCTGTATCGGGCTGGAGGCAAACAGGTTGCGCCTCGGGAAAGCCCTCTGGCGATGTTCCAGGAAGATAGAAACCCAAAAATTGCGTACCATTTATTATTCCTGAGTTACAAATTTCTACATATATAGCCTCATTGTCTAATTTGGCAGTATTTATAGGTTCAAGGTCCTCTTGTTTAGGCGGCAATAGATTAAGTTGTGTTTCAAGCTTAAGTACCTGCGCAGCGAAATCGCTTAGTCCGGTAATGGTCTGACCATCGATTTGTTGCTTGGTTACTCCTGTAGAGGCATTGATACAAATCGGTTGGACAGTAATCGGGCCAGACTCAGGTGGATTGGTCCCGGGGACATAAAAATACCCTGGCCCATATCCAGGAAAAGTAACATTATCATCATTAGTATAAGGAAGCGTACAATCTTGCAGATACACTATTTCGTTCGCCCCTATTGCCCCAGAAATCAATCCCAATCCTAGCGTGATGCTTAATGCGGTTATTCGTTTCATGATGCTTTCCTTGTATACATTGATGGGTTTTTAGATTTTATACGTTATGCGTAAAGTAAATTAGATAGAGTATAGAATTAAACCAGAAAATATGCTCTCTCAGGTGTTCGCAATTAAAATCAAGTCATTAGCTTATTATCTTGACGCCTCAACTTATATTTCATATCATTGATTAGTGTTACACTAATCAAAGCGGGAATACTATGGCTAGAGGCGGTAGGCGAGTTGGAGCGGGGCGGCCGGCAGGTGGCGGTAAATATGGTGGGGAAGTAACCCAGACTATACGGGTGCCGGTTTCTCGCATGGATGATATTTATGTCTTATTAGATACTTGCCCGGGAACGAAGGGTATTCCTCTCTACTCCAGTAAAGTCGCTGCGGGTTTCCCTGCGCCGGGCGAGGATGATATTGAGCGTTATTTAGATTTAAATCAGCACTTTATTAAGCATCCTGCGGCGACGTTTATGGTGGTGGCCTCCGGGGATTCCATGACCGATGCCGGGATCCGATCTGGCGATCTGCTTATTGTGGATAAAAGCCTAGAAGCCAAGCACGGAAAAATCGTGATTGCGGCCATTAATGGGGAGTTAACGGTCAAACGTTTATCCCAAACAGAGGGGCGGTTGCAATTGCTGCCTGCAAATCCTGCTTATAAACCCATAGACATCACCGACATGCATGAATTAGTCATTTGGGGCGTTGTTACGCATGTCATACACACACCGGGATAATCATGTTTGCACTGGTCGATTGTAATAATTTTTATGCCTCATGCGAGCGCCTGTTTCGGCCGGATTTACGTGGCCAGCCGATAGTTGTGCTCTCGAGTGGCGATGGTTGCGTGATCGCACGATCTAATGAAGCCAAAGCATTAGGCATTGTTATGGGCGAGCCTTATTTTAAAATAAAACCGTTGTGTCATACCCAAAAGGTGCATATTTTTTCCTCAAACTTTACCTTGTACCGTGATCTCTCACAGCGGGTCATGTCTATCATTGAACAGGCGTGGGCACACACGGAAATTTATTCTATCGATGAGGCATTTTTAGATTTATCCACGATGGAGCCGATACTGCAAGAAGTATTTTGTCAGGATTTACAAAAAAATATTCTAAAATGTACGGGGATCCCGGTGTCTATAGGGCTGGGGCGCAGTAAAACCTTGGCGAAAATTTCTAATTTTGTTGCAAAAAGGGAATTGAAAATCCCGGTGTTTAATATCGATAATCATCTGGATTGGTTAAAAAGAATAGATGTCGGCGAGGTGTGGGGAATCGGGCGGCAATGGCGGAAAAAATTAACTTGCCAGGGGATTTGCACGGCCTATGATTTAACTCAGGTCGATGTGCATCAATTAAGGCGACAATTTAATGTGGCTGTCATGTGGACGGCTTTAGAATTAAAGGGCATATCGTGCCTACAATTAAGTGATGATACCGCCCCGAGAAAAACTATTTTATCTTCACGATCATTTAGCACCATGCAAACAGAGTTTGAGAGTCTTGCGCAAGCCGTGAGTATGCACAGTCACATTGCCTACGAAAAATTGCGCGAACAAGGATCGCTCACCCATTGCGTCTGTGTATTTTTGCGGACCAATCGTTTTCGGGAAGATTTGCCGCAATATGAACAGTCAGGATCCATCCGATTGATTATGCCGACAGATGATGTGCGACTCATCACGCAGCATGCAAAAGCATGTTTGCGCGCCATTTATAAACCGGGTTATAGCTATAAAAAAGCTGGGGTTTGGTTAACCGAGCTGAGCGATAAGAGCGGTTATCAATTTGATTTATTTCAAGCGCGCTGTGAGGAAAAGCTCAAAACCAGCGCGAATTTTTTAAAAGTGCTGGATAAGATTAATCATCGCTTCGGGAAACACACCTTACATTTGGCTGCCCTAGGCTTTAACAACACTTGGGATGCGCAGTTTCAATTTAAATCCCCAGCTTACACCACCCGTTGGACTGAGTTACCTAGTGTATGCAATGGGACATAGAAAAGTAAAATAGAGTCATTTCTATATTTTGTTCATCACTGCTCGCAGTAAAGGGGTAATTCCCAAAAGGTTCGCTTAAGGTTCTCGTAATAATATTTTACTAATGTAAAAGTGTGCTATTATGAGTTGACCTCTGTTTAAAGGATTATCAAAAAAATTATTCAGGACATAATATTCATGCCTTCGACCTCATCAGAACCGTCTATTATCCAACAAGCCGCTTTACTTTGGAAAAATCAAGAATATCCAGCACTGATTAAACTACTTGACAGCCAACAACAAAATATTGATACCTTCATACCGCTATGGAGTTGCATGCTGAGGCCTGATTCTAGTGATGAAGATATCTCAAGATTTGAATCATTGTTACAGTTATATATTTATAAAAAAAGTCTGAATATAGATTCTTTTTATTATCTTTTGACCCTGGATGCCAATCTAGCGGTGATCAAGATTTATATGAATGGCATTAAAAGTAAAGCGATCATCCCAGATCTTTTTGATCGGCTCACTTTTATGGTGAATGAAAAGGCAAAGGATTATCCAGGGTTGCCATTTATCGAAAATGTTAGCTGTATGAAAGTAATAACAGGTTTATCACGCATAGCACAGAAATTTTCGCAGGATAGTTGTGAATATGCAGCCTGTAAAAACGCGGCATACAATATAATGCAAAATAATGAAACATGGGTAGAAAAAAAGAAATTATTCATGGATAACAAAAATACTTTGCTATCCTTTTCTATGCAACAAATCACTGAATTAATGATAAACCCGCGTTATTCCATAGATTCGCTACAAGCATGGGTAGCATTGCAATTAAAATTCATTACTTTGCCTAAACTGATGTTAAAATATCTTACAGCCACCCTGGTTTGGATGTTTAGTCTAGTTACGGAAACTCTGAAATTTATTATCTTAGGCGAGGAATTTAAGCCTGTATCTTCGACTCAACCTCAAAGCCATACCAAAATGGAAGAGGATCTCAGCGCAATACTTATCAAAGAAGCACTCAAAGAACATCCTGATTTAGCGCACATTGAAAATTTGTATACCTTGTATGATCAAGGCGTTTATCAATTGACGCCTGAAGACCTGCAATTTTTAAATCCGCGCACCTATGAAAGAGATCGCTATCGTCTCGCAATCACTACTAGAAATGTAGCGTTGATACAAAAAATTGGCTTGGTTATGCCTACAGATCAAGAAAAAACGACCTTCGAGTTAAAAACTTTCGAAGAGTGCGCGCGTTTTAGTTTGGCGCGTAGGGCGCAACGCTCAGCGTTCAAACAGGAGCTAAAAACAAATACAACCCATATTTTACCCATACGTATAGCTGCTAATCGATTAACTACAAAAGCCACACGCTGCGACATAACCACCCTCACGAATGGACTTGCTACTATAAATTCAACAGAGGGCAAGCCAGATCCGCAGCAAAGTGTGGATACTTTGTTTCAGTTTATAGCCTTAGAAAAAAAACCAGTAGTAACTTCTGATAAGCCTACATTTATTTCAGAGGAAGCTGTAGGCAACTCTTTAGCTGCTGATTATTCTCAGCCGATTTCTCGAATAGTCATGAACAAAATTTATAAACCTAACACTAAATCCAATAGAGTAAATCATAAAAAAGTCGATTCTATTCCTTCAGGCTTGTTATCACATGATCCAAAAAATCCGTCTATCCATAGACGCTTTAATTCTTGTCATAATAAGCTTCCAGATGAAACGATTGAAACAGCTGTGTGGGAAAGGAATTGGAGATCATTGCCTTGTTCAGCTCAGGTTTCCCCAGCTATCTATGCTAATAGAATGGAAATATATTAATATTTTTTAGCACTTACAGCGCTTGCTCTTATTCCCATTAGAGATTTATGCTTAAAATCCTTATGAGCCTAATTTTAATGTTTTGTGAACTATGGCTTCATCGGCAAAATAATCAATGGCTTGTATGAGAATATACATCGGTATTCTTGTGTGGCCATAGGGAATAGCAGTATCCAAATCATCATTTTCGAAAATCTTTGCCTCTAGCGCATCAATTGCAGCCGAAGTTTTCAGCATAAGGGCAATGTGTTCTTTTGTGGCTTCGCTACTACGCACTAAAAGTGTAGTTTCAGGTTCATTATCCTTTAACACCAACAAGTCATTTAATTGCGCATTATGATTATTGTTTAATAGATTCATTCTATTTAAAGCCACATTAACTGTGAAGCCTTGTAATTTTAACAGCCAAAAGCCAAGTATCGATCTGAGTACGGGAACTCTGCCCGTCACATGATCAATAATAACGGTCACGCGTTCCCAAAAGAATTGTTCATTTTGCAACTGAGTGTGTAGTTTATCTTCAACACTGGTCAGTGCAAATTGATACCACTTCATCATTTGGTAGAGTGTTTGGAATATGGATATTGCATTGGTTTTGGTTTTGAATGACATAGTGATCACTTGATGGATCAATGATTTGCAATATTCTTCATGATCTTTCAAAGTATGGATTGAAATATTTTCAGGACTCCTCTCTTGTGATTTAAGTGCTGAAAATTGAACCTTCACACCAAATAATTGCTCTATCCATACACCCATAGCAGAATAGGTATTATCATCTGGAGCGTGCACTATGGGTTGATTAACATAGCTCAAACATACACTCACAAAACCCATGACATAAATAGTTTGAATCATACAATTAAATAAGGGTTCATCTAATTTACGTCTGGATTTAAGCGGCACAAAGCTGAGTTCATCATCAGTCAGGGCGTCGAAATATTCTGCGCAGGTATGCATCGCATTAATATATACATTATTTGCAAGCGAGGTCTCAATATTATCGTCATTGTACTGTTCTAATTCTGTCAGTAGCGTATCTTGATTAATATCAAGTAACTCGCAAACCATCCGTAGTTGAAGATCATAGCTATCAACTAAGAATTTGTTTGAAGCAATGTTCAGTTTGCCTGATGTGAAATAAGCAAGAAACCGAGCAAGACGCTTAATGGCCGTTTCTTGATGCTGCTTGAATACTAGGCTGAGTGGTTTAAAATCCAGATTCAAGGGGTGTTTTAGATCTGGATTTTCCGTATGTGCATGGGTACGCATGTCAATATTTAATTTATAAAAACGCGTGGGTCTAGCTGCCTGCGCGCCCATGCGTATATGATGTTGTTGTGCATCAACAAAGGTATGAATACTCTGATGCAATAAATTATTTGCAGTGATACTGGAATTCTGCGTGACATTGGTTTGCAAAAATTCATTTGACTTGTGTTCATAGAGAACTGCATGGGTCGTTCTTTCCTGATTCGCTATTTTAATATGTAGCGTTTTTTTTGATTGTTCTTTTGCCGTGAGTTCTATTCGCGTAGTTGAAACATTGAATAGACTTTTGATAATCATATCAAGTCCACCAAAGTAATACGTCACTAGAGTAGGGTGGGTATTATTTTGACCTACCAATGTGGCGCGAATAATTTCTTCAAGATCATCCTCTTGATAATTGTCAATTAAAACGACGCCATTAACCGAGGCATTTAAATTGCGTAGCGGTAACTTTTCTTTTCCCATGGTCTCGTACTGTATTATAGGTTTAATTGATTCATGTAAATTTCTTAATTCTATAACATTGTTTGGATCTCATTACAAGGTATTCATGCCATTGATTTAGCAATTTTGTTGAATATTAAGCAGATCTTAAATTTAATCGCTTACCTATATACCTTACAGGGATACTCAGATCTACTCTCTAAGATTGGAAAGAGAACATAAGTTTAGGATTTTTTTTGCCTAGCCTGGGTGGGTAATGTGGCAAACATGGGGTTTTGGCTATTATTTGCAGGTTCAAATGAATCATAATGGTTATGGCCATTGTAAGAGAGGTAAATGTGGGGAGTCCCGTTTTGATTATAATGGGTAATATTATTGTGAGGGCGCTGTTGATTGATCACACTGATCTCTATGCCTAGCCTATCGGCTAAGGCCCTTATTTCCACTTCGCCTGCCCAAGTACGATTTTTGCTCATGGTCTTGCAATGTCTAGTAATTGTTTGATTATCCTCCATGAAGGCGGCATACCGATCAGGTATTTGCATTAATTGTGCAACGGCTAACGTGCGCAAGGCGCTGGCACTATAATTATGGCTAGTGCCACGTAATTGATGGCTCATGGCATGAAAGAGACAGTTACCATCTGCAGCCATTTTGACAATATTAAACGGTTGGCCTTCAATGATCGTGCGATGCACGGTATTGGCTTTATTGTATTCATAGAGTACTGTAGCTTTTCGAACTTTATCAGGAATGTTAATATCAATATTGGCAACAAATTCGCCGCGCTCATTGACAGAGCCTACCTGCACCTGATGTGCAGTGGCCCAGCTTTGTATATGATGGATAAGATTTTTCCGCTCATGTGCTATTACGTGTTGTATGATATTTTCTTGGGTTCTAAAAAATTGTTGTTCATTACGCATTTTCTTAGTCTGAGGAATCATTGTACCGTAAGTGAGTAATTCTTGTTTGAATTTATTGTATTGCTCAAACGTCAGACCATATTTCTCAGTTAATAGTTTTGCACGGTAATTGAAATATAAATTGGGCAGACGCACGACTTTAGCGATGCAAATGTGTTTTGCATCGATTCCGCCAAAAAATATCCGCTCTAATGCGCGTACATATCCGGAAGATTCATGGGAACCTGGCGATGATTTTTTGACATCAATTTTAAAACGACTAAATAAGTCTAGGATACTGGCGCTGTTTTTATCGACTTCATTTTTAGAATGTAAAGTCACAAAAATAACGCCCAAATACGGATGCCTTAATTCGCCATTTTTTCTATAACGTGGCATTAAAGTAATTGACTTCATTTTTTCAGCAACAGGCTGGTGTGCTATTTTCTTATCATAATTAAGGACTGCAAAGGCATATTCTAAGCCTACACCAATATCTTCTGAAGTGGAGACAAATGGATTTCCCTTGAGTTGGCTAAGACAGGCTTGTTTTTGCTTAGTTCTGGAGTTTTTAGTGTCTTTTTCTTTTTTGTCTTGTGCAGCGGCAATATCTTGGTGAAAGGTATGATATGAATTCACATAACGTTGGATCATTTCTTCCAGTCGCGTGTCATAGCGCTCTCGGCTACCCTTGCTGCTTTGTTGCAATACAGGAGTAACATGCTTCTCTTTGCGTAACTGATTAACAAGTCCCATAGTATTATTGTCTGCTTGTGCAAGCATTTCTTGTCTGTCTTTTGTAGCGTGGTTAGGTAGGGAATAATCTATCTTTGCATGTTTGTGGGTATTGGAGCTGTACATGCCCCAAGCAGCTAAACTATTGTTGTTTGATTGTGTAACATATTTTTTTCTTTCTGTTGCAGTCACCGCATTTTTTGTAAAATGATTGCCTCTTGCAGAAAGAATGAGCTGTGATCCCGGCGCAGGCAGTGGAAAATTATTATTTATTTTTACTGTGGGTTTCGGCTCATAGTTATGCTCTTCTTCCGAATCGGAATCAAATTCGTTAGCATGCTCGCCTTGTTGCTCATACGCTTGATGTTCGAGATAGGCTCCATCATAGGATCGCTTAAGATCAGGGCGCCCCGATTTTTGTAGGACGTGTTGCGCAGGGATGTAATCGAGCCTAGATTTAGGTTCAAAAAACTCATCATGACCTTCTTCTTGGTAATAGTTAATCATTGCTGCTTTGATCTCTTCATCTGAAACATTTGAAAATAGATCTTCAAGATATTCTTGTTCACCTTGGTCACTGTCTGTGTCATGGGTAGAGTCATCATCACTGGTGTCAGGTGCGTTCCCTACCACATCTTCGCCCTTGCGTTCTTTATGTAGAATTAAACATTCCAACATGTCATTAAAAACAGTTTTGGTTTTATCCTCTCGTGCGCGATAAGCAATTAATTGAAAGGTGTTCATATCGCCTGGGACTATCGAGGTGCGCGTGCGGACCGTGAGCATTTCATCGTCTGCACCCAATTGAAGTAATAATTTAAACGCTGGATATTGCTCTGCGAGTACCGTTTCATGTAAGGGCGTATAGCCACCGCCTTCTTCTAAATCAATATCATCGGGAGATTTAGCCACTAAAGCTCGAATAACGGCAAGGTTTCCTTTATAAGCAGCAAGGTGTAAAGCACATCCTTCAATCGCGTCATCTGATTCACCCACAAAAAGTGAAGTATCAACTTTGTCAAAGCTAAGTAAATAATTAATGCATAGTATGCGGTTGTATTCAGCCGCATAGGCTAAGGCGGTGTAATCATTGCCATCTTGAAAATTAATATCAAATCCTTGTTTGACGGCGCGTTTTAATACGTCTAATGCCAGTGTGTCTATTTCAGCTGCACTTTTATTGCGCGTCTCATCTACTCTACCTTTTAATGTACGCTCAAATAGGGCTAACCATTCTGCATTTGACATAGTCTAATCTCTTATTGTGTATCATGAGTTATCAACTGGCTTAGAGCTTAAGCAACTTAGCAAACTTCCAGAATGTAGGCAATTGCGTTGTTGTTAATCTTAGATTAAATCGGGTCCTCTAGCAGTTTTTTCTGTTTCTTGTATCATCACAGCGATTGCGTATAATAAGCCCTCTTGAATACCTTAAGGAAAGCCGTATGTCTACCCCTACATTTGCGCACATTATTGCAAACGAATTAGCTGTGAAACCTGAACAAATCCAGGCGGCTATAGATTTGTTGGATGAGGGCGCCACCGTACCTTTTATTGCGCGGTATCGAAAAGAAGCGACCGGTGGCTTAACCGATACCCATTTGCGCGATATGGATGAACGCTTAACCTATTTGCGCGAACTCGATGATCGGAAAAAAACGATACTTAAATCGATACAAGAGCAGGGTAAGCTTGATGATGCGCTGACCACCAAAATTAATCAAACCTTAAATAAAACAGAATTAGAAGACTTGTATTTACCGTTTAAACCTAAACGTCATACCAAAGGACAAAAAGCCATAGAAGCAGGCTTGCTACCCTTAGCAGAAGGCTTGTTAAGCGATCCTAGCCAAGATCCAAACATAGTTGCAGCGGGCTATCTGAATCCTGAGAAGGGAGTGACTACAGGTGCTGAAGCCTTAGACGGCGCGCGCGCCATTTTAGTGGAAAAATTTGCAGAAAATCCTGAGTTAGTGCAACGCTGCAGGGAATACCTTTGGGATCATGCTTTGCTTTTTAGTCAAATGGCGCCTAAAGCGCCTTTGATAAGCAAATTCAGTGATTTTTATGATTTTTCTCAAGCGATAAAGCTTATTCCTTCGCACCGTGCTTTAGCTTTACTGCGTGGACGCAATGAGTCGATACTTTCTCTAAAAATTGCGTTAAAAGACGAACAAGAACAGCAACATCCTTGTTTTGGTTTTATTGCAGAAGCTGCGCACATTAAATTTAAAAATAATCCCGCGGATGCGTGGTTACGCGAAGTCGTTGAATGGACCTGGAAAACAAAATTATCTGTGAGTACCGAATTGGCGTTACTTACGCGCATGCGTGAAAATGCGGAAGTGGAAGCGATACGCGTCTTTAAAGAAAATCTTCGCGATTTACTGATGGCGCCGCCTGCAGGATTGCGCATTACCTTAGGCTTAGATCCTGGGTTTCGTACTGGGGTGAAAGCAGCAGTGGTAGATGAAACCGGTAAGCTGGTGCATTATGAAACCATATTCCCGCATCAAGGACAAAATGAATATAAAAAAGCGTTAGTTTCTTTAGCGAAAATATGTAAAACCTATCACGTGCAGTTAATTAGCATAGGTAATGGCACGGCGTGTCGTGAAACTGAACTCTGGGTGAAGGAATTAATGCATACCTTACCGGAATTAAATCTCACTTATATTGTAGTCAATGAAGCCGGTGCGTCAGTGTATTCTGCTTCGGCCTTAGCGAGTCAAGAAATGCCGGATGTCGATGTTTCTTATCGGGGCGCAGCATCGATTGCGCGCCGCCTGCAAGATCCTTTAGCTGAATTGGTAAAAATTGATCCTAAATCGATAGGTGTAGGCCAATATCAACATGATCTCAATCAAGTACGTTTAGCCAAAGGTTTAGATGCCATCGTGGAAGATTGCGTGAATGCCATAGGCGTTGATGTGAACACCGCTTCTGCACCGCTATTGCAACGTATTTCTGGTTTAAATCAAACAACGGCCAATGCTATTTTAGCTTATCGGGATAAAAATGGAAAATTTGCAACCCGTGCGGCCTTAAAAAAAGTGCCGACTTTAGGACCTAAAACTTTTCAACAAGCGGCCGGGTTTTTACGCATTATGGGTGGGAAAAATCCATTGGATGCTTCCGCAGTGCATCCGGAAGCTTATCCTGTGGTTGAAAAAATATTGCAGGACATTAATTTACCGATACACGCTGCGATCGGAAATAAAGAAACGCTTAAAAAAATTAATATTCAAAAATATGTCGATGAGCATACCGGGTTATTGACCTTAACTGATATTCTGCACGAACTTGAAAAACCTGGACGGGATCCGCGGCCTGAATTTAAATCTGTACAGTATAAAGCAGGTGTCGATAAAATCAGTGATTTAACACCGGGCATGATATTAGAAGGTGTTGTGACCAATGTGGCCAATTTTGGTGCGTTTGTGGATGTGGGTGTGCATCAAGACGGTTTGGTGCATATTTCTGAATTGGCGGAAAAGTTTGTAGAAGATCCTAGAACAGTGGTCAAAACAGGGCAAATTGTGACGGTACGGGTGTTAAGTGCAGACAGTGAACGTAAACGTATTCAATTGTCGATGCGTTTGCAAGACACTACACGTACTGATGCAAAGCCTGTTGCCGCAGTTGCCCAATCTGAAAAGCCTAGTAATAAAGTTAAAGCTAAACCGCAACCCATTGAAATGCAATCTGCCATGGCGCAAAAGTTACAGGATTTATTTAAACGTTAGAGTATTAGTGTGGATGTACTGATCGTAGTCTCAGTTTCGCCTCTATGGACTGTATTGTTTGTATTGAGTAGAGGCGTTACCAGATAAGTACTCATATTCGTACCTAAATAGACATAGAATCGCATGAGTAACGTGGGTTTGGGAGTGCCGTTTTCCTCTTTAAATTCATAGGCATGAGCCTCTGGACAGGCTTGTGGTATATAGACCGCCTCCGTGTAGCGTGCAAGCAACTGTTCATAATAGGCTATAAGTGTAGTGATCCCTGCGCGCGCGCTGGCTACATCGTCAGCGTCTTTGTTGTTAAACCAGGGTGTGTTTTCTCTCGCCACATTGGGAATCAGCTCAATCAGTGAATTGCTGATGGCGGCTAAATGTCGACTCGTGTTTTCATGTTGTTGCTTTTTTATTTTAATTTCTTGAGTATTACCTATTCTTTTATCTAATTTATTTTGTTCATTATAAAGACATAAGCCTGCTCCAATAGAAAAAATACAAATCATAGCGGAGATTGAAACAATGCCATACCCGATGTTTCTATCGACTGGACTCTGAGCACTTTCAGTCTGTAGTAGCAAATTGCCTGCCCAATAACCTAAGCCTGACATGATCATCACAAAACCAGTAAGCCCTGTCAGCATTAGATGGAGCTCATTATCACGCTTGTCTTCAAGGTAAGGATCAGTAAGTGGCATATTATTTAATGCCGCTTGGAATATTTTAAGTTCTACTATACGTTGCCTAAGTTCTGGGATCATGTTTTACTCGGAGGATTGATGTATGAAGAATACTAACTTAAATTTAGGGGGTTTGCAAGGGGTTGTTTTGCATTGTCATCCGCCCGCAGGCCTGAATCTACTACACAAATGTCTGTAAAGAAGGTTGGCTGTAGAAGCAAAGAGATCGATAGGCTTGCCGCCTTTGTAAACTGAGGGATCCCCGCGATTATCAAGTTACTTATTTTTGTAAATACTCGGTTAATGTATTCGGTTAATGTATTCGGTTAATCCATCTTTTGGTGACCCACTGCGTCATCCCGTGCG